>ODAI014753625.1_pt1 | contig 44122 bp, 36 predicted proteins | sample 1539321 | NCBI WGS metagenome assembly ODAI01 (sample SAMN02144231, study PRJEB22623) | gut metagenome | biome: sheep rumen | host: Ovis aries | place: New Zealand
TCACCGGCTGGCAGTCTTTTTCCCACAGCACCATCAGCACCAGATACTGCGTGTAGGTGATTCCCAATGGCTTTAAAAAAGGGTTCATTTCATGAGTCGTTTTCTCGCCTCAGCATATTGCAAACACTTCGTGATTTGCCCTCTGCATTCGGCTTAACGAAAACGTTGAATTTCAGGTGCTTTTTCTGTGCCGCGACGAGGAAAATGACTTAATGGGAAAGGAAATCAGTCACTTAGGTCAGCCATTAACAGGGTGGGGCATGGGCAAACGTAGACGGAATATATATGGATATATATTCTGACCAATAGTAGTCTTGCCAGCAGATGAAAGAGTAGGAGAGAGAACTGGGGGGTGATGGTTGGCTTTCGGACAACCCACCAAAAAACATTTGGCAGCTGTATCATAAAATGATTTTTTTTGCGTTATTGCCATGGTGTGGCATCCTGTTTGATGCCGCTCTATGCTTATTGTGATATGAAGAGTATTGAACTTTTGCAAGGCGATTTTGCCTCACGGTTGAAACTGCAGTTGGCACCGGAGATACGTGCCGGATTTCCCAGTCCGGCCGAGGAGTATTTGCATGAGAGTCTGGACTTCAACCGCGATCTGGTGAAGCATCCCGAGGCCACTTTCTATGGCCGCGTGAAGGGCGACTCGATGATAGGGGCGGGCATCAATGACGGCGACATAGCCGTCATCGACCGCTCGCGCGAGCCACACGACGGCAGCATCATTGTGGCCTACATCAACAACGAGTTCACCATCAAGTATCTCGACCTCACCCACAAGGCGGAGGGCTACATAGAGCTGCGCCCCGCCAACGAGGCCTACAGCCCCATCCGCATCAACCCCGACGACGACTTTGAGGTGTGGGGCGTGGTGGTCTTCACTATACGTAATCTTGAACCCTAAAATGTATCACTTATGAACAACAAATTATCTAAAATCACATTTTTCTTAATCACACTCATCATGTTTACCACACTTTCCGCCCAACAACTGACCGACCGTCAAAAGGCCCTGGTCACCTGTGCCAGTCTGGAGGCCCAAGGCGACCTCCCCCGTCTGGAGCCCGCCATTGTCGATGCCCTGGACCACGGCGTTACCGTCAACGAACTGAAAGAGGCTTTCTCGCAGCTCTATGCCTACACCGGTTTTCCCCGCTCGCTCAATGCCTTAGGGGTGCTGCAGAAGATCCTCGCCAGCCCCAAGCCCACGTGGCAGGAGGGCAAACCTTGGACTCGTCCGGCCCTTTGGAACGATGCCCGCGAGGCCCTGGCCTTTGGCACCGAAATGCAGACCCGCCTCAGCGGGAAGCCCTTCGACTACGATTTCTGTCCGCAGGACAATTATTACCTCAAATCGCATCTTTTTGGCGACATTTTTGCCGGCGACCAGCTTTCGCCCGCCGACCGCGAGTTGGTCACCGTGGCAGCCCTGGCCAGCCTCAAAGGGGTGGAGCCACAGCTGGCTGCCCATCAACAGGGGGCCGTCAACATGGGCAATAGCCGCGAGGCGGTGGACGAGCTGATGCAGTTCCTCCGCCAACAGGGACTTTCTCAGGTGGACTGTGCCGCCGACGCCATGGCAGGCAGTTGGCCACAAGGCAATCCCAACGACGGATATGCACAATACTTTATCGGCAACAGCTATCTGGCGCCGCTCACCCCCGCCAATTTGTCGGCTGGCGACGGCGGTGTGTTGCCTCTGGCCAACGTCACCTTTGAGCCCGGCTGCCGCAACAACTGGCACATCCACCACGATGCCCACCAGATACTCATCTGCGTGAGTGGCCGCGGCTGGTATCAGGAGTGGGGCAAAGAACCCATCGAACTGCTGCCCGGCATGGTCATTGACATTCCCGCCGAGGTGAAGCACTGGCACGGTGCCCAGAAAGACAGCTGGTTCCAGCACGTTACTGCCCACGTCACCACCGGCCCGAATGCCACCAACGAGTGGCTGGAGCCCGTCGTCGACGAGGTGTACTTGAAACTCAAGTAGGGTTCTGCCCCTGTCTTAGAAACCCAAGGTTATGTACGCCATCGTGGATTGCGACAACTGCTATGTCTCCTGTGAGCGGGTCTTCCGACCCGACCTCAACGGCAAGCCCGTGGTGGTGCTGAGCAACAACGACGGCTGCGTAGTGGCACGCTCCAACGAGGCCAAGCAAATGGGCATCAAGGCAGGCACCCCTTTCTTCCAGCTGAGTCAGCTTTTCCCCGACCAGAAGATTGCCGTTTTCTCCAGCAACTATGAGCTCTATGGCGACCTCACAGGGCGTGTCATGACCATCCTCTCGCAGGAGGCCCCGGCGTATTTCCGCTACTCGATAGACGAGGCTTTCCTCATGCTGCACGGCATGGATTCTGTGGACCTGAAGGCATGGGGCGAGCGGCTCCACCGGCGCATACGGCACGACGTGGGCATGCCCGTCAGCCTGGGCATTGCTCCCAACAAGACCTTGGCCAAAATGGCCTCGCATTTTGCCAAGCACTATAAGGGCTACAACCACTGCTGCCTGATAGACACCGAGGCCAAGCGTCGCAAAGCACTCTCACTCTACGACATAGGAGAGGTGTGGGGCATCGGCCGCCGCTATGCCGAGCGGCTGCGGCGCATGGGAGTCCACACTGCCGGCGCCTTTGCCGACATGAGTGCCGAGGCAGTCAACGCCGCCTTTGGCAATGTGGTGATTCTGCGCACGTGGCGCGAGCTGAACGGCCAGGACTGTGTGCCCAACGAGGAGATGGCCAAGAAGAAGAGCATCTGCGTGAGCCGCAGTTTCAATGGCATGATTTCCGACTTCGACCTGTTGCGCACCCATGTCTCCAATTATGCCGCCCGCTGCGCCGAAAAACTGCGGCGGCAGCGCACGGTGGCCTCTGTGGTGTCGGTGTTCATGTCCACCAATCCCTTCCGTGAGGACCTGCCCCAGTGCAGCAACTATGGCGAGCACCGTTTCCTCACGCCTACGGCCAACGCCATTGACATAGTGAAGGCCGCTGCCGAGTGTGCCAGACAGATTTACCGCCCGGGCTTTAGCTACAAGCGTGCGGGGGTCATCGTTATGAGCATAGATTCCTGTGTGGGCATCCAGACCAGTTTTATAGACTACGATGCCGAGCGGTTCCAAAAGATGCGCAAGCTGGACGAGGTGGTGGACCGCATCAACAAGGTGTCTGGCACCGAGACCATCATCCTGGGCTCGCAGCAATATCCGGGGAAGGGTGGGGGAGGCAAGTCGCCCAAGTTTGAGGAAGCCATGAAGCGCGATTTCCGCAGCCCCTACTATACTACCCGTTGGTCCGACATCATCACGCTCAAATAATAATGTTCCCTAATATGAAAGAACAGTTTTTCTCGCACCGTGGTTTTCTGCCCTTGCTGCTCTTAGCAACAGCGGTGCTGGTGTCAGCCACCTCTTGCCGACGGCCCGAGCCGCCCCTGGTCGTGGCCGAGCATCACGGCCGGCAGGGCCTTATGGATTTGCATGGCCGCAAGGCCACCCCTTTCCGCTATGACACCATTGCCCCCCTCAGCGACGGCATGTACCGCGTGCGGCGCAAAGGCCTTTGGGGCTATCTGGACAGCCTGGGGCGCAAGGCCGTGAAGCCGCAGTTTCCCGATGCCGAGGATTTCCACGACGGTGTGGCCGTGGCATACGACAGCCACAGCGGCCAGGCTCTCCTCATCGACCGCCGCGGGCAGCCGGTCGGCACCGAGACCTATGGCTGGATAGGCCGCCTCTATGCCTATGACGACCAAGACAATCCCCATTATCTTGCCGGGCGCTATGTGGTTCGCCGCGACGGCCGCTATGCCATGCTGGGGAGCGACGGTCAACGGCTGACACCGCTGGTGTATGACAATTTTCCTTGTGAGTTTTTTGAGGGGCTTTCGCCTGTGCGGCGCGATGGCAAGTGGGGTTTTGTGGACACCTTGGGGCATGAGGTGATTGGGACTCGCTATGATTCGGTAGGCCTCTTTGCTTGCGGATTGGCCCCCGTCAGCATCGGCGGCAGATGGGGTTTTGTCGATAAGCGCGACAGCTTGGTCGTGCCACTGCGCTATCAGGCGGCCGCGTACTTCTCGTGTCGCCGTGCGCCGGTCATGATTGAGGGGCACTGGGGATTTATCGACCCACGTGGAGTAGAGGTTATAAAGCCGCAGTTCGACGATACGGTTTCGGCATCGTTTCCGCCCTTCCCTGGTTTCCGCCACGATGGCACAGCCCGAGTCTTTCTCCGTGGCCAGTTGCTTGTAATAGACACTGTGGGACACGAAGTGGAGTAATGTACAGTGTACAATTGGGTGTACCCCAAATTGTACGCTATTTATTGGACACCCATACGTGTGGGAGGCAAAAGCGCATGGGCTTCAGCCCCACATGGAATTCCGAAATCATAACTAAGAGTTCACAAAAGTTTTGTGATTCAATTTTTTTTTCGTACTTTTGCAGCCGAATTATTTATTAGCAAAACAGGGCGAGACCATGAAAAGGATAGTGTTTTTCCTTCTGGCCATAGAGGCTTTCGCTTTTGTGGGTCGTGCGCAGGACTATGCCGACCACCGCAGCAAGCAGTGGGGCATGTACGGCAACGACTTCTGGTTGTGTGCCCCTACGACAAACATGTCGCTTTCGGCCACTACTGCTACCCTTACCGTGGTTGCACTGCACAACTGTTCGGTCACCGTGGAAATTGAGCAGCTGGGGTTCAGCCACACCTTCCCCGTCATATCCCACACCACCATTAATAACCGCATGGACACCATCAATCGCTACGAGATTCCCTATGAAATATTCAACTACATTGACTCGCTCTACGCTGCCCCCTCGCCGTCTGAGCTGCCGATACCCCTTGCTCAGAACAAAGGCATCCACGTCACCAGCACCGATACCATCCAGCTGTCGCTCATCATCTACGGCCTAGGCTCCACCGAGGTGGTCCCCATCCTGCCCACACCGCTACTGAGAGACGAATATGTGATACAGTCCTACCCCAATGCCGCAGGCTCTGGGAAGGGCTTTATCGACGTGGTGGCCACGGAAGACAGCACCATAGTCGATGTCGTTCTCAGCGATGAGGACCTTGTGGGACACCAAGCAGGCGACTCACTGAGCGTGCTTTTGCATCGAGGTCAGATGTTCCATCTGAGGGCACGCAGACTATATGAACCTCCAATTGATACGCAATGGTTTACAAATGAGTATGGACATAGTTTCACCGGCCATGGTGCTGTTTGTCGCGAACCCCATTGCGACATATCCGGGACACGAGTCAAAGCCCGTGACTGCAAGCGTATCGCAGTGCTTGAGGGCAATAACGCCATTTTGTGTCCAGACCCTTCGGCATCGGTAGGCACCGGCAATTCCGACATTGGACTGGAAATGGCCATACCTCTTAGTTTTGCGGGTACGACATACCTGGTGCCCAATCTTGACTTCTCTGACACTGACTACTTACGCTTCATTGCCTTAGAAGACAGCACGGTGATCACTATCACGGACAACTCTCGGTATTCGAACCGCGTCCGCACACGACGTCTCAGTGCCTACCAGCCCTACTGGTTCCAGATGGAGGAAGACGAAGGACCTTTCTACATCACTTCCAACCATCCCATACTGCTTTCGGAACACTCCATGGGCAACAACGAAGAAGAGTCCAGAATCTCCTATGGCGACCCCGCCATGGTCATCATCAAGCCTGTAGAATGGTGGAACAGCAATCCCATCCGCTACCACATGCCTTTCTATGTGGACAACAATGGCAACCGATACGCAGACTTTTTCTTTACCCACCTGTTTGCCCGCAGCGAGGATGTGCCCTACATGATGATAGACGACTACTCGGTGAGCGACTATTTCATTCCCATTGTCGGAACGCCCTTCAGCTATGCCCACTTCGACCGTCATTCCCAGTTCAACTCTCTGGGACACCACAACATCTATTGCACCCGACCGGGCTATTTCATGGCCATCGGCCAGCATGTGCTCACGGCCATGCACTCTCTATGGACCTACCCCCACATGCAGCCCCTGGGCTCCTTCTTCACCGTCAACGACATTCCCGCGCAGCGGCTGCGCGAGGACAGCATCTGGTGCATGTACGACACCATCACTTTCCACGGGTGGTCAGGTCTGCCCGCCGATAGCATCTTCTGGGATTTGGGCGACGGCACCCACTATGCGTTTGCCTACGACGAGGGGCAGGTGATACGGCACGTCTATGCCGACACTGGCCGCTACCGGGTGCGCCGCATTATCACCTGGAAGCCAGAGAGTGCCGACGGCTACAGTTGGGCCAACGACTGCTTTTCTATTCCTCCCGACACCATGTATGCGCCCATCTGGATTCACAACCACTACGACTCGACCATCTCGGTGCGGCTGTGCGAGGGCAGCTACTATTTCCGTGGTCTGGAGTTTTCCTACACCGACACCTTCTACCACACCACCTACTGGACTGCCTCGGGCTGCGACACCCTCTGGACCATAGATTTGGTCACCTGTCCCCACTGTACCTATCATAGCGACACCATTGCGCCCGACCAGCTTCCATGGATTTTCAATGGGATCAGCTTTGGCAGCATGGTGACCGATTTTCCCGTCGCACTTAATATTGGCGACACCTGCGACAGCGTTATCTACTATACCCTTGTGGTGCTCAAACACTGGGGAGAGCCACCGTTGGACAGCATTATCATTATGGCACCCAATGTCTTCACGCCCGACCGCGACGACAACAACCGCTTTTTTGTGGTCTCCAACAAGTTTATCAGCCAGATGCGGGTGTGGATATACAACCGGAGGGGTGTGCTGATCAAGGAATTCGACGGAGTGACAGAAGACTGGGACGGGACCAAGGACGGTCGCCCTCTGCCACAGGAAACTTATGTCTACTACATCCGCTACATGGACACCGAAGTCAACGGTTGGAAGACACTCAAGGGCACAGTCACCTTGCTGAGGTGAGATTGCCCCTAATCCCTAATTCCGCACACCTAAACTTTGAGGTTAATGGAATGATGATTCCACGCCGCGATAAACAGTGAACAATGACGTAGGGAGCCTTCACTTTACACTGTAGAGTCTTACGCTGTCGGCAGCCACGCTGACTAGAGAATTTAGAATTCAGATTTTACGCACGTTGATTATTTTTTGTATTTTTGCAGCCCCAAATTAGAATCATGGTCACCTATTTTGCTGATGTCATATTGCCCCTCCACATCCACGGCACCTATACCTATCGCGTGCCGCAGGAGTACAACGATGCCATTCGTGTTGGACAGCGCGTGGTGGTGCAGTTCGGGCCTAAAAGGCTCTACTCTGCCGTGGTGCGCCGCATCCATGAGCAGGCCCCGCACTATAGGGTGAAGTACATCATGGCCATTTTGGATGCCGAGCCCCTGGTCAGCGAGTCGCTCTTCCGCTTTTGGGAGTGGATTGCGGACTACTATATGTGCTATGTGGGTGACGTGATGGCCATTGCATTGCCTTCGGCTTTCCGGCTGGCCAGCGAGTCGTCGGTTTCCATTCACCCCGATTTCAGTGGTGAACTATCAAACCTGACAGACAACGAGATGCGTGTAGTGCGCCTGCTGACAGACCACCCTGTGATGACCGTAGACGACATCAGCCGTGCCATAGGGGTGCAGAAGATGATGCCCCTGCTGAACACCATGATCGAGCGCGAGATAATAGTGATGGACGAGGAGCTGCGCGAGCGTTTCACGCCCCGCAAGTCGGCCTATATCGCGCTAGCCGAAGATTATGCCGAACAAGCGAGATTGAAAGCGTTGTTCGACTCGCTGGAAAAGAAGAAGAACACCCAGAAGCAGGTAGACTTGCTGCTGAAATTCATGCAAATGAGCCAGATGGGCAAACAATCTGTCCCGCGGAGGCAGTTGCTGAACACGGCAGATGGACAGCCAGTGTCGGAGTCGGCCCTCAAGACACTGATACGCAACGGGGTGCTGCGACAAGAGGAGAAGACGGAGTCTCGGTTGGAGGAGGCCGATGCCGTCCTTTCGCCCGAGAGCATCCAGCTCAACGACGAGCAGCAGGCGGCTTTCGATTATCTCTGCAACTGCGAAAAGCCCGTGGCTCTGCTGCACGGAGTGACCTCGTCGGGCAAGACGGAGGTGTATATAAAACTTATCCACGAAGTGATAAAGCAGGGCAAGCAGGTGCTCTTCCTGCTGCCAGAAATAGCCCTAACTGCACAAATCATCAACCGTCTGCGCAAGTATTTCGGCAACCGTGTGGGAGTCTACCACTCGCGGTTCAGCTCATCGCAGCGGGCCGAGGTGTGGAGCGGCACCATGGAGGCCGACGAGGGCCGCCGCCTGCAGGTGCTGCTGGGGGCTCGCAGCGCCCTCTTTCTCCCTTTCCGCAACCTGGGGCTGGTGATTGTGGACGAGGAGCATGACGGCAGTTTCAAACAGCATGACCCAGCACCTCGCTACCACGGCCGCGATGCCGCCATCTATCTGGCACACCTTTGGGGCGCACAGACCGTCTTGGGTTCGGCAACACCCTCGTTGGAGAGCTATTTCAATGCACAACAGGGCAAATATGGCCTCTGCGAGATGAAGAAGCGCTATGGAGGACTGCGGCTGCCCGAAGTGATGTGTGCCGACATGAAGGAGGAGTCGAACAGAATCAGGCGCGAGGTGGGTGCACAGGCGGCAGGGGCGGTGCATTTCTCCAAATTTCTGCTGGACCACATACAGGAGGCACTCGACCGCCACGAACAGGTCATCCTGTTCCAGAACCGTAGGGGTTTCTCGCTTCGCATAGAGTGCGACGACTGCCACTGGACTCCCCACTGCCAACACTGCGACGTGTCGCTAGTATACCATAAGGCCACCAACAGTATGCGCTGCCACTACTGCGGCTACTCTATTCCCTTGCCGACCGAATGCCCCGCCTGTCACGGGCACCACCTAACGATGAAAGGTTTTGGCACCGAGCGCATTGAAGATGACCTCTCCATCCTGTTCCCCGATGCCAAAGTGGCCCGTATGGATCTGGACAGCACAGCTCAGAAGAACCGTTACATGGAGATCATCAACGACTTTCAGGACCGTCGCATCGACATCTTGGTGGGCACTCAGATGGTTACCAAGGGGTTGGATTTCGACAATGTGAGTGTAGTGGGCATAGTTAGTGCGGACAACCTCATTTATTTCCCCGACTTTAGGGCCTTCGAAAGGGCTTTCCAGCAAATGACACAGGTGAGCGGTCGCGCGGGTAGGCACGGCCATCAAGGCAAGGTGATCATCCAGACCTATAATCCCTATCATCAGGCCATCCGCAACGTGATAGACAACGACTATCAAGAGATGTACCGCAGTCAAATCAACGAGCGCCGCGTGTTTCGCTATCCTCCTTTTTACCGCCTTATCGACATTACGTTAAAGCACCGTGAAAGCGAGACCCTCAATGATGCCGCAGCCCGCTATGCGGCCGGGCTGCGAGAGGTGTTCGGCACCCGTGTCATTGGCCCCGAATATCCCAGTGTCTCCCGCATCCGGGGGCTCTATATCAAGAAGATAATGCTTCGCTTTGAGCGTTCCGAAGCCATTGCCGAGGCCAAGAAAATCATTCTGGACTTGGCTGACCGACTCAAGACAGACAAGCGACTTTCCTCACTTCAAATCCATTTTGACGTGGACCCACAGTAGTTTCCGCATATTCTTGTAATTTCAGCATCATTGGTTCTGAATTCAAAATGGGATTGCAGCCACTCAAAAGTTTTTTTTGTTGGGATGATTTTTTTTTGTAATTTTGGGGGTGAATTATTGTCATCTGCTGATGGCATAATTTATTGTATATAAGTGCGAAATCATAGATATATAATATATATTATGTCGAAGAAACTGATTCTATTTTTAATGCTGACAGTCACTTTGGGTTCTGCCATTGCCGCCCCAGTGGGCATGGAGAGAGCCCGCAGGGTGGCCGCCAATTTTGCCCAAAAGGGAGGCATGAAGTTCATCTCCAAGGATGGGATGAAAGAAATCTCTAACCAGACTCTCTTTGAAGAGTTTTACATCTTCACTGGCCCCAACGGAAAGGGGTTTGTGCTGGTGAGCAAAGACGACCGCGTGGCACCTATCTTGGCCTATTCCGACGAAAACGAGTTTGACACCGACAATATGCCTGAGCATGTGGCCGCTTGGCTGAGTGACTACGACCGCCAGATTCAGTTCTACCGCGAGCACGACATCAAGCCCTCACCCGAAATCACGGAGAAATGGGACCAACTAGAAAATGATGGCATGAAAACTTCTGGAAACTTGGCCATCACTGTGGCCCCACTGCTGAATACTACATGGCACCAATGGTCTGGGCAACTTACCAGTGTGGGCGATTCTGCAATTTCATACAACTATTATTGTCCCAAGCATGGCACTAGCCGCACCCTTACCGGCTGTGTGGCCACGTCTATGGCCCAAATAATGAACTACTGGAAATGGCCCGCTCATGGCCGTGGTACTAAGACATATACCTACAATTCTGCGGCTGATTATAATGGAGGTTCTTCCGCGTATACACGTCAACTATCTCTCTCCTTCGACACTTGTTTCTTCAACTGGGACCTGATGCCGACCTCGGTGAGGGTAAACAATGCACCTCTCACACCTCGCGATCAGGTCTTTGCAGTGGCAAAGTTGATGTACAGCGCTGGCGTGGCTGTTGAGATGGTTTACGGAACAACTTTCAGTGGGGCATACCTTTTCCAGCCCGGCTCTTTGCAGACTACAGAACAATATCCTGCTGCCGATGTGGCTTTGAGGAACAATTTCTACTACAAACATACGACTAGCGGTGTATTATCGCGAAACTTCACCAACAGCGAATGGATAGCCTTATTGAAGATGGAGCTAAATGCGGGTAGGCCTCTCATTTATGGAGGAAACGACCCAGAAGGCGGCGGTCATGCTTTCATACTTGACGGATACAATACTAGCGATCAGTTCCATGTCAATTGGGGCTGGGGTGGCAACTATGATGGCTATTTTGCTATAGGGCAACTGAATCCAAATGAAAACACATCTTACAATAATAGTAATATGGCCATCATCGGCATCGAACCGGCAGCCACCATGGAGCCGGATGACGGAGTGACCACTGTGGTAGCCACGTCCAACAATCCTGCTTATGGAAGCGTGACTGGCAGCGGCACCTATAGCAACTACTCTGATATGGTCATTCTTGGAGCGACCGCCAATAGTGGTTACAAATTTATTGGGTGGAGCGATGGCAACCGCGACAACCCCCGCTGCCAGAGAGCCAACGGCGGCACCCAGACCTATACTGCTATTTTTGCAGAGGATTATGCGGGAGAACCTGGATATGTCTATTATTATGATAATAACAATGATAATTTCAATGCTATGAGAGGCTCCTCTATTACTGAGTGGGGAATAAGATTGCCATATTCAAAGTGGGCAGATGCTGATTATATGGATAGCGTGATTTTTATGGCACATGGCGGTAATAGTGGAGACTCATATTATGTAAAAGTATATAAAGGAACTTATTACCCCAATTTTTTAACTCAATTTACCCCCAGCCCTAATGGAATAGGTCCTATTTCTGTGCCTGCCAATCAGTATAAACTATGTTCGGTTCCTCTAACTAGCCATCTAGATTTGGATCAGTCTGACACGACAAGTATATGGATTATTCTTACTAGTACTACTAGTCGATGGAGAGTATATAAAAGTGGTTCCACTGATAAATCTGGACATTGGGATTATATTAATTCTGAGTGGGGTTGTAGTAATCAAAATCCTTATTATATCAAAGCTCATTTCGTTTATCCGGCTCCGTCCTCGATTACTCCTCCTTCGGGTGTGACTGTGAGCGATGTGACCCCCAACGGGGCTCTTGTCAGCTGGACGGCTCCTTCGGACGTGACTCCATCGAGTTATGCCGTTGCTTATGGTCAAGGACTGATACCCGATGCCCTAGAAATGGTGAGTTCTTCTACAACCAGTGTGTCTTTGAGCGGGTTAAGCAACAACACACACTATAATGTGTTTGTCAAGTCAAGGTATGCCAACGGCTCTGAAAGCGAGTGGACAGGTCCCGTCTCATTTTATACTCATGATGCCAATATAACCGACCCTGTGGTGGTGACGACAATGGTCAACCATGCAGACTGGGGTACGGTTGTAGGCGGAGGAGTCTATCAGAGCGGCAGCACCGTCACACTTGAGGCCGTAGCCATGCCCGGATTCCAATTCTCATACTGGGGTGATGATGTTGCCTCCAACACCAACACACTCTCCGTTTCCCCCACCGAGGATGTCACCTATCTGGCCAATTTTGAACCAGTTGGTTGTACCCTCACAGTCAGCAGCAACGATGATGCCTTAGGCAGTGTTTCAGTAGAGGGTGAAAGTCTGAGGGCCTCCGCCGGCGCTCTCTTCTTCCCCTATCTCTCCTCAGTCCGCCTCACCGCAACCCCCACTGCGACAGGTGTATTCAAACAATGGGATGACAGCATCACTACCAATCCCCGCTACTGCACCGTGACAGGCAATATCAGCCGCATGGCCATCTTCGAGCCTGCGGCCGGTGGTAGCAAGGTCTTTGTCAACAACGATCAGCGCAGTCTGTCGCTTTCGGTCATAGAGGCGGCACCGGTCAGCATCTTCGATATGTTGGGCCGCTGTGTCTACAGCACCCAGGCCAACCCTGGCTCACAATATCACGTGACACTGCCTTACGCCGGTGTTTATATTATAAGGATTGGCAACAACTATGCCGAGAAGATTGTGATTAGATAAATGACGATTATAACCTCGATAATACGATAGTAATGAAATCTAGTTATATTAAACCCAAGGTCACCGTGGTCTCCTTCAAGATTGAAGAGGGGTTCACGGTAAGTGTAAAACACATGGAGACTGACCGTATGCTTTTCAACTTCCTGTCCGACGAAGACAATGGAAGATTTGGCAACAGCCAGTTCAATATTATTGGAGACGATAACTCTAACTACAATTTCTTTGGAGAATAGGTTATGAAAAAGATAGTCAACAACAAAACTCATTTTGGCATTATTTCCCACCTTGGCCGTCGCTATGGTCTGGTGGCACTGGTGGGAGTTTTGGTCTGGTCGGCCTGCACCAAGGATGAAGAAATCGTCCTGCGGGTAAACACACAGAAGTATCAGGGGACCGACAAGACTTATGTGGACGAAGACCTATACACCTGCTGGTCGGACGGCGATGTGGTGCTGATAAATGGGGATTCAAGAAGAATTATCATAGAAACTGTCAACAATCAGACCAGATGCTATATTCCCGAAGTGCCTTCATCCTCCTCCTACTGGTCGGTCTATCCCGCTTCGATGGCTACTACATCCACTGCCTACAGCTCCGGCACTGTCACCGGTCTAACCCTTCCCGCCACCCAGCCTTACTCGGCTCCCGACGGCAAGCAGAGGGTACCCACCGTGATGGCTGCCTACCTGAATGGCACCACTGGCACCATGGATTATTACAATGCTTGCATAGCTTTGCAGATCACGCTGACCAACGACTATAGCCGTCCGTTGAACCTCAGCCAGCTGGTGGTGAAAGATAACCTTGCCCCCCTCAACGGTTCCTTTTCTATCACTGGTGTGAATACCCAGGCTCCTGCGCTTGCATACTCTGGCGGCACAATAGCTGATGCCAATAAGAGCATTACCATGTCATTTGCCTCGACAGCACTGTCGCTTGCCCCTGGCAGCTCTACCACCGTCTACGTCATTCTCCCTCCCACCAACAGTTATGTGGGTAACAAATTCACTATTGAGGTGACTGCCATGGATGGCGATGCTGACGGCGAGACGGTGTATGAGTTTTCTCAGACCCAATCCGCTGGTGTCAGCGGTTCCTTTGAGCGCAACCAGTTGGCCCCAATAGAGATACGATTGAACGATCCCCATACTATGGTTCTGGAAGGAAAAGGTACGCAAGAAAATCCCTATAAAATATCCAATGGGGACGACCTGAAGAGTATGCAGAACCTTGTGGCCAAGGGCTACAGCCCCATTGGAGGCGGAATGCCTTTTACCAGTGCTTACTATCAGCTGGTGAGTGATGTTGCCAACGTTACGTTGACCGGTCCCATTGGCACTGAGGAGAATAACTTCACGGGGCATTTCGACGGGCAGAACCACACCAACGGGCAGAACCACACCCTTTCCAACCTCACGCTGGCTCAGGGCCTCTTTGGCCATATCAGTCAAGGCGCAACAGTTTGCAACTTGACGGTCAATGGTGCAGCAGTGAGCCTGTCGGATGCCAAAGTGGCAGGCGTTGTCTGCACCAATGCTGTCGGGTCTACCATCGACCACTGCCAAGTGACCGGAACGGTCTCTTTCAATAATTTGCCAACCTCTGTGGCCTATGTGGGCGGCATTGTAGGCAACGCCACCGCCTTCACCGAAAGCCACACCACCGTCCGCAACTGCCACATGGGGGCCACCATGACGGTGACGGGTTCCGCATCCCATCACTTTGTGGGCGGCATTGTCGGCCATCTGCACAACAGTTCGCTGCTCAACAGCTACATCATGACAAACAGCACCTCCACCTCCACTACCGCCATTGTGAATGCACCGAATGCATATGTGGGCGGCATGGTGGGCCGAATGGACGGCGATTCATACGTTGTCAATTGCTATTTTGGCCTATATGACCAAATCAACGGCACTGCTGGCAAAACTGCCGATATTTGTGGCGAAATTACCGATGGGGCCAAAATCTCGCAATGCTACTATCCCAACAAGATTTATGCAACCGGCATCCCCGGTGTCGACAACCTCTTGGGCACTTTCCAGTTCGAGAACAATACCTACCAGGCCAACAACACGCTTGTCGGCACCCTATTAAACAATACGGTCACTTCGTTGGGAGGAACCAACTCGGGATTGCTATCCTGGACACCGGGCTCTACAACCGTTGCCCCCACTTTGTCATACCAGTAAATCCTTTTGAACCGTCATAATAGAAGAAAAGCCCACGCAAGTGGGCTTTTTTCGTTGCAGCAGAGGCTGCATCGATAGTATTATTAAGTAGTGATGAATTGAATTTTAGATAGATATGGATAGTTCACTCAATTCATAACCGATGCAAAGATACACCCCTGTTGTGCAAAAGTCATTCGCACCTAACCTACTTTATGCAAAAAAAATGCAAATTCATTATTTGTCAGTAACAATACAATAAATTTCACATTTTTTAGTTATTACAAATAATCAATATACAAATAGTAGTTATGGGTAATCAAAAACAAATAAGGAAAAGGCATTTTATCCTTGATCATTGCCTGAGGGACAAGTTGCATGAGTACACGCTGGAAGACATGTTGAAGATAGTGAACAGCTCGCTGGCCGAACTTGGCCAGCGTCCCGTGAGTGAGCGCCAGCTGTATAATGACATTTCATATTTCCAACACGAGGAAGGTTATGGGGCCAAACTGGAGACTTACCGCATTGTGCGCCATGACGAGAAAGGACGCAACCGCTCTTATGTCGCCTATCGCTATGCCGACCCCGATTTCAGCATTCGGGAGTTGAACCTCCCCGAGTTGCAGTTGCGTTTCTTCCGGGCGGTTGTAGGAGGCATGCTTAATTTTGGCTCTACGCCTATGCAGCAGTGGCTCTCTAACCACTATGAAAAGCTGATGGAGTATACCGACGGACTAGGCGTAGACGACTGCGTGATGATGGACTACAATCCCTATGTCGGCGGCACCAAGGCCCAAGAGTGGGTGCTGAACTTTGAAACAATCTTCATGGCTATCGTCGACAGCCGTGCGTTGAACATCAAAGTGAGCACCTATTACTATGGTATTGTCCAGGGCTGTTTCCACCCATTCTTAGTGAAGCAGTATAACCGCCGCTGGTATGTGTTGGGCGTGATGAACGACAACCGCGAAAAGGTCGTGGTCCTGCCGGTTGATTTGGTTATGAACGTCGAACTGGCTGCTGAACCATACTATAAATACCCCTTCAAGCCGACAGAATATTTTGACGACATCGTGGGCGTGTATAACGATTTCGATAAACCGGTGCTGGATGTGCATCTGCGTATCCATAGCTGGCTGGCAAAACACATAGAGTTTAACCCCCTCCACGGTTCACAGCGGAGCCATTGGGTCACTCAGGACGGCGAGCAGGTGCTGGACGTGCGCCTGAGCGTGAAACATAATGTGGAACTGGAGAACATGTTGATGAGCTACTCCGGCTTGATCGAGGTGCTGGGTCCCCAGGAAATAGTGGATTTATACAAGAAATACCTGAAGATGGCCTGCCAACTCAACGGCCTGAAGGTTCAATGACACATAAAAGCACCCACCCCTTTTGAACAAGGGTTCTTCCTCGCTATATCGCAGTCGGCATAGCGGCTACATTGTAGCCTAGTAGCGTGAGGATTGTGTGCATACAAAGAAGAAACGACTGAGTCATCAATTCTTTTTGACTCAGTCGTTTTTCTATGCCGATAGGGCCTGTTGGCCCGTATAATAGGGGCTGGGGGATAGCGGTTTGGGACTACTCTGGATAGATGATTTGCAGGCCGTAGCAGCTTTCCAGCGCGCCTTCCTTGATTTCGACAATGGTGTCGGGGAGGGTGATGGACTGCAGGGCACCGTTGTAGCGGAAGGCATCTGTGCCAATATAGCGGACGGAGTATTCGTTCCAATTGTAGAAAACCGCCGCAGGCAGCTTGATGTGGGGCTCGTAGGCATCCATGCTGATGAGTTCGAGCTCGTTGCCGTTGACAATCTTGAAGAAGAAATGGGCATAGGGGCGTTCCACCTCAATATATTCGCCCGAGCCAATCTGGTAGCCGTCGTTGCCTTCGGGGTCGAGGGAGTATTTCTTGCCCTTGACGGCAGAGCCGGTGACCACTTTCTTATATTGCCCGTCGACATACTTGATGGAGCAGTGGGGCGAGAGGCGGATGACGCCAAACCAGCCGGTGCCCACCCGGAGCTCTTCGTTCATCCATTTGATTTTGCCGTTGTTGCAAAGGAGGATGTGCGAACCGACGATTTGGGCTTTCTCAAACCATGTCTCTTCGCCCAGCGGAAGGCCGTAGCCGATGATGTTGAACCCTTTCTCCTTGTCGCGCAAGAGCACGTTGGGACCCACGAAATCGAGAAATTCGGAGATGTAGAATGCCTCGCTGTTGTCCACCAAAATCTCGTCGGCGAGGGTTTGCACCTGCTCGTCGCTGAGGGTGTCCCAATGGTCGGTGTAGATATGGTTCTGGCCGCAGATGAGGTATTCGAAGGTTTCGGTGAGCTCTATCTTGAGTCCGTTGGTGAAGACGATGCCGGTGCGGGGCTGGCGGTCGTCATTGTGGAAGATGGCCAGTTCGTTCTGGATTTGGTAGCTGTCGCAGCGGTCGACAGCGACGCGCAGGTCTTTGGTGCGGCAGACAAGCATGTAGGCCCCTTGGTCCAGTTTGCAGACCAGGAATTTTTCTTCCTCGTTCTTGGGGTCGATGAGTTCGCCGGAAGCCAGCACGGGGATGACGCCGCTCTTGATTTGGGCATGCCATTCCTTGGGGTAGTCGAGATACTCAGAGTTGCAGAAGGCATATTTATGCCCGCCCAGATGGCCGATGAAGTTGAAGTTGGAGCCGTCAAAGGAGGTGCGCTTGATGGAGAGCACGTCGACAAACTCCAGCTGGTCGGGGTCCCAGAGGGTTTTGCCCTGACGGATGAGCACGCAGCGGTCGTCGCTCTTGCGGAAAGCCTTGAGGAAATCGCGGCCAAATTTGTCGGGCTCGATGCGGTAGAAGTCGGTGTAGGGGAGAATCTTGCCCTCGCGGATAAGGAAGCAGGTGGTGTCGGGGGTGATTTCGGTGGGGTTGAGTATGTCAAGGTAGAACTTGATGTAGTCGGGCTGCATGCGCAGGCACATGATGGAGCGGTGCCACTCGGGCAGCAGCGGGTGACCGTTGGAGAAGAGGTTGTAGGCACCATGCCAGAAGACTTTGGTTATTTCTGGCGAAAGGCGGTCTTCGTTGTCGTAGTGGGCAAAGGAGGTGGTGCAGGCGGGTAAGTCAAGCTTGTACCAGATGCCGTCATCCAGTGCTTCCAAGGCCAAGGGCTTGCCTTCGGCATTGACGGGGACGATTTGTTCGTACCAGTGGTTGAAAAGTTCATCTCCCTCGGCATTGGTGAGGTTGTAGCGACCGTTGTTCTCAATGAGGTTGATTTGCGTGCCCTCGGGCAGTGAATAGGTTTCTGTTATATTCATTATATATTGTTATTTCGTGGGATAGAGTTAGTGTCTGTCCTGTTTGTTGTGTCGTTGTTGTTGGGAGTGGCTGACACGGCCTGCAAAGCACGTGAGGACCAAACCCGCTGCAAATGAGTTTGCAAAAATACACTTTTTTTATGGATTGAAAAAAAATATAAAGTTAAAATATTCTTCTGGCCGACAAGATGTGTTTTTCAGACGTCGTTTTTTTGATGACGGAGAAGGTCGAAAAATAGATTTTTTGATGGAAAAAAAGGTAATTTGCAAGCCATATGGGGCAAATGGGCTTACTTTCTAAAATCTAGTAATTATTATCCTCTGAGGGGTTGTTGATGAATATTATTTTCAGTAAAAAAATAAAAATGAGATAAATAGATTTTTTTACATACATTTGCAAAAAAATATAAGGATTATGCCCAAAGAAAATAAGGCTCAAATTAGGTACAGAATTTTGGATGTATGTTTTAGGGATTTCACTAGAGAATACACGCTTCAGGAATTGCTAGAAACTGTAAATGAAAAGTTGAAGAGTTCGAGCCATCCGCATAAAATCAGCGAACGCCAACTCTACTCCGACATTTCGTTTATGAAGAGCGATGATGGTTACGGAGCCATTATCGACTCTTTCCGCGTGATGCGCACCGACTCCAACGGTGGGAAGCGACTCTACTCTGCCTATCGATACAGAGATCCAAATTTCAGCATAGAGAAGATCCCAATGACTCAGAAACAGTTGCGCTACTTGCAGTTGTTTATTAGTAGTTTTGAATCCACCATCGATCCCGACTTGCTTCCATGGGTAAAGAAGACCATCAACAGTCTGAAACGATGGATGGGCGACTTCGATGCCAAGCCTATGTTCAGGTACGACTCTCGGGGCTATCAGGGCGGGCTGCGCGTGCGCGAGTGCTACGACTATTTCCAAAACATCTTGGACGCCATAGACGAGCACAAGTCGGTGTGGGTGATGTTCAAGTCTGGCGAAATAGAGAAGGCCTACCGCTTCCATCCTTGCTTTCTGAAACAATTTTGTAACCGTTGGTACGCACTAGGCGTGACCACCGACAACCCCGACAAGGTGCTGGTGATTCCGCTAGACCGTATTTTGGACATGAACGTCTGTCGCGACCCATACATTAATTATCCTTTCGACCCCGACACCTATTTCGAAGACTTTATCGGGGTGTATAATCCTGATGGGGAATGTGTCGACGTACACCTGCGTTTCAGAGACTGGGGAGCAAAATATTTCAGCACCAACCCATTGCACCCCTCACAGCGTTCAAAGATGATAGATGTGAACGGTGAAGAGATACTGGACGTGCACATCGAAGTGAAAATCAACAAGGAGCTTCTGCGATCGCTCAACGCCGTGATTGACTGTGTGGAAGTGCTTGCCCCACAGGAACTGGTGGAGTTGCACAAAGAATCGGTGCGCAAAGCCATGAAGCTTAACGGCCTAGACAAATAATAATTACATTTTTTTCATACATGTGGTTCAACCGTCGGGACTTCTGCAAAGGAGTTCCGCGGTTGCTTTTTTGTAGGGAGGGGATTAGAATTTAGAATTTGGAGAAGGGGTGTTTGCGCCAGTAGAGGATGAGTAGCAAGCCAAAGAGCATGCCGCCGAGGTGGGCGAAATGGGCAATGCCGTCGGAGACAAAGATGCCCTCTAGCAGTTCGATAGCAGCGTAGCCGATGACAAACCACTTGGCCTTGATGGGCATGAGGAAATAAAGATAGATGCGCTCTTCGGGAAACATCATGCCGAAAGCCAGCAGCACTCCGTAGACGGCTCCCGAAGCCCCAACCGTAATACCCCAGCCGGGGACAAGAATGTTGCACAGACCGGCTCCCACACCACAAACCAGATAATAGAACAGGAAACGTCTGGAGCCCCAGAAATTCTCCAATATGTAGCCAAACATCCAAAGGGCGAACATGTTGAAGAAGAGGTGGCTGAAACTGCTGTGCATGAACATGTAGGTGAAAAGCTGCCATATGCGGAAACGCCCGGTGGGGATAGAGTTGAGGGCCAGCATATTGGTGATGTTGAGGTAGCCCGCACGTTCCAACACTATGGTGGCCAGAAAGACAATGACGTTGATAATGAGGAGGTTTTTAACTACCGTGGGCAGCATCGAGAAACCTTTGGGTGAGTAATCTGTCATGAGTGAAAAAAGTTTAATCGTTAATTAAGAATTGTGTCGGGGTTCAGCACCACCATTGTCTTTCGACCCGAAGGGCTGACGCTGGGCACTTGGCAGCAGAAGAGGTCGGCTATGAGTTGCTGCATCTCTTCCTGTTTGAGCGGAGTGCCGGGGCGGACGGCTTGCTGGCGGGCCAGGGTACGGCAAAGACTGACACGGCGATCGTTGAATTTCTGAATCATCGCCCCTTTGTGTTCCACGATGATTTGGTCGAAAAGTTGCTGAAGGTCGCTGTCGGCCATGTCGGGAGGCGTGGCTGTCACTACAAAGGTGCTCTGGCCGAGGGGGGCAATCTCAAATCCATGCTCCTTGAGGTCGGGGAGCAATTCGTTGAAGATGTCGGCATCGGCAGGCGAAAACTGGCAGTTGACCGGGAAGAGCAACTGCTGGGCAACCGCACCTTGGCGGCGATTGGAGTAACGCTCAAAGAGCACCCGCTCGTGAGCGGCCTGCTGGTCGACGATCAGCAACCCCGAGGGGAGGGCACTGACAATGTAGTGCTGCTGCAGTTGCAGACAGGGACTTTCGGTGATGGGCTGGGCAGCGGCTGTGGCGACCGACTGCTGCTGTGGGGCAGGGGACATTTCGGGAAGGTCTGTGCCCTTTTCTTCTCCATCACGCTCTGACGGCAGGTCGAAAAAGGAAGTCCATTTGTCCGATTTAGGCCTATCATTCTCAAAAGCAGGCGTATGGAAACTACCACTTGAAGTGTTGCTTTGAGGGGTGGGATTGGAGAAGGGGTTGTAGTCTGGATTGTAGTTTACCTTAGGCTCTCTGGGAACATAACCTTTGGGGGCCGGCAAAAAGTCGACTTCTTCAATGGGGTTGAACTGCAACTCGTTGCCCAGGCCGAACTGCCCCAACGCCTTCTTGGTGGCGGCACGCAGGATGGCAAACAGCGGGTGCTCGTCCACAAATCGCACCTCGGTCTTGGTGGGGTGTATGTTGATGTCTATGCGCGAAGGGTCCACCTCCAAGTGAAGAAAATAACTGGGATAGTAGTGGTCGGGAATCACGTCGGTATAGGCTTTCTCAACAGCGGCACTCAGCGCAGGGTGCTTGACAAAGCGGTGGTTGACAAATAGATATTGCTCGCCTCGCGACTTGCGGGCAAACTCGGGCTTGGACACATAACCGTGAATCGACACAATGTCGGTGTGCTCGTCTATGGGGCAGAGCCGCTCACGGTAGTTGCTTCCGAAGATTTGGCTGATGCGTTCGGCGAAATTGCCCGCATGGAGGTCGTAAAGCAGGCGGCCATTGCTATGGAAAGAGTATTCTGTGCCGTAGTTGATGAGGGCCACGCGCTTGAATATCTCCTCGATATGGCTCAGTTCGATGCTGTCTTTTTTGAGGAAATTGCGTCGGGCGGGGATGTTGAAGAAAAGGTTCTTCACGGCGATGGAAGTGCCGAAGGGGCAGTGGCATGGGCTCTGCTCCTTCAGGTCGGAACCATCGATGAGCACCTCTGTGCCCAATTCGTCGCCCTGGCGCCGTGTTTTCAGCTCCACCTGGGCAATGGCGGCAATGGATGCCAAGGCCTCGCCACGGAACCCCATGGTGCGGATGGCAAAGAGGTCGTCGGCCTTATGAATCTTGGAGGTGGCGTGCCGTTCGAAACAGACCCGCGCATCGCTTTCGCTCATGCCGCAACCGTTGTCAACCACCTGTATGAGCGTGCGCCCCGCATCCTTTACAATCAGCTGAATTTTGGTGGCCCCGGCATCCATGGCGTTCTCCAACAGCTCTTTCACGGCTGAAGCGGGGCGGTCCACCACCTCGCCAGCCGCAATCTGGTTGGCCACGCTGTCGGGTAGGATGCTGATAAGGTCCATCAGAAACTACTTAGTCCTCTTGGCTTTGGGCCAAAAGGGTGTCTTGGGCGTGGGCCATGTTATATTCGAAAATCTCCTCGGGGGTCATGCCCACCAAAGGAATCAGTTTGCGCGTGTCGGCAGCCATAAAGTGGTCGGGGAATTTCTCCACAAACACCTCGTAGGCAGCCTTGGCCTCGTCATACTGACAGTTGAGGTCGTAGGCGTTGCCTTTGAGGAAATAGCACATCGGCACCTCGGAGAAATAGGAATAGTCGTTGATGACACGGTCGAAAAGCTGAATGGCGCGGTCGGTGTGTATGACGTTGCTCTGGATTTCGGCCGCTTTCATCAGGAACTGCGGAGTGAGGGAGTCGGTGGGGTACTTGTCGGCAAAGGCCACATAGAGGTCAGTCAGTTGGTCGGCCGTGGCGGGGTCGGCACCTATGGCATTCTCGAAAACGGAGTCTTCGAAGTCCTCAATCTGTTCTACGCGCTCTTGGCGGCTGGGACCGCAGGCTACCATGACGGTGGCGGCGGCCAGGATCAGAAATATCTTCTTCATCTTATATAGTTAGTTATCTTTTAGTGGTTTTCATTCGATAGTGGGTGCGGACGCGGCCAGCGACCACATCATTTATCTTGCGTTTGAGCATCGTGCGGCGCAGTGGCGAAAGGCGGTCGGTGAAGACCTTGCCTTCCAGATGGTCAATCTCGTGCTGGGCCACGCGGGCAAAGAGGCCGTGGATTTCCTCTTCATGCAGCTGCCAGTCCGGGTCGTACCAACGGAGGCGCACCCCCTCAGTGCGAAGCACGTCCTCGTGGATGTCGGGCACCGAAAGGCAGCCTTCGTTGAAATACTGCTTTTCGCCGACATATTCCAAGATTTCGGGGTTGATCAGGGTGTGTTCCTCAGCGACAGGGCCGTAGGTGTCGGTCTTCTCGTCATAGGGACGGAAACCGATAACCACCAGCCGTATGGAGAGATCTATCTGTGGTGCGGCAAGGCCGACACCGTCGGCATTGTACATCGTCTCGTACATGTCGGCAATCAGTTTGCCTAGTTCAGGGTAATCTTTATCAATGGGTTGCGCCACTTTGCGCAAGGTGGGGTGGCCGAGGCCAATAATAGGATATATCATTAGTTTAAGTTTTTTCTTTATATCTCACTAACAAATTGCGTGCCAATACAGCGACAGGGGTTAATGATGCTGCCGATACTGAGCACTGTCCAAGTAGTTTTGCAGCATGATGGTGGCCGAAACCTGGTCTATCATGCCCTTATTTTGGCGTTGTTTTTTCTTCAGTCCACCGTCTATCATGGCTTGGAAAGCCATCTTGGAGGTGAACCGCTCGTCGATGCGGGCAATTTCTTTTTCGGGAAAGACTTGAGCCAGCTTTTGTACAAAAGGCTCAATGAACCGCATCGACTCCGACGGTGTGTTGTCAAGATGTTTGGCCTCGCCCACCAAAAAGATGTCTACAGGCTCTTTGGCACAGTAATCCTGCAAGAATTGCAACAACGTGGGGGTGGCCACAGTGGTCAACCCGGTCGCAATGATACGGTCGGGGTCGGTCACGGCAATTCCGGTACGCTTTATGCCATAGTCGATTGCAAGGATTCTTCCCATGTTCTTATATAGAATTTAAGTTTGCAAAAATACGAAAAAAAATCAATATATATAAATTCTAAAATCAAAATTCATTATAGGTGTGTTCTATTTATTTGTTTCTATTGTCGCGTCCCGTCGGGACGCAGTTTACTGACGTCTGAGTATCACGGCACTGCGCCTTCGGCTTGTACCGTGTTATTAATAGTCTCACCCCTTCTGGGTGATTTATAGAAGTCCCCTATAATCGAAGCTTTAGAAATGAATGCCTGCCATGTCTACGGCTGCTGGCAACAGAGAAATTTGAAGGTTTGCCGAAGGTCCGTTGAAGATTCGCCGTTTCTTCGCTCACTTTGACGAAAAATAATTGAATATCAAACACTTCTACTATTAGGTTACGCAGAAAATGGTCTAATGGATGGAGAAATCAATGAGTTACGAGCAATGTGCAATAAATCAAAAATTTAAGATGTGCATAGTATAGTCGTGCCCACGTGGGTGGCACAATCCCAAGGGTACGCATTCAATAGTATATTGACTGAAGAAATAAGGCCATGGGCAATTTTTAGAGAAAATAGTCGTTATAAATATTAAATGGAAAAGAAACACATAGTGGTGGCTGTGACCAACGACCTAGTGACTGACCAGCGGGTCCACCGAAGCTGCAAGGCTTTGGCCGAGGCGGGCTATGGGGTGACACTGGTGGGCCGACGGCTGCCCGAGAGCGGCCATCTGGAGCCTAGGGAATACGGCACCCACCGCATGAGACTGCTGTTCAGGCGGTCGGCTTTCTTCTATGCCGAGTACAACCTGCGGCTGCTGGTTCATCTCCTGTTTGCTCGTGCCGATGCCTTCTATGCCAACGACAGCGACACATTGTTGGCCTGTTGCTGGGCTGCGCGACTGCGGGGAAAACGGCTGATTTTCGATGCCCACGAACTTTTCCCCGAGGTGCCCGAGTTGGTGGACAAGCCCAGGGTGAGGCGCGTGTGGCAATGGGTGGAGCGGCACTGCCTGCCGCACGTGGATGCCGCCTTTACGGTATGCCAAAGTGTGGCTGAGGAATACGGAAGGCGCTATGGGGTGCAGATGACCGTGGTGCGCAACCTACCCGACTGGACTATGGAACCGACGGAAGAGAAGGAGCGTCACACCAAGCCTTGGACACTTCTGTATCAAGGTGCCGTCAACGTGGGGCGCGGCGTGAGGGAGCTGGTTGACGTCATGGAGTTTCTGCCCGACTGCCGTCTGGTGGTGGCTGGGGATGGCGACCAGCTGGCTGACTTGCAGGCTTACGCTGCGCAGCTGCCATGGAAGGGTAGGATAGACTTTCTGGGACGGGTGCGGCCCGACAGGCTTCATAAGCTGACGGCCAAGGCAGACCTGGGCTTTTGCCTGTTGGAGGACTTGGGGCTGAACTACCGTATGGCCCTGCCCAATCGCATTGCCGACTTTGCCCATGCAGGTGTGCCTATCGTGGCCACCGGCTTTGTGGAGATAAGCAGGGTGCTGGACACCTACCACACCGGCACCACCACAGACCCCTGTCCGCGAGAGAAAGAGGGGAGCGGCTATCAGACATATGTGCGACAGCTGGCCTCAACGATTAGTGACACTCTGCACTATTGGCAGACCCTTCCAACCCCTGAGCGCGAGGAGCGTTTCGGCCGTGCACGAGAGGAACTGTGCTGGCAACGTGAGAAAAAATTACTTATAGGAAAAATTGGTACAATATTTTAACAAAATAGACGTTATAGAAACAAATTAAAATTAAGAATGATATACGACATTTTACTGATTCTCTACATTGTAGGCTGCATTATTGGCCTGTGGTTTGTGTTTAAGAAGGCTGGGGTTGAACCGTGGAAAGCCATTATTCCTATCTATAACATCGTTGTGTGGATTAAGATTTGCGGCAAAAACTGGAAGTGGTATATCTATTTTCTGGTTCCCGCAATCAACATTTTCACCTTTCTGCTGATGGTGGTGGAGACTGCCAAGGTATTTCACCGCTACAGTTTTTGGGAGCAGACACTTTCGGTCATTGTGCCTTGGTTCTACCTTCCCTTCTTGGGACTGAACAAGTGGGAGTATCACGACCCCACCCAGGAGCCCCCCCACAAAGTGAGCGAGTTGCGCGACTGGCTCGATGCCATAGTCTTCGCCATCGTGGCGGCCGTCATTATCAGAGGCATGGTATTGGAATTTTACAAAATACCCTCCAGTTCAATGGAAAAAACGCTGCTGACAGGTGACTACCTGATGGTTTCGAAAATAGCCTACGGTCCCCGCATGGCCATGACCCCGCTGTCGCTGCCGCTGATGCACAACGTGGTGCCGCTGACCGGAGGGCAGGTGGAGTCATATGTGAAATGGATCCAACGACCCTATCACCGCTACCCTGGGCTGGGCAAGGTGAAACGTTTCGACGCCGTGGTGTTCAACTATCCTGACGGCGACACGGTTTGCACGGCCTGGAACAGCAATAGGAGCTATCACGACCTGGTGCGAGAGATGGGACGCGAAAACGTGTTGAACGCCGACCAGATGTTTGTGAAGGACCATATGGTGAAGAACAAAATTAGGGTGCGCCCGGTGGACAAGCGCGAGAATTTCATCAAACGCTGCATCGGACTGCCGGGAGAAGAAATACAGATAATCGACCAGATGATCTACGTCAACGGAAAGAAAATACCCAATCCTAGAGAAAGCCAGATAACCCATGCCGTGAATTTTACCATGCAGGGGTTGAACTACCACAAGATTTTGGATGAAGAGGGTGTGAGCAACGAAGACTTTGAGAATGCCGTCTATGCCCTCTACAACGGGGCGGAGACCTACGAAGTGCCGCTGACCGACCTGAAGGCCGAGGAATTGCGCACACGCGACTTTGTGGGGTCGGTTGATAAGATTGTATACCCCGCCGACGAACCCAACTTGAACCTCTTCCCCCACACCGAAGGCTACTGCTGGAGTGTGGACAACTATGGCCCCATCCACATCCCCGCCAAAGGCGAGACCCTCCACCTGACAATTGAAAACCTGCCCCTGTACACCAGGCTGATAGAAGTCTTTGAAGGCAACCAACTGGAGGTGAAAGGCGACAAAATCTTCATCAACGGAGAGGAGACCACCACCTATGTGCCCAAAATGGACTACTACTGGATGATGGGCGACAACAGACACAACTCGGCAGACAGCCGTTTCTGGGGTTTTGTTCCTGAGAACCATATTGTTGGCAAGGCCAGGTTGGTATTATTCTCTTGGGACAAAGACCACCACAGACCTCGATGGAACAGGTTCTTTACCAATGCATCGAAGTTTTAAAAAAAATATAGTTCAAGATAAAATAATTTGCAATTTTTTAAGTTAATTGAATACTGAATACTTGATATGAGAGCTATAATAAAAACACCCAAAGGCACCATGACGGCGGAACTCTATGACAAAGAGGTTCCGGGTACGGTGGCAAATTTTGTAAAACTGGCTAATGACGGTTTTTATGATGGACTTCGATTCCACCGAGTAATTCCGGGATTTGTCATACAGGGCGGCTGTCCCTATAGCCGCAACCCACGTGACCCCCGCGTGGGGACGGGTGGCCCCGGCTGGCATATCAAATGTGAGACTGAAGCCCCCAAGCAGTATCACGACCGAGGCGTGCTCTCCATGGCACATGCAGGCAAAGACACTGGCGGCAGCCAGTTCTTCATCTGCCACAACCGCGAAAACACACAGCATCTAGACGGTCGGCACACCTGTTTCGGCAAGGTGGTTGACGGCATGGATGTGATTGACTTGATAGAGGCTGGGGACCTCATCGAAAGTATTAAAATAGTAGAAGACTAAATTATTTGCAACTATGAATTTAGGTATTAATCTGCTTGTTGCAGAAGACGACCCCAACTTGGGAACCATCTTGAAGGCTTATCTGACCCAAAAAGGTTATACTGTCTTTCTTGCAGTGGATGGCCAGGCAGCCATCGAGACTTATCAGAACGACGATGTGGATGCCTGTATACTTGACATTATGATGCCCATCAAAGACGGTTTCACGGTTGCCAAGGAGATTCGTAAGGTAGACAAACGGGTACCTATCATCTTCTTGACAGCAAAGAATTTGGAAGCGGACAAACTGAAGGGATTTGAGATAGGGGCCGACGACTATGTGACCAAGCCTTTCAGCATGGAAGAGCTGCTAGCCCGCGTGAATGCCACTATCCGACGCTCTTTCGACGACGGCAAGCCCGACAAGAATATTTTCCATATAGGCAATTTTGTGTTCGACTACAGCCATCAGACCCTTACTTGCGGCGACAATGTGCAACGGCTGACCATGAAGGAGTGCGAACTGCTACGCATGTTTGCCATGAACTTCAACCAGTTGGTGGACCGTACCAGCACGTTGCAAAAGATATGGAAGGACGACAGCTATTTTGCCGCCCGAAGCATGGACGTGTATATAACCAAGTTGCGTAAATATCTGAAGCTTGACCCGCAGGTGCAGATTGTGAATGTGCACGGTGTGGGATTCAGACTGACAGTTAAAAACGAATAATGAAGCTAACATTCTTAGGGACGGGTACTTCGCAAGGAGTGCCCGTTATAGCATGCACATGTGAGGTGTGCCATTCACAGGACCCTCATGACAAGCATCTGCGCACGTCGGCACTGATAGAGACCGACAGTGGCAAGAATATTCTTATAGACATCGGTCCCGATTTCAGGGAACAGATGCTCCGTGCCCATGTTACCCATCTGGACAGCATCCTCATCACCCATGCCCACCGCGACCATGTGGGAGGGCTGGACGACATCCGCCCCTTCAATTGGGCACAACGGCAGAAAATGGAAATCTACTGCAACCATGAAGCCCGCGTGGCCATAGAGAGGGACTATCACTATATCTTTGCCCCCCATGAGTTTCCCGGACTGCCTGAAGCCAATATGCACGAGTTGACCGGCGACGAGGCTGTCCTGCTGGCAGCAGGCGAGGAGGTGATGCCCATCAAGGCAATGCATAAAGACCTTCCCATCCTCGGCTACCGTGTGGGGCCGTTGGGCTATATCACCGATGCCAACTATATCTCTGACAAGGAACTGGAAAAACTGAAAGGGGTGGACACATTGGTGATAAACGCGCTGAGGAAGTATAAGCATTTTTCCCATTACTGCCTGCCCGAGGCCTTAGAAGTGATTGCCAAGATAGGGCCCCGAGTGGCCTATCTGACCCATGTGAGTCACGAGATGGGGCTGTATGCAGCTACCGAGAAAGAACTTCCCGAACATGTGCATCTGGCTTATGACGGTCTGCAGGTGACGGTGGGAGGGACTGAATAGGACTGCCATTGCCATGCACCTGCATATAGTTTCTTTCAATGTTCCTTGGCCGGCCGATTATGGCGGAGTGATAGATGTTTTTTGCCGCCTAAAGGCACTAGTGGAGGCTGGCGTTAGAGTTCACCTGCACTGCTACACCTATGGCCGCGAAAAGTCGAAAGAACTGGCGGAACTCTGCGAGGAGGTCTGCTACTATCAACGAGAGACAGGCCTGCGGCACCAGCTGGAGAGAAGACCCTATATCGTGGCCTCGCGTAATTCGGAGCGGCTGATTGAGCGTTTGCGCCAGGACGATTATCCTATTTTGTTGGAGGGACTGCACAACTGTTTTGTGCTGGAGCGGTTGGCCGACGGTAGGCGAAAGATATTGGTGAGGGCACACAATGTGGAACACGACTATTATCGTGCCCTGGCACATGCGGAGAAGTACCTGTGGAAGAAGTTGTTCTTCTTGGCAGAATCGCGCAAACTGGAGCACTACGAGCCCGTGCTAACCAAGGCAACCTGCGTGCTGCCTATCTCGGAGAAGGATGCGCAGCATTTCGTTGCCATTGGCTGCCCACAAGTGATGGTGCTGCCGCCCTCGCACGGTCACAGCCGCGTGGTTTCGCCATTAGGAAGGGGAGAGTATGTGCTCTATCAGGGCAATCTTTCGGTGCCCGAAAACATCAGGGCAGTGGAATATATAGTCAGGAATTTGGTCTCAGTCACGGATTATCAGTTTGTAGTGGCTGGACGAGACCCTGGGGCCGATTTGAGACACTTACTGGAAAGGTATGACAACGTGACCTTGGTGGCCAATCCCAGCGAGGAGCGTATGCACGGACTGCTGGTAGGGGCACAGGTGAACATATTGGTCACCGACCAGGCAACAGGAGTGAAACTGAAGCTGATGAACGCCCTGTATGAAAGTCGCTTTTGCTTGGTCAACGGCAAGATGGTGGAAGGGACTGGGCTGGGTGAGGCCTGCGTTGTGGCAGACACTCCCGAGCAGATGCTCCAATCGCTGGAAAGGCTGATGACTGCAGAATTCACTGAGGATGAACGTAGAAGGAGGGAGAAGGTGTTGGTGAAGGGGGATTCTTTGGAGGATTTAAAAAATATTCTGTTCTAAAATGCAATTTTTTTAGTATCTTTGCGTTTTCTGATAAAGTATGGCAAAGATATTTAGAAGATATAATTCAGCGATTTATGGTAACTACCGCAAAGCTTATGTAATATATGGTTTGGTGACGGGGGTGCTGATGTCGCTTGTTATGTTGGTCAGGGACTGGTTTGCCGATACGCCTATGAGCCAGCCGGAGAATTACGTGACCGAGATTGTGATGGCTATCGGCATCTTTGGGTTTAGCTACCGGTATCGACAACAGTTGCCCGAACAGAAAGTGATGCTGAAAGAGCTGATGTTGCTGGGACTGGGCATTGGAGTGGTGAGTTCGGTCGTGTTCGGTCTTTGGACATGGATCTACTGCGGCCAAATAGATGCTGAAAGGGTTGCGTTCTATAATCAACAGCGCATTGCCATGATGGAGCCTGCCGACAAGAGTGCCGAGGCCGCAGCAGCAATAGAGTTGGTGAAGAAATATACTGCCGGAGACTGGGCCTTCATCGGGGGCTTCCGGTCGGCAGTGATGAGTGTGATAATAACCTTCTTTGCCGCACTGATTTTCAGGAATGAAAAGAGTCCTGTGGTGGAAAGAAACAAAGATAAGAAACTAAAATAACAGACAAGATGGATATTTCAATCATTGTGCCGCTTTTTAACGAAGATGAGTCATTGCCTCATCTGGCAGAATGGATAGACAGGGTGATGGAAGAGCATCACTTCGATTACGAGGTCATTATGGTGGATGACGGCAGCAAGGACACCTCCTGGCAGGTGATAGAGGAGCTGCATGAGAAGAACCCCCGATACAAAGGGGTGAAATTCCGCCGCAACTATGGCAAGTCGGCTGCTTTGAATGTGGGCTTTGGCCGAGCCGAAGGCGATGTGGTCATCACGATGGATGCCGACCTGCAGGACAGTCCTGACGAGGTGCCAGAACTGTACCGCATGATTAAGGAGGATGGCTACGACCTGGTGAGCGGATGGAAGAAGAAACGCTACGACTCCAAGATTGCCAAGAATATACCTTCCAAGTTCTTCAACTGGACGACGCGGAAAATGAGCGGCATTCACCTGCATGACTTCAACTGTGGACTGAAAGCCTACCGCCGCGATGTGGTGAAGAGTATAGAGGTGTACGGTGAGATGCATCGATACATTCCCGTGATTGCCAAATGGGCTGGATTCGGCCATATTGGCGAGAAAGTGGTGCAGCACCGCAAGCGGCAGTTCGGCGTGACCAAGTTCGGATTGGACCGCTTTGTGAACGGCTATCTGGATTTGATGAGCATTATGTTCATGTCCAAATTTGGCAAGCAGCCCATGCATTTCTTTGGCCTGATAGGCAGCCTGTCGTTCTTCCTGGGCTTTGTGGCCTTCATCATTGTATGCATCATGCGCATCTGTGGTAGTATCTCGCTGACCAACAGCGTGTGGTTCTACGTATCTATGCTGTTCATCCTAATGGGTACGGTTCTGTTTATGGCAGGGTTCTTGGGCGAACTGATATGCCGGAATTCCTCTACACGCAACCAGTATCTGATAGAGAAAGATATGGTGCTAGACGAAGCAATAAAATAATTACTCCGATAACTAATAAAACTTAATCAACTATGTCACTACAATGCGGTATCGTGGGACTTCCTAATGTGGGCAAGTCAACTCTTTTCAATTGCTTGAGCAACGCAAAAGCCCAGGCTGCTAATTTTCCTTTCTGCACCATAGAACCCAATGTGGGCGTCATCACCGTCCCCGACGAACGCCTGAACAAGTTGGTGGAGATGGAACATCCGGCCAGTGTGGTTCCGGCCACAGTGGAAATCGTGGATATTGCCGGTCTGGTAAAAGGGGCCTCGAAAGGAGAGGGCCTGGGAAACAAATTCTTGGGAGACATACGCACCACGGATGCCATCATACATGTGTTGCGCTGTTTCGACGATGATAACGTCACCCATGTGGATGGGAGCGTGGACCCCATTCGCGACAAACAGACCATAGACCTGGAACTACAGTTTAAAGATTTAGAGACCATAGAGAACCGCTATGAAAAAGAGGTAAAGAAAGCCAAGGCAGGAGGTGATGCCAAAGCCAAAAAACTGGTGGAGGTGATGGACCTCTATCGCGAGGCTTTGCTGGCAGGCCGCAGTGCGCGCACCGTGAAGTTGGAAGAGGGGCAGATGGAAGCGGCCAAAGACCTCATGTTACTGACGGCGAAGCCAATTCTATATGTGTGCAATGTGGATGAGGCCTCAGTGGTGAACGGCAACAAATATGTCGATGCCGTAAAAGAGGCCGTGAAAGACGAGGAGGCCGAGGTGCTGGTGATTGGTGCCGGCATTGAGGCTGATATTGCAGAGCTGGAGACATACGAAGAGAAACAGATGTTCTTGGAGGACTTGGGGCTGAAGGAGTCGGGCGTGAACCGCCTTATTAAGGCGGCATATAAGCTGCTTAACCTCCAGACCTTTCTCACCGCAGGACCCAAAGAGTGCCGTGCATGGACTTTCAAGAAAGGCATGAAAGCCCCTCAGACAGCTGGAATTATCCACAGCGACTTCGAGCGTGGCTTTATCCGAGCCGAAGTAATCAAGTATGAAGATTATGTGACCTACGGAAGTGAAGCCAAATGCCGCGAGGCTGGTAAAATAGCCGTTGAGGGCAAGGACTATGTGGTGCAGGACGGCGACATCATGCATTTCAGATTTAATGTGTAATTGAGGCTGGCAGTATGAAGAAACTGAGTATTATCAAATTGACATTTGCAACGGTAAGCGTGGCCATTCTGGCATACGCTTGTTCGACGCAGAAGGCCAATTGGACAAATGTTCAGTTTCATAACACTACAACCCACTATAATGTCTGGTGGAACGGCAACGAGAGCCTGAAACAGGGTGTGGAGATGCTGGAGCGGCAGGTGAAGGATGACTATACCCGGATTCTTCCGGTGTATAAACTGGGCACCAAAGAAGAGGCCATGTCTATGAACCCTCAGTTCGACCGCGCCATTGAGAAGAGCGTGAAGGGCATTAAGAAGCATAGTATCATGGTCAACGGAATGGAACATGTGGCATATATTCCCAAGTGTTATATGATGATGGCCTATGCGACATTCTACAAACACGACTATGCCAATGCCGCCAGCACTTGCCAGATGCTTATGTCGCAATATCAGGGAACGGACATCGGGGATGAGGCGTCAATACTCTATGCACGTTGCTCCACACAGGACGGGCGCTATCAGGATGCCGAGGGCATGCTCGACGAGTTGGTGACCGCCCTAGGCAAAGGCAATTTCTCCAGCGGACAGAAATTGAATCTTTATTTGGCCCTGGCGGAATGTACTATTCCTCAAGAGAAATACAAGAAAGGCGTTCAGTTTCTGAAATTGGCATTGGACGAAAAGCCTTCCCGAAGGCAGAAGGCGAGAATATGCTATATCTTGGGCCAGATATATCAAGACCAAGACAAGAGGCCGACGGCATCGAAGTACTACGAAAAGGTGCTCGGATATGGTCCCACATATGAGATGGAGTTCAATGCACGGCTGAATTTGGCTTCGTGTGCCGACCTTCAACATACCGACCAGGCCAAGTTGGAGCGTCTGCTGGACAAGATGCTGAAGGACAAGAAGAACGAGGAGTTTTTAGATCAGATATACTATGCCAAAGGCGAGATGTACTTGGGCATGAAGGAGACTAAAAAGGCAGTAGAGGCATTGAAGACATCCTGTGCAGTGTCCAAGTCCAACCCCGCACAGAAGGCCCGTTCGGCCATCCGCTTGGGGGAACTCATGTACACCAAATTCCAGAATTATGACCAGTCGCAAATCTATTACGACACGGCTATTAGTCTGATAAAGCCCGACTATCCTCATTATCAAGACATCAAGTCGCGTTACGACCTGCTCACATCACTGGTTTCATATACGCGGGTGATTGAGCGCAATGACAGCTTGATAGCAGTTGCCAACATGACAGAGCCGGAACGTCTGGCCCTTATCAATAAGAAGATAGAAGAACTGAAAAAGGCAGAAGAGGAAGCAAAGGAACGCGAATTGCTGGCCCAACTTGCCAACGATGGAAAGGCACAACAGAACACACTGCAAGGCGACTGGTATTTCTATAACAGCAATACGGTTCAGAAGGGTAAAGAGACCTTTCGTCAGCGGTGGGGAATGCGCTCGCTGGAAGACTATTGGTTTTTGTCCAAGAAGGGCCTACTTGGTATGAATATGTTGGCCTTCAATGATGAAAACGAGAATGGTGACAACACTGAAGAAATCGGCGAAACGGTCAAAGACTCAGCCTTGGTTGATGCTGAGAAGAACCCGGGAGACAATGGGAATCCAGACGACCCCCATGCGGTGGCATATTACCTGAAGAACCTGCCTAAAAGTGAGGCCGAGCAGGACTCCATGCAAGCAGAGACGGCAGTGGGCTTGCTTAACGCGGGTTACATCTATTTTGACGGCATCCACAATACGGCCAAGGCATTGGAATGTTATTTGCGTCTGGCCAACAACTATACCGACAACGCGGAGATTGTGCAAGCATTCTATATGCTCTACAAGATCTATGATAAGCAAGGCAACACCCCTAGTTCTAATTATTATCGCGACATGGTGCTGCTAGGATTTCCCGACAGCGATTTCTCCAATCTCATTCTGGACGAAGATTACTACAAGGAGATAATCCGCCGTAGCCAATTGATAAACGAAGACTACGACGAAGTGTATAACCTATATCGCAAACGTCGTTATAGCGATGTGCTGCAGTCGGTTGCTTCAGCAAAAAGGCTGTATGAAGGTAATCCGATGTTGAGTAAATTCAGTTACTGGGAGGGCTTGGCCTATGCCCGAATGGACAACAAGGCATCAGCCATCAAAACTTTTATGGAAATAGTGTCCAGCGCTCCTCGGACAGACAGTATCGTTTCTTTGGCACAGGCACAGCTAGACTATCTGATGGGAGAAGGGGGAAAATATATAGCCAACAGCGGAGCGGAAGAAATGAGCGACTCGGTGATGGACCAATTGGAGCGGAAAGTGCTTCAGCTGAGAGACAGCACTGCCCAAATGGTGAAGGGTACGGATGAACTTCCGCCAGAGGCACAGCTGTTTCGTTACCGTGCCGACAAACCACATCAAGTGATAATCTTGGTTAAGGACAAGAAGATAAGAGCCACACAATTGCAAAGTAAGGTGGGCTTGTTTCTGAACACCTATTACGGCAATGCTGGGTTGCAGGTGAAACCCTTGATGTTCACCGATTCCACCCAGATGATTACCATCAAGAGCTTTAGCAACGCGTCCGATGCCGTGGATTTTGCCAAGCACCTAATGCGAGAGGAAGGGCCCATGCGCGAATATGACACGAACGACTATCAAATATTCGCCATCTCTCAGCAGAATTATGCCACACTTTATAACCGCAAAAAGGTGGATGCGTACAAATTGTTTTATGAAAAATACTATATCAAATGAGCGACACAATAAATAGTCTTATCAATACCATCACAGTGGGAACGACCATAAAGGGCGATATACAGGCCAACGGTGATTTCCGTATGGACGGAACCTTGGACGGCAATGTGACCCTGACGGGCAAATTGGTTATCGGCGAGCAGGGATATATCAAAGGAAACGTGGTGTGCCAAAATGCCAATGTAATGGGCACCATAGACGGCAACCTTTCGGTGAAAGAGTTTCTTACGCTCTATTCCTCAGCCAAAGTCAAAGGCGATATTGTGGCAAATAAGCTCGCCATCGAACCCGGAGCCTTCTTCAGCGGTACGTGCCACATGTTGGACGAATTAACCGACTGACCAATGGAAGAGACGTTGCGGCAACTGTTCGCAAAATGGTGTGGCGAGGAAGCCCAAGAAATGATGAGGCTCTCTGCCAACGGGAGCCATCGTCAGTACTGGCGCATCAAAGGAAAGAATCGTCACTGCGTTGGCGCGTTCAATGATGACATTCGGGAGAATGAAGCTTTCTTCTACTATAGTCAAGCTTTAAGACAGAAAGGTATCTGTGTGCCGCAGGTATACATGGTTGATGAGTTGCGGCAAATCTATCTTCAAGAAGATTTAGGCGATATTACCTTATATAATTATGTGTATGATAAAAGGCGTCAAGGAGGCGGTTTTGACACAGAGGTTCTGAAGATTTACAAAAAAGTGCTGGACGACCTTTCGACCATTCAGTTGGCCGGGCGTGACATGGATTTCACCAAGGCTTATCCACGCAGTGATTTTGATGGGCAGTCGATGCAATGGGACCTGAACTATTTCAAATACTACTTCCTTAAACTGAAACAAGTACCCTTCGATGAAAATCTTTTGGAGATAGACTTCCATCGGCTGATTGAGTATTTGCTCTCCACCGATTGTGATTATTTCCTTTATAGAGACTTCCAATCAAGGAACATAATGTTGCATGATGGAACTCCATATTATATAGATTTCCAAGGGGGTAGGAGAGGGGCCGCACAGTATGATGTGGCATCACTGCTCTACAGTGCCAAAAGCGATATTCCCGAACCCATCCGGCAAGAACTTCTAAACCATTATATCGACGGCCTTAGCAAGAAAACTCCTTTAGATAGAGAAGAGTTCCTTTCCTATTTCTGGGGTTATGTGTTGATGCGCATAATGCAGGCTATGGGTGCATATGGCTATCGAGGATATTTTGAGCGAAAGGATTATTTCCTTAACAGCATTCCGTTGGCAATCAATAATCTGAGAACGATTATCGAAAATCATCCATTGCCCATTGACGTCCCCCATCTTACTGAGGTTTTGCGTAAAGTGGCAGACTCAGAATTGACTGCACATACAAGCATCCCCCAAGGTCTAACTGTGACCATTAATAGTTTTTCGTACAAGAAAGGCATCCCGCAAGATACTTCAGGCAATGGAGGAGGATATGTATTTGACTGCCGTGCGCTCCCCAATCCTGGGCGATATGCCGAATATAGATGCTATACCGGGAAGGATCGACCGGTGATAGAATTTTTGCAAGGAGACGAAGCTGTTGAAAATTTCTTAGCGGGTGCGCAGCAATTGGTAGGGCCCTCCATAAAAAAATACTTGGAGCGGAAGTTCACAAGCCTGACGGTCAGTTTTGGCTGTACTGGAGGCCAACACAGGTCTGTTTATTGTGCAGAAAGATTGGGTGAGTGGATCAAGAATAATTTTGATTGTCAGGTTATTATAAATCATCGTGAGCAATGATATAAAAAAACTTTCAACTTTTTTTTCGTCACTTCTTACTTTTTTCGTATCTTTGCAAACTGATTTTAAGATAAAAATAAAACAATAATATAACATGAAAAGTAGAACTTTAATCCAGATTCTCTTAGGCTTAGTGATTATCGGCCTTGCAATATGGCTCGTATCAAGCATCATGAAGCCTGTTAAGTTTCAAAATGAGTATGACATGCGCCGTAATGCATGTGCAGAAAAACTAAAAGCCATTCGTGCTCTGGAAGATGCTTATAAGAACACTTACGGTTGCTACACTGGCAGTTTCGACACACTCTTCAACCGTCTGATGAATGAAGACAGCCTGAGCGTTGTTAACAAAAACATCAACTACGATAAGATTCCAGAGGATGTGAAGCTTGAAGAGCTGCCTGAGTCCGAAGCCATAAAACTTGGTTATGTTTCTCGTGTAGTTGCTTACGTCAACCCCATTGAGAACCTCAGAGCCAACCCCAAGGCTAAGTTCAACCTCACCGATGAGGAAATTCTCAATCTCCGATATGTTCCTTATCCCAAAGGCGAGAAAAATGAGTTTGAACTTGAAGCCGGCTTCATCGAGAAGAGCGGCTATCAGATGCCTGTGTTTGAATGCAAGGTAATGATGGAAAATCTCCTTGCCGACTTGGATGAACAGCTCGTCATCAACAAATTGGCTGAACTGAAAGAAAATCATCGTTTCCCCGGTTGGAAAGTGGGTGATATGACTCAGGCCATTACTGATGGTAACTTTGAATAAAAATGTCGCATAAAGTCACAACTATTATCACGTCAGATAAGGCGGTGGCCAATAACGATTTAAGATTATCCATTTGCCTCTCGGCAGATGGATTTTCTTTTTCGGTTACCACCTTTCAAGACGAAATCGTGATGTACGGAGAAGCTGTCGTCGAGCTAAACCTTGCCTTAGAAGCGTTGAGCCAAGCCGTGAAGGATTGCTTCGCCCAGGTTGGGGTTTCTACTTTTGGCTTCCGGCAGGCACGGCTTGTCATCCCAACAGAGCAGTTTGTTTGGATTCCCGACCATTTGCATGAGTCGGTGAGAGACCGACAGTATCTCCGCATGGTTGCTCATGTTGACATCAATATGGGTGTTTACCATATCGCGGTGCCCTACCTGCATTCTATGATGGTTTTTGCTGCTCCGGCATCGGTTGTGACCGCATTCAAATTAGCCATTCCCGGCATAGATGTTCACTGTCAGCATTCGGTTCTTGCATGTGACCAAATGCTCCAGAAAAGCATCCACCACCCTGTCGTTCTGATGCATGTGCGCGCTGGGGTAGGGGACTATGAGGCCTTTTTCAATGGGCAATTATTGCTGAGCAATAGTTATTCGATTCAGAATAATGAAGAATTGCTTTATCATGCCATAGAACTGATGAAGCAACTCCACCTAGAAACCCCTGACATGGAGTTGGCCATCTGTGGCAATGTGGATAGGGAGTTTTATGCCCATCTTCAGCACTATTTCCCCAATGTGACCCTCTTTACAGGCCGTCCCATATCATATTCTAATCCAGAATTCCGCTCACTCCCTACATATAAACATGTCATGTTGCTATCATAACTCATAATAATATATGCGTATTATTGCAGGTTCCCTCAGAGGTCGACGACTCTATCCTCCTACCACTTTGCCAGTCCGTCCAACAACCGACATGGCTCGCGAAAGCCTTTTTAATATACTCAATAACTATGTCGATTATGAAGACTGCACCGTTTTAGACCTTTTTGCCGGTACGGGAGCAGTCTCTTTAGAGTTCGTTTCCCGTGGGGCAAAGGAGGTGACATCAATCGACATCAACGCGCAGTGCACCGACTTTATTAAGGATTCCGCCCGACAGTTCAAGGTGAATAATATTCATGTTGTCCGTTCCGATGTTTTTGACCTAATCAAGCGGGCCTACAAGAAGTTCGACATCATTTTTGCCGATCCACCTTATGCTTTGGAAAACCTTCAGCAGTTGCCTGACCTCATTTTTGAGCACAAAATGCTGACTGACGACGGCATTTTTGTTCTAGAACATCCTCGTGAGTATCAGTTTGAAGAGCATCCTCATTTTTGGCAGCACCGTAACTATGGAAAAGTAAATTTCACTTTCTTTGCCCAGCAGTTGGACGAAGAAGTCAATCAATAAAAAATACAAACTTAAAAACAACTATTATGAGAGCAGTAATAAAAACTAATTTTTCGTTTCCTAAACAAAAGAGTCTCTATGTCGGTAAGGTGCGCGATGTGTACAATATCGATGACAAATATATGGCCATGGTGGTTAGCGACCGCATCAGTGCTTTCGACGTTGTCCTCCCCAAGGGTATTCCCTATAAGGGGCAAGTGCTAAACCAGATTGCAGCCAAATTTCTGGATGCCACTGCCGACATCGTCCCCAACTGGAAATTAGCCACGCCCGACCCGATGGTTACCGTGGGTCTCAAATGCGAAGGTTTTCGTGTGGAGATGATTGTCCGCGGTTATCTGGCAGGCAGTGCCTGGCGCGAATATAAAGCAGGTGCCAGAACCCTTTGTGGCGTGCCCCTGCCCGAAGGAATGGTGGAAAACCAAAAATTCCCCACCCCAATCTTGACCCCCACCACCAAAGCCGACGAGGGCCACGACGAGAATATCTCCCGCGACGAAATTATCAGTCAAGGATTGGTTTCCAAGGAAGACTACGAACAACTGGAGAAGTATGCCTTGGCTCTTTTCCAGCGGGGTACAGAGATTGCCGCTTCCAAAGGCCTTATCCTGGTAGACACCAAATATGAGTTTGGTAAGCGGGAGGGTAAGATATATTTGATTGATGAGATTCATACCCCCGACAGCAGCCGCTATTTCTATGCAGAAGGCTACGAAGAGCGTCTGGCCAAAGGCGAACATCAGCGCCAACTCTCCAAGGAGTTTGTCCGCGAATGGCTGATGGCCAATGGCTTCCAGGGCAAGGCTGGTCAACAGGTACCCGAAATGACCGATGAGATTGTCAACAGCATTACCGATCGCTACATTGAACTCTATGAGCACATCACAGGTGAAAAGTTCCAGAAGGCAGATGACTGTTCGGATGTTACCGCCCGCATTGAAAAGAATGTCACGGACTATCTGAAGACTCTGTAATTCATGGAGATAGAACGCAAATTTCTTGTGCGAGATTTGCCTTTTGATTTAGAGCAATACGAGCACTACGATATAGAACAAGCCTATTTGTGCACATCACCCACCTTGCGCATCCGCAAGATGGGTGATGCATATATCTTAACTGTCAAAGAAAAGCTTTCCAACCCTTCTTCTGCAATCCACAACCGCGAGGAGGAATTCACTCTTAGTGAACAGGCATACAATCATTTGCTAACAAAATGCGACAGCGGAAGGGTGGGGAAGACCCGTTATCGTATCAACCTACGCCAGCAGATGGGCGACGGTGCTTACGAAGGCTTGGTGGCTGAATTGGATATCTTTCATGGCCGCCACAGGGGTTTGATGTTGGTCGAAGTGGAATTTCCCAATACTCAGGTAGCCAACAGCTTTGTCCCTCCAGATTGGTTCGGCGAAGACGTTTCCTCCGACTATCATTATCGTAACAGCTATTTGGCCTCAATGCCATGAAGAGAATACCACATACTTTTACCATAGTTTTTGCACTCATTGTCATTGCGGCAATTTGCACCTGGTTCGTACCTGCTGGTGAGTTTGTTAGGGAGACTATCTCTATCCAGAATGCCGACGGGAGCACATCCACCCGAGAAGTGGTGCAAAACAATTCCTTTCACTATGTCGAGAGTCAACCACAGACGTGGCAGATTTTCTCCTCACTTTTCAATGGATTTGTCGATAAGGCCGACATCATCATCTTCATCTTGATGGTTGGCGGAGCCTTCTGGATTCTCAACAACAGCCATGCCATCGACGTAGGTGTCATGGCATTCCTGCGCAGGGTGCTGAAACTGAACAAATACAAATTCTTTCAAAAACTAGGAGTCGAGAACATAATCATTTCATTGATAATGGTCATGTTCAGCCTTTTCGGGGCCGTTTTTGGAATGAGTGAGGAGACTATTGCCTTTGTCATCATCTTCGTCCCATTGGCCATCTCGATGGGATATGACTCAATTGTGGGTGTTTGCATGTGCTATGTGGCCGCACATGTTGGTTTTGCCGGAGCCATGCTTAACCCATTCACTATCGGCATAGCCCAAGGCATAGCCGAACTGCCCATCTTTTCGGGACTTGAATATCGCTTTTTCTGCTGGGTGGTGCTGACTATTATTGGCATAACTTTTGTCCTCTTGTATGCCAATAGGGTGAAACGACATCCGGAGAAGTCTCCTATGTTCAAGTTGGATGACTATTGGCGCCAGCGGGTGCAGGAGCAGACACTTTCGCCGGTCGCATATCACACCCCACGAGTGGCATGGGTGCTGTACGGCATACTCTCGGCCATCATGGTGGCGTGTGCAGTTATGATGCCCTCCACCACCATCAATATTGGTGGGGGAGATGCCAACCTGGTCATTCTGCCTGTGTTGGCCGGACTCTTCATCATTTCGGGCTTCTTTATGCTGCGCAAATCGGTGCATTTCTTCATCCTAGACATTCTGCTTTTCACCATCTGTTTCTTGATAGTGGGAGTGCTGGGCTATGGCTGGTATGTGATGGAAATTTCGGCGTTGTTCTTGGCCATGGGCATTTGCAGTGGTATCGCCGACAAGCAAAGTGCCGACGATATTGCCAAGCTTTTCTTGGCTGGTTGCAAAGACATCCTGTCCGCCGCACTTGTTGTCGGTTTGGCCAGCGGCATCATATTCATCCTGCGCGACGGGAAAGTCATTGACACAATTCTTTATGGCCTTACGCGCTCTCTTGCCGAGACTGGCGAAGTGGCCTCGCTCGGTGTCATGTACCTTTTCCAAACACTGCTCAACCTCATCATGCCAAGCGGTTCTGCCAAAGCAGCCCTCACTATGCCCATCATGGCCCAATTTGCCGATTTGATTAATGTAAGTCGCCAAACTACTGTTCTGGCATTCCAGTTCGGTGATGGGTTCACCAATATGATAACCCCCACTAGTGGTGTTCTTATTGCATGCATTGGGGTGGCCAAGATTCCTTATGCCACATGGGTCAAGTGGATTTGGAAATTTATCCTAGCCCTAATCGTGATAGGGTTTTTACTGATGTTGCCGACACTTTTCTTTAAATTTCCGGGATTTTAATTATTTATGTCATGAAAAGAAGCTTTCTGTTACTATTGTTCATCTTGCTGACTTTAAATGTTGTAAAGGCTCAGGATTCATCCTATGCCAGACAAATTATCCGTTCGCTCTCATCCGATAAGATGTTTGGTCGTGGCTCATGCTACAAAGGTGACTCCATCGCTGCTGCCTATCTTTCCAGCGAAATGAAACGTCTTGGCGTGCTACCTTTGCAAGTCAACTATTATCAAAGATACAGCTACAATTGCTATAGTCTTGAAGGCCCTATTTCATTAAAAATAAATGGCAACGAACTCATCCCATTTTCACAATATAGGGTTTATCCGTCAGCTCGTTATGAGAATAAGATTGCCCAAGCCGTATGGAAAAAACAGCTGAAAGACGGCACCTGGGTATTTGGAGTCAAACAGTTGGATACCTACAGCCCCATCGTAGGTGATTTCCAATCAAATCCTATTTGCATTGAAGTGTTGGACACGTTGTTACCCAAAAGAGTCAAGAAAGTAGAAGCTAATATCCCATTGCAGTATCGCAATAATTATTGGTCACAAAATGTAGTTGGTTATGTTAAGGGGGTGGTGGATTCCATGATTGTCTTTACAGCTCACTATGACCATTGTGGCACAATGGGTGACGGCATCGTATTTCATGGGGCACATGACAATGCCAGTGGTGTGGCTGCTGTGATGGACTTGGCCCGCATCTCCACCTTGAAGAAACCCTATTACACGATGGTCTTTATGCTTTTTAGTGGCGAAGAATCTGGTCTCAAAGGATCTAAGTATGCAGCCGAACATCCTTTGATTGACTATCGCAAAGTCAAGTTGCTTTGCAATATCGATATGTTCTGTGGTGGCGATGAAGGCCTTATGTTTTTCAATGCAAAGAGTGACAATACTAAAGGGTTTTATAATCAACTCAAGCAATTGAACGACCAGGAGCATGTGGCCTTAGAAATTCGTGCACGTGACAACCGTCCCAATAGTGACCATTGGTGGTTTACCGATATGTGTCCCTCAATTTTCTTGCTCACTATGGGTGGCCCTTATGGCGGTTATCACGACCCAGCCGACACCTGCCAAGGTTGCGGACTCGCCCACTACAATGATTTTCTTTCTCTCATCAAACGCTTGGCACTTCTTGATTAAATTCGCTCTAGTACAAAGTATGACTGATTCTTGCTCGTATTTCTCAATGTGGCGTGTCTTCGACACGCTGAGTAGTAGGGGTTTCGCTATCCCCACACTGCGCTCCCGTTGGTCGCTTAGTATGGGGTTATTGAGATTCA
>ODAI010302164.1_pt1 | contig 44119 bp, 36 predicted proteins | sample 1539321 | NCBI WGS metagenome assembly ODAI01 (sample SAMN02144231, study PRJEB22623) | gut metagenome | biome: sheep rumen | host: Ovis aries | place: New Zealand
CCCTGCAACCATAGCTGAACAAAAAATAAAGCGCGAAGGCGACGAATTGCTTATCCGACTGCAACCCACACACGACATAGCCTCTCGTCTAGGACAGATGAAGACCGACAGACAAGTGTTGGTGGGCTTCGCATTGGAGACCAATGACGAGGAAGCCAACGCGCGACTGAAACTCGGAAAGAAAAACCTTGACTTCATCGTGCTAAACAGCCTCAAGAACAAGGGCACCTGCTTCCAGAGCGACGACAATCAGATTTGCATCATCGGCAAGGACAATATGCAGGGTTATTCCCGGAAGAGCAAACAGGAAGTGGCCGCTGACATCATCGACGAACTCTTCAAACAACTGGAGAGAAAAGCTTGAAAACTATAAAACGACACGATATGAAACACATCCTTTGCATCATTCTCATGTGGGCGTTTGCGATGGGAAGCCAAGCTCAAGAACTTCAGGCAAAAATCACCATCAACCACAAGCAGATTCAGGGAACTGACAACGACGTGTTCGAGAGTCTTCAACAAACACTCGAGCAGTTTGTCAACGACCGCCAATGGACAAACCTGCAATTCCAGAAGAATGAGCGCATCGTGTGCAATTTCAACATTACTGTTACCAAATACGACAAGGAAAACAACCTTTTCACTTGTAACGCGCTCATTCAAGCAAACCGTCCTGTTTACAATTCGGCTTACACCACAACCTTGTTAAATAATAAGGACAACGACTTCAATTTCCAATTCTCGCAATACGACCAACTGGAATGGAACGAGGAAGTCATCGACAACCAACTGACAGCGCTCTTCGCCTACTACGCCTTCCTCATTATCGGACTCGATCTCGATTCGTTCTCACCAATGGGAGGCGAAGACGTCCTGCAACGGTGCATGAACCTGACGAACAACGCCCAAAACCTGAACTACACGGGGTGGAAGGCATTCGAGAACGACCGCAACCGTTTTGCTTTCATCAACGATTATCTCGACGGAGGTATGCAACCATTCCGCCAACTGCAATACGACTACTATCGCACAGGCCTCGATGAGATGGCCAACAACGCAGAGCGAGGTCGCACGAACATCACCACTGCCATAGAGAACGACCTAAAGAAATGCCACGAAGACAAGCCTCTAAGCCTTCTCCCGCAAATTTGGACAGATTACAAACGCGACGAACTCGCAAGCATCTATCAGGGAAAAGGCACTCAGAAGGAAAAGGAATCCGTCTACGACATTCTCTTCGGCATCAATGCCAGCCAAAACAACGCCTGGCAGAAAATCAAGGAGTGACACATGATCAAACAACTCTATATCAGGAATTTCACGCTCATAGACGAGCAAACCACAGACTTTGATTCAGGTTTCTCGGTCATCACGGGTGAGACAGGAGCCGGAAAAAGCATTATGCTAGGGGCTATCAGCCTGCTCTTAGGCAACAGAGCCGACACCAAACTCATCAAAGCAGACAGAGATAGGTGCGTGGTTGAAGCCCACTTCAACCTCGAGAAATATGACCTCGAAGCCTTTTTCACCGACAACGACATTGATTATGACGCCCACGACTGCATCCTACGGCGCGAAATCAGTAGCAACGGGAAAAGCCGTGCCTTCATCAACGACACCCCTGTTTCGCTTGCACAAATGCGCGAATTGGGCGACCGGTTGGTAGATATTCACAGCCAACACCAGAACTTGCTGCTCAACAAGGAAGACTTCCAGCTGAAAACACTCGACATCATTGCGCAAAACACGAAGGAGAAAGACGCTTACACAAAGGCTTTTAACGACTTCAAGGCCACTAACAAGCAACTGGAAGAATTAAAGGCTGACATCGAGAGAAACAAGGCCAACGAAGACTTCCTTCGCTTCCAATATAACGAACTGCATTCTGCCTCGCTCAAGAGCGGAGAACAAGAAGAACTGGAACAACAAAGCGAGATGATGGCTCATGCCGAAGACATCAAAAGCGCACTCTATGCTGCCGAAAATGCATTAAACAACGAGCAGAACGGTATCGTTGGCCAGTTGCGCTTCGTGCTTTCCCAACTCTCAAGCATCAGCGACGTCTTCCCTGCCGCCAGCGAGATGAGCGAACGTGTTGAAAGCAGTCACATCGAACTGAAAGATATCGCACAAGAACTTAGCCGCAAGTTGGAGCAAGTGGATTTCAACCCGCGCCTGCAAGATGAAATCAACCAGCGGCTCGACACCATCTACTCACTCCAGCAGAAACATCATGTGGAAACCGTCGACGAGCTCATCGACCTTCACAACCAGATGGAACACACGCTGGCACAAATAGAGAATAGCGATGACGAACTTAAAGAACTCGAAAACCTTGTCGAAAAGCTTAGCGCCACATGCGTAGAGAAAGCCAACGCGCTCACCAAGACACGTGCGAAAGCAGCCAAAGACATAGAACAGGAAATGCAACAACGGCTGATGCCTCTGGGACTTCCCAATGTGCGTTTCCAAGTTCAAACGAGTCCTAAACCGCTTGCAGCCGATGGTGCCGACAAAGTCTCCTTCCTTTTCAGCGCCAACAAGAGCACACCTCTGCAACCCGTCAGCCAAGTAGCCTCGGGCGGTGAAATCTCGCGTGTGATGCTCTCGTTGAAAGCCATGATAAGCGGAGCCGTGAAGCTTCCCACCATCATCTTCGATGAAATCGACACAGGAGTCAGTGGGCGAGTGGCTGAGAAGATGGCTGAAATCATGCACGAGATGGGAGCCGAAGGCCGACAAGTCATCAGCATCACCCATTTGCCGCAAATCGCCGCGATGGGCAACGCCCATTATCGGGTGACGAAGGAAGAAACTGCCAACGGTACCCTCAGCCACATGACGCTACTTACTCAAGAGGAAAGAATTAATGAAATAGCGCAAATGCTTAGTGGAAGCCAAGTTACTGAAGCTGCCATAAGTAATGCTAAAGCACTATTGAAGTGCGGAAACAAATAAAAACAAAACAACAACGAAACGCAAATGAAATTCATAAGAACGTCAATACTGACACTTCTTCTCACGATGTTCGCCTTGAACATCTACGCACAATCAGACGCCGTCAAACGCGCCGCCAACTCTATTTTCACGCTCACCACCTTCCGCCCAGACGGCACGATATTGGCCTCCAGCCACGGTGTGTTTGTGGGCAAGAACGGCGAGGCAGTCAGCACGTGGAGTCCCTTCGTGGGAGCCTCGCGGGCTGTGGTTGTCGACATCAACGGCCAACAGCATGACGTCGACGCCATTTACGGAGCTAACGAGCTCTACGATGTCTGCAAATTCCGTGTCGACTGCACCTCCCAACCTGTTACCCTTGCCAAAAAGGCCATGAAGAGCGGCGATAAGGTGTGGCTGGCCGAATACGCCATGAAGAAGGCACGTTTCAAACAGTATGTCATTAAGAACGTTGAGAACTTCATGGAGCAATATGCTTATTATATATTCAGCGACAAGGCACCCGAGAATGCCACCAGCAGCGCCTTTATCAACCAAAATGGAGAACTCATCGGCATTCTCCAGCATTCAAAGAATGGTGAAGAAATCTATGCCACCGATGCCCGTTTCATCAACACCTTCGAGCCCCAAGGACTCACTTTCAACAATCCCTCGCTCAAGCAGACACGCATCCCTGTTGCCCTGCCTTCCGACCTGAACAATGCACGGCTGACGCTCATGATGACTGCCGACAAGAACGAACGCGAAGACTCGATGGTGTATCAGAAATACATCAACGACTTCATCCGCCAATTCCCCAACGAAGTAGACGGCTATACTGCCAAGGCAAGAACACTTGTCGACAAGAACGAATTCGAGCAGGCTGACGCTGAGATGCAAAAAGCCATCCAGAATGCAACAAACAAGGACGAGGCACACTCCGCATATGCCACACTCATCCAACAGAAGCTCATCATCAAGTCCGACGCACCTTACGAGCCGTGGACTTTTGAGAAAGCACGCGAGGAGGCTCAGCAGGCCTATACCATCAGCCCCGCCCCCACCTACAAGCACCAGGTGGCACAGATGGACTACAGCCTCGGCAACTACCAAGCAGCCTACGATGCATTCATGCAATTGGCTGGTAGCGACGTAAGGAACGGAGAATTCTTCTATGAGGCCGCTCAATGCCAAAGCAAACTCAACGCACCACGCGAAACCATCATGGCTCTGCTCGACAGCGCCGTCAACGTGAACCCAGAATCGAGTATCTCTGCGCCCTACTATCTCGCTCGCGGACGTATGTACGACCAAGGTGAAGAATATCGCAAGGCCATTGCCGACTACAACAAATACGACACCTTGATGCTCGGCCGTGCCAGCCACGATTTCTATTATCTCCGCTTCAAGTGCGAGTCGAAAGTGCGCTTCTACAAGCAAGCCCTCAACGATATCGCCCACGCCATACTCCTCAATCGAGGTGAGTCGCTCTACTACGCAGAGATGGCTTCCATGCAGCTGCGTGTCAACCAACCCGAAGACGCCATCGTCTCTTGCGACATGTGCCTACAAATTGAGCCTGATTATCCCGACCCCTACATCGTGAAAGGCATTGCCCTCAACAACCTTAACCGCAAGGATGAGGCTAAGGCAGCATTCCTGAAGGCCAAGGAACTGGGCGACGAACGTGGAGAGGAGATGCTCAAGAAATACAAACTCGAATAGCCCCACATCACCATTTTGAAATCAACACCGCACTTGCGTGAACAATAATATAATTAACAATGAACAAACAAAAGAACACTCAGAATAAGCCCACGCACACCACAAGGAAAGTACTCACCGTGCTTGCGTGTGCGCTCGCTATCGCCTGCCTGCTGATATGCTTCAAGCCTCTGAAAAACGAAGACGTCTACGTGCTGAAAGCCAGGGAAGTGCACAACGTGAAGAGCACGCTCAGGGCCACTAAAGAGCTCATGGGGCAGGAAATCACCGCGAAAGAGAAATGCGGAAGCGAATGCCCCATCTGCCATCGCGTACGTTGGAGGGTGAAAATGAAGTTGGGCATTTGAATCTCATTCTCATAACTTCCATTCATCCCATCACCCCCATAAACACCCTCGAAGAAATGTACAAGCCCCTACTCTGTTTTTTTCTCCTTTTCACGCTGAACGCCCATGCCGTGACTGTGGAGACCACCAACAACCTGAACGTGTACTATCCCGATTTCACGCGCATAGACCTCGTGTGCGGCAAGATGCCCAAGACCTCAGAAAAAGATGTCGAGTTCTGTTGCGAGGCCGCTTTCACCGGTGAACTGCTTACAGAGTTCAAGCACATGAACATTGCAGACAATCACATCACGGGCGGCGTGATGAAGAAAGGCTATCGTTGCAAGGCCAACACAGGCGGATTTCTCTGGCGCAAAGGCCGCTGGAAGTTCGTGCGCAAGGTCGACTACCCCACTACCGCCAACGGATGGAACATGGGATTCTGCCAGCTGCTGATTGTTAAAGACGGCAAAGCACGCCCGCTCTCTACCAGAATGAAGTCGCGTCGAAAGATCTTCCGCGCCCTCTGCGAGAAGAACGGACGACTGTGCATCATCGAAACCAAGCGTGTATTGACCTACGAGTCGTTCGTGCGCTGTCTTACGGTCTACAAGGTCACACACGCCCTCTATCTCGACATGGGTGACGGATGGAACTACGCTTGGTATCGCGACGACTCAGGGCGAGTAAAAGAACGGTTTCCAGAGAGCAAGTCATCCTTCAGATTCCCTTTCCGCACCAATTGGATCACGTTCTACAAAAAGTGAAATCCCGACTGGCTCATATGCCACATCTGAGCTCCTCATATGCCACATCTGAGCGCCTTATATGCCACATCTGAGCCCCTCATATGCCACATCTGAGCCCCTCATATGCCACATCTGGCGCACATGCTCGATATCTAAACAATTTATCTATTCATACAACACTAAAACCATTTACCTTTATGAAAAAGAAACTGTTCATTACCCTTTCGCTTGCCTTCGCCATGAGCGCAAGCACGTTTGCACAACCCGCCACCACCGTGCTCGAAGACGGAGGCACTGGCCCCTACAAGGCTGTGATGTATGAAGTGGAAGGCTTTGCCGAGCACACCATTTTCGCTCCCAAAGACCTCTCTGCTTTCAACGCCAAGAAACCGCTGCCCGTGCTGGTATGGGGCAACGGAGGATGCGCCAACTCGCCACGCGGCCACGAGAAATTCCTCAACGAGATTGCCTCCTACGGCTACATCGTGCTCGCCACAGGCATCATGCCCAAGGAAGATGCTCCAAGAGGCCCTGGCATGGGCAGAGGCAATCAGTCGCGCTCTGAGCAGCAGGTGGAGTCGATGGACTTCGCTTTTGCACAAAATGCCGACAAGAACAGCCCATTCTATCAGAAAATAGATACGAAGAACATCTGCATCTCAGGCATGTCGTGCGGCGGATTGCAAGCTCTCTTCAATTGCTTCGACGAGCGTGTCACATCCATCATGATCTGCAATAGCGGCCTCTTCGAGCAGCCCGAGGACGGTGGAACTGGTGCACGGCGTATGCCCGGAATGCCCAGCGTTCCCAAGGCCAAACTGAAGGAAATCCACTGCCCCATCATCTACATCCTCGGCGGTGAAACCGACATTGCCTACAACAACGGCATGGACGACTTCAAACGCATCGACCATATGCCTGCCATCGCCGTCAACCTGCCGGTAGGACACGGTGGCACGTACAACCAGCCTCATGGCGGCGAGTTTGCCATTGTGGCACGTGCATGGCTCGACTGGCAGCTCAAGGGCGACAAGGAAGCCTCGAAGATGTTCGTAGGCGACAAGCCTGCCATCCTGCAACGCCCCGACTGGACGCTCCAAAAGAACGACAAAGTGAAGTGAAAAACGCCAGAAAAGTGAAAAAACATCGAGAAAACGTTGTTTTCTATGCTATTCAGCGCATTTTGGCTATTAATGAAAGTTAACTCACCAATATACAACTTTTAACAATAGGGGGGGGCGCAAGTCTCCCTTTCTTTTGCTCAAAGTTGCCATTAATCTCATGAAAATGATGAAGATTTAGTGCTAAAGTACCCACAAAACCCACTTGCGACCACTATTTCACCCCATTTTTTAGCCTCAATATGATATAAACTGTCATATTTGTCATTGTGATATAATGTAAACCATTGATTATCAATCATATAGAAAATTCGAGCTGACAGCTGACAGTTGACAGTTTCTTTTTTACCATAACAACCCACTTTTTCTTGTCCAACAACAGGAATAAAGTAATATATAATTAACATATATTATATATATTATTATAATATTATATTTATTATTATTAAATCCTTACTAACAATACCCTCTTTTTCCCCAAAAACTTGACATTAAAAAACTGTCAACTGTCAACTGTCAGCTTTCATTTCTCCAGGGGGCCTTACCCATTTTTTTTGGCATGATGTTTGCTTCGATAATGTTGAGATAAAGAAAAATGATAGAAAATCGCCAGAATTATCGTCTGTTTCGAATGAAATCATTAAATTTGCAACGTGAACATATTATTCATTTAAGGTAAAGAGATTAACATGACAAGCCAGTTTTCACCCAAAGTATCAGAGGTTCTCGCTTTCAGTCGCGAAGAAGCCACACGCTTGGCCAGCCGGTCGGTGGGGCCTGAACATCTGTTGCTTGGCATTCTGCGCGGTAAGAACGAACCCATCATGGACCTCTTCACACGCATGGATGTCAACCTGCAGTCGGTAAAGGCAGAACTGGAAAGCCGAGTAAGGGAAGACGAAATCAACCAACCCATTCACACCCGCGACCTCGTGCTCAACGAGAAAGCCAGCAACATCTTGAAGTTGGCGGTGCTCGAAGCGCGCATCCAGCACACACAAACGGTGGATGTGGAGCACTTGCTGCTGGCCATCTTGCACGACCAGGTGAGCAATGGGGCTAAAGAAGTATTGGAATTCAACAACATGAACTACGAAGACACCATCACCTATATGAGAGCAACATCGAGCCCCACGAAGAACGGACTTGAGCTGCCAGATGAAGAATTCGACGAGGATGACCAGCCGAGCGACATGAACACCGCACGAAACGAGGGCGGACAGGGTAAAACCGCCACCGCCACGAAGAAAGGCGACGGCAAGACGCCAGTGCTCGACAACTTCTCGACAGACTTGACACAGGCTGCCCTCGAGGGGAAACTCGACCCTGTGGTGGGGCGTGAGCGTGAGATTCAGCGCGTCATCGAGATATTGTGTCGCCGTAAGAAGAACAACCCCATTCTCATCGGTGAGCCTGGCGTGGGTAAAAGCGCCATCGTCGAGGGTCTTGCACAACTCATCGCACGCCACCGCACATCGCCAGTGCTCTTCAACAAGCGTCTGGTGAACCTCGACATGACTGCTATGGTGGCAGGAACAAAGTATCGCGGACAGTTTGAGGAGCGCATACGCGCCCTGCTGAAAGAGCTGGAGCAGAACCCAGACATCATCGTCTTCATCGATGAGATTCACACCATGATTGGCGCAGGTTCCACGCCAGGAAGCATGGACGCAGCCAACATCATGAAGCCAGCTCTGGCACGTGGAACCATACAATGCATCGGCGCAACAACGCTTGACGAATTCCGCAACTCCATCGAGAAAGATGGTGCCCTCGACCGCCGCTTCCAGAAGGTGATTGTGGAACCCACCACCGCCGAACAGACGTTGGAGATTCTGCAGAACATCAAAGAGCGCTACGAGCAGCACCACCACGTGACATACACCGATGACGCGCTGACAGCATGTGTCAAATTGACAGAACGCTATGTGACCGACCGATTCTTCCCAGACAAGGCCATCGATGCACTCGACGAGGTTGGCTCGCGTGTTCATCTGCAACACGCTGAGGTGCCGCCATCGATTGTTGAGAAGGAGAAGGAAATCGGCTTCGTCAAGGAGAAAAAACAGGCTGCCGTGAAGAACCAGAACTTTGAGTTGGCAGCCGGATATCGCGACCGCCAAACGGCCTTGGAACGCGAACTGGCGCTGTTGCAAGAGCAATGGTCGAGTGGAGACACCAGCCAACGCGAGACAGTCACAGATGCTGAAGTGGCAGATGTGGTGTCGATGATGACGGGGGTGCCTGTGCAACGCATGGCCGAGAGCGAAGGCGTCAGGCTGAAAGGTATGGCCGACGAACTGAAGAAGGCTGTTGTGGCACAAGATGCCGCCATCGACAAGATGACCAAGGCCATTCAGCGTAATCGTGTGGGACTTCGTGAGCCCAACCATCCCATCGGCGTGTTTATGTTCCTGGGACCTACGGGTGTGGGTAAAACTTATTTGGCTAAGAAGCTGGCTGAGTTCATGTTCGGTTCCAGCGACGCTCTTATCCGCGTGGACATGAGCGAATATACCGAGGCTTTCAACACCTCACGTCTAATTGGAGCACCTCCGGGATACGTTGGATACGAGGAAGGCGGACAGCTCACCGAGCGCGTGCGCCGCAAGCCCTACTCCATCGTGTTGCTCGATGAGATTGAGAAGGCACATCCGAATGTCTACAACATGCTGCTGCAGGTGCTCGACGAGGGTCGTCTGACTGACGGAAACGGTCGTCTGATTGACTTCCGCAACACCGTCATCATCATGACCTCGAACGCAGGAACCCGACAGCTGAAGGAATTCGGACGCGGTGGGGGATTCAATGCCGGCGGTCAGAGGGGCTTGAGCCTGAACGACAGCGACAAGGAATATGCACGTTCCATCATCCAGAAAGCGCTCTCGAAGCAGTTCGCGCCCGAGTTCTTGAATCGTCTTGACGAAATCATCACATTCGACCAGCTGGATCTTGAGGCCATCAAGCGCATCGTTGACATCGAGCTCAGCGGTCTCTTCAAGCGCATCGAAGGCATGGGCTACAAGTTGGAAATCAGCGATGAAGCAAAGGAGTTTGTAGCCACGAAGGGATACGACGTGCAGTTTGGTGCCCGTCCACTGAAGCGTGCCATCCAGAACTACATCGAAGACGGCATCTGCGAGCGCATCCTCGACGGCAACCTCAGCGAGGGACAAACCATTGTGGTGAAGAAACACCCAGAGAAAGAGGAACTCACGTTTGAATAATTAAGACATCTGAATAGTCATAAAAAAACTCGTTACGACTTCCATCGTAGCGAGTTTTTTCGTTTGTATCGGTTTTAATCGTATCCCTACTCCACCTTCAAGCTTATCCGGGATGGGGTCAACTTGCTGTTGCTGGTGTCCTTGACCACAAGTTCCAAATCGCCAGCATGTTTTGCTGCTTGCACCGTAACCACCAACTTGCCGCTGAAGAGCTTCATAGTGGGGGCGGTAAACACTTCGAGAGATGTGGCGTCGCCATTGCAAACAGCACGGAACGAGCTGGCTCCTTTCACCTCGAAAGCCATTTGGTCGGTGGCGTTAGGAATCTCTGTACCGTCTTTGTCTACAAGCGAAACGGTAACATAAGCCAAATCATTGCCATCGGCTTTCAGTACTGTTTTGTCAGCTTCAAGTTTCATGGCCACAGGTTTGCCAGCCGTACGCACCACCTGCTCTCCAGCACGATTGCCTTTTTCGTCATACACCACGACCTTCAACTCACCAGGCTCATATTTCACGTCGTTCCAACGCAGCCGATAGCGATCGTACTTTGAATCTTTACGCTTTGAAATTCGCCCTTGGCTCTTGCCGTTGACAAACAACTCAGCGGTGGGGAAATCAGTATAGCAATACACGGGTGTCGTCTGTCCCATGCGCTCTGGCCAAGTCCAATGCGGCAACAAGTGGATGGTGTGGTCATCGGTATTCCAGACAGAGCGATAGAGATAGAATCGGTCTTTGGGAAGTCCGGCCAAGTCGCAAATACCGAAATAGCTGGAGCGAGAAGGCCAATAACCGTCGTAGGGAGTGGGCTCGCCCAGATAGTCGAAGCCTGTCCACACAAACTGCCCGATGGTGTAGTCAAGGTCGTCCATAGCGATGAAGTCGTCTTCAGGCAGATTGCTCCACGAGCACCATTCTGTGTCGTAGCTCGAGCATTGTCCGTCGTCGTATCTCTTCTTGTCAGAGTATTCCACAGGGAACTTATATACACCACGCGAACTGACAGTGGAAGCTGTCTCTGAGCCTAACAAGAAGCCTTGGGGCAACTGTTCTATGTTCTTGGGATATTTATAAACACGATAGTTGAAGCCCGGCACGTCCATCACCTGGGCAAATCCGTTCTTCAATGCAGCCTCTGCGCGGTCGAGTCCTTGCGTAACAGGTGTGGCAGGGTCGAGCCTGTGGCAGATGTCTTGCAAGCGACGGGCAATCTCTGTGCCGCCATTCATGCCCTGCTCTGGTATCTCGTTACCAATCGACCACATCACGAGCGAGGCGTGGTTGCGATGGTTGAGCACCAAGTTCTCCATATCGCGGTCGCTCCACTCTTTGAAGAAACGTGCATAGCCATTCTTGCACTTAGGATAAACCCACATGTCGAAACTCTCGGCCATCACCATCATGCCCAACGAGTCGTAGACTTCCATCTGCATAGTCGATGGCATGTTGTGGCTCGTGCGGATAGCGTCGCAACCCATATCCTTCAAAATTTTCACCTGACGAACCAACGCCGCTTTGTTGACCGCAGCACCTAAAGGACCAAGGTCGTGATGCAAACAAACTCCTTTGAATTTTCTTGACAAACCGTTCAGTTGGAAACCATGCTCTTTACTTACCGAAATGGTACGTATTCCAACCTTTTGTGTGGTCTCGTCGATGAGCTTGTTGTTGCGATAAAGACGTGTCACCATCCTATATAAATAAGGTGTCTCGGGCGACCAAAGGTTAGGTTTGTCTATCACAAGCTCGGAATGGACCTTGCCTTCAGCATCTACATCAGCATGGTCGGCTGCAAGTACGTAACCCGAAGGATGGTAAAAGGAAACCTCTAACGAAAGTGGTTCATTCTCTTGATATCCACCAACTTGTGTGTCAACGCTAACGCAAGCCTTTAACTTGTCGGCTTTCAAGGTTCGAACGTAAGTCCCCCATTTGTCAATATAGGTCTTGTCTGTCAACACCAATTTTACCGGCCGGTATATACCGCCACCAGGATACCAACGGCTGCTCTCCTCAACATTCTGCAAGGAAACTTCCAACAAATTATTGCCTTGCTTCAGATAAGGAGTGGCGTCTATACGGAAGGCATTGTAGCCATATGGCCAATAGCCAGCTTGCTGGCCGTTCACGAAGACAGTAGGCTCGCTCATGGCACCATCAAACTCCAGAAATGCCCTGCCAAAGGGCTTTTCCACATTCACCTGGCAACGATAATATCCTTTTCCTATCCAAGGTAAGGCTCCTGATCGTCCAGTCTTTTCCGATTTTTCTTTCTCTCCATTTTGCTCAATAGCAACCACTTGCAAGTCCCATTTCTTGTCGAATGGTCCGCTAATCGCCCAATCGTGTGGCACACAGACATCTTGCCATTGTTGACGGTCGCGCGAAAACTTCCATTTATCCAAACTTATCTCATTGTGCATTTGTGCATTTGACAAAAAAGGAAGAAACACAATAGCAATCGACAACAGTTTTTTGTTCATTTTCATATTATCTTTTTGTTTCGTAATATGACACAAAATTAGCAATAATCAGTAAGTTATGCAAACAAGAAGTTGAATTTATCAAAAATTTAACGACTGTGTGGGAGCACAGCATTATTTTTCAAAAAAGATGTGGAAAAAGTTTTGATAGTTCTAAAAAATTCTTTATCTTTGCACTCGTTATCCTGAAAACAATCTTTTTACCTTAAAAGACTAATACCTATTGAAGATGTGGAGCGATTGCCTGTGACGGGTCATCGCTTTTTTCTTGTCTTCAATTTTGCCCTCCAAACATATAAGAATTATGAAAAATCTAAACAAATTTCACACAGCAAACAACTCCATTTATCACAAAAGCACAGTTGTTATCTACTGGAACACAATAGCAAACACCATAAATCACACAAAATAATATTGTATCAAACTGTTTGATTTTTTTAACGACCTGAGTTTACTTTATTCCAACTCCATTTTGTAAATTTGCATTTCAAATAAAATTGACAAGCCGAAGATGAAGACTACAATAATATATTTCCTCCTCGCTATGCTCTTGGCACCTCTCGGTATGGAGGCAAAGAAAAAGGAGGAGGTTCCGCAGTTGTTGAACTACCCAAGTGCAGACTGGGGAGAATACCGCATGCACGGCGGTGATGTCGTGATTAAAGGTCAGGTGATAGCTGATGACCCAGCGAAAATAAAGCAACTGAACAACAGCGTCGAAGTCATCATGCGTGACTATATCGTACGCAAGGAGCAGACCATCCCCATCAAATTTGAGGAAGACGGCATATTCTCGCTCAATCTCCGTGTGCCATACCCCATGTTTGTGCTCGTCTATCCGTTGGCACAGGTGTATGCTTGCCCAGGCGACACAGTTAAGTTGACCTATGACGCCACAAAGCCCATGCAGAAACCAGGGGACAATGTCACATTGAGCGGTTCGGGAGTCAGTACAGAGGTAAACAAATTGCTTATCCCCATCATGTACAAGTACCTCATGCCCCTGCAAATAGAAACACATGTGGCACACCCCGACTCATTGCTGAAATGGAGGGATGGGATGGTGGACAAGCTGGATGGTTTGGTGCGCCAGATGAACACTGGGCTGCCAGAACTCGAAGGTTGCTCACCCATGACGTCCGACATCTTCCGTACTTTCTTGGTTTCGCAGTACTTGTATGCAATTTGCCACCACTACTTCTTGTTCATGGATTTCCTGAAAGAGAATGAAGGCATATACAACATAGAAAAGGAAGCCTATTGGCAACAATATTTCAGTTTCTTGGCACCTCGTGAGAAATACCTGCTTGACAACCCTCTGCTGATGATTGCTGGCGATGAAGGTTTTTTCAACAGAATGGAGTACACCCTCATGGAACCTGTGGAACGATCCAGCATTAAGGGCGTAACATACCTCATTGACTATCAACCGGAAACAGCAGAAAGATTGAAGGAAAACAGCACACTTAGCCTCCGCGAAGCAAGGAAACTGGCCATGAACGAGCTGCACGAAAAGCTTAACCTCAGCCCCACGAACTTCTGTGCACAAGTATGTATGATTCGCGACCTGTTTTATAAGTTGGAATGGGGCACAAACTATGATTGTTCTGCCGATGAAGTAGCTAGCACACTACCCTATATCACTAACCCAGAACTAATGCGTCGTGCCGTGTGGCAATACCGTGAGTTCGTAAAAGTAAAAGAGTCGGAAAAGCAGTATGTTGACGCCACCAGCTTGCGTCCATCTACTGATGTGGAGGGCATGAGCGATGGCGAGAAGATACTACGTAAACTCATTGAGCCGTATAAAGGTCGAATCATCTATGTTGATATTTGGGGAACGTGGTGCACTCCTTGCAGGGAGAATCTGAAAGATTCGTGGAAGTTGAAAGAAGCCCTAAAGGATTACGACATCCTGTATCTTTATCTTGCCAACCGTAGTAGCGATGAGGCGTGGAAGAGTGTTATCAGCGAGTACAACCTGACAGGGCCGAACTGTGTCCATTACAATTTACCCGCAGATCAGCAGAACGCCATCGAGCAATATATCGGTGTCAATGGTTATCCCACATATAAACTCATTGACAAGCAAGGGAATATTCACCCTCTTGACTTGCAGCAAGCAATCAACATCAACAGTCTTATTGAGACTATCGACAAGTTGAACAAATAATATGAAATATTATCATCATCGCACTATGATGGACAAAAGCATCAATGACTGTCGATATTCGCATCCGATTGGTTAATTTGCGTTAATTGTAGGAAAAACAACAGTACTCGAGGGCTTTTCTCTCAATTATTTTTTGTAATTTTGCAGCCGATTTAGTCCGTTCGGGCTCAAACAAGTACAGACGCGGTGTCTGTCGCCTGGCGGAAAAACCCGTTTTTATTATTAAATAATGTACGCAATTGTAGAAATTAACGGTCAACAGTTTAAGGTTGAGCAGGGGCAGAAGCTCTTTGTCAACCGCATTAAAGATGCCGAAGAAGGCAAGACTGTTGAATTTGACAAAGTGCTGCTCGTAGACAACGACGGTGCTGTCACAGTTGGTGCACCTACTGTTGAAGGTGCCAAGGTAGTAGTTGAAGTAGTGAACCCACTCGTTAAGGGTGAGAAAGTGATTGTCTTCAAGATGAAGCGCCGCAAGGACTATCGCAAGAAGAACGGACATCGCCAGCAGTTCACTCAGGTAGAAGTTAAACAAGTAATCGCTTAATTCAAGGAGGACAAAGAAATGGCACATAAAAAAGGTGTAGGTAGTTCTAAGAACGGCCGTGAGTCAGCCGCCCAGCGATTGGGAATTAAGATTTTCGGTGGCCAGAAGTGCGTTGCCGGCAACATCATTGTTCGCCAGCGTGGAACCAAGCACAATCCTGGTAAAAATGTTGGCCTCGGTAAAGACGACACTTTGTTCGCACTGATTGACGGAACCGTTGAGTTCCGCAAGACGCGCTACAACAAGAGTATCGTGAGTGTAATCCCCGAAGTCGAGGCATAACGGTATTCAATTAAAAAAAACTTATTCCAAACAAACAACAGAATCCCAATTCTCTTCGGAGAATTGGGATTTCTGCTTTTATATGTTCAACTCAATGCCTTCAATCTTTCAAGGTAATAGGAGTCGTATTGCTTCCTACTATTACCAAAATCCTTACCAATAAGTGGTAATAGTGTTACCACTATGCGGTAATCATGTTACCATTAAGCGGTAATCGCGTTACCACTAAGCGGTAACGACCTTACCAAGGGCTGGTAACTAACCAACTGCCGCCACCTTCTCGAGCAACAATTCGACTAGACGAGGCACTCCATAATCGGAAATGCGGTCTTCGTCAATCCAAATATAATCTTCAGGCAAGGAAGGGTGTTGAGAGGTTTCAAGCAAATAGAAATCAGCCATCAGAATGCGATGGGTCAGCACGTGCTTCACTCCTGTTTGCAATAGTGTCAAGCGTCCCTCAAAAGCGGGCATCTCACTATCTTCGATAAGAAGAGGCTCCCAAAGGCCTTGCCAGATATCACCTTTTCCTCGGCGATGAATGGCCATCTTGCCGTTACACCTGATATAAATATAAATAAGGTGGCGCGTTTTGATGGTTATTTTTCTTAACTTTACAGGCAACGTGTCTACATTTCCGCTATGCAAAGCTTCACAACTCTCAGACAAAGGGCAAAGAAGGCAACGTGGAGACTTTGGAGTGCATTGGAGCGCACCGAAATCCATCATCGACTGATTGAACTCAGAAGGTTTGTCGGCAGGCAAAAGAGATTGTGCCAACTGCTTGAAAAGATGCTTTCCTTCTGTGGTGTTGATGGGAGTTTCAATCCCGAAATGACGAGCCAAGACACGATACACATTTCCATCTACAACCGCTTCGGGCAATCCAAAAGCAATAGAACCGATTGCAGCTGCGGTGTAATCCCCCACTCCCTTCAATTTCCGAATGCCTTCCATCGTATCGGGGAAACGCCCTTGGGCAACAATTTGACGGGCCGCCTCATGCAAGTTGCGTGCACGACTGTAATAGCCCAATCCTTGCCAAAGGCGCAACACTTCGTCTTCACTCGCGGCAGCCAAATCCTCCACGGTGGGGAAACGCTTCATGAAACGTTCCCAATAAGCCCACCCTTGCTGGATGCGTGTCTGCTGAAGGATGACTTCGCTCAACCAAATGGCATAAGGATCGCGAGTCTGGCGCCAAGGCAAATCGCGTCGGTTTTCGTCAAACCACCTCAACAAAACGTTTGTAAAATCGTTGTGAACCATAATTTTGGCACAAAATTACACATTTAATTCGATTGATTATTCAAAAAGAAATATTTTTTGTAATTTTGCGGTCAATTAGCAAAATACATTCACAAATAACATTTTAGCGTATGCTTACATTAAAACTCATTCATGAGGAAACCGACCGCGTAATCAAAGGTTTGGAGAAAAAGCATTTCAAAGGAGCCAAGGAGGCCATTGACAATGTCTTGGCTATTGACAAGAAACGCCGTGAAGCCCAGCAGGAACTCGACAGGTGCCTGCAAGAGCAGAAACAACTCTCGGGACAAATTGGCAAACTGATGAAAGAAGGAAAGAAAGCCGAGGCTGAAGACATCAAAGCCAACGTGGCCAAACTGAAAGAGGATTCCAGAAGATTAGAGCAGGAAATGAATGATGCTCAAGGAGAGGTACAAACACTTTTGTGCCAAATCCCCAACATCCCCTATGATGAAGTTCCCGAAGGGAGTGATGCCGAAGACAACCACGTGGTGAAAAGCAACCTTTGCGAATGCAAAGAGGGCGACACCGTTGGCAATTGGACAGCCATTCCCCACAATAGCGAAGCCAAGATTCCTCATTGGGAATTGGCAAAGAAATACAATCTGATTGACTTCGACCTTGGTGTGAAAATCACGGGAGCTGGCTTCCCAGTGTATATCGGCAAGGGTGCACGTCTTCAACGCGCTCTCATCAACTTCTTCCTCGACGAGGCTCGCAAAAGCGGATATACGGAAATCATGCCGCCTACTGTGGTGAACGCCGACTCTGGTTATGGAACCGGTCAGTTGCCTGACAAGGAAGGTCAGATGTATCATTGCGAGGTTGACGATTTCTATCTGATTCCAACCGCTGAGGTTCCCGTGACAAACATCTATCGCGATGTAATCCTCGATGAAAAAGACCTCCCCATCAAGAATTGCGCATATACAGAGTGCTTCCGTCGTGAAGCAGGTTCGTATGGTAAAGACGTTCGTGGTTTGAACCGTCTGCACGAGTTCTCTAAAGTGGAAATCGTTCGCATCGACAAGCCTGAGCATTCGAAGGAAAGCCACAAGGAAATGTTGGAACATGTGGAAGGCTTGCTCAAGAAGCTGGAACTCCCCTACCGCATCCTCTTGCTTTGCGGAGGCGACCAGTCGTTCACTTCGTCTATCTGCTACGACTTCGAGGTTTATTCCGAAGCACAAAACCGTTGGCTCGAAGTGTCGTCGGTTTCCAACTTCGATAACTATCAGGCAAACCGTCTGAAATGCCGTTATCGTCATGCTGACGACAAGAAGATTGAACTCTGCCATACGCTCAACGGATCGGCTCTTGCACTCCCACGCATTGTGGCTGCCATTCTCGAAAACAATCAGACCCCCGAAGGCATTCGTGTGCCGAAGGCACTTGTGCCCTATTGTGGTTTCGAAATCATTGACGAAAAACCGTTCTAAACACTAATTCAAAGTGGCGATTGCGAGATGGCCACATATAAACAAGACAAAAAACAAGACTATTTATGAACAAGATTGTACGCAAGGAGCAATTCTCTGAGAAAGTGTTCCTTTTCGAACTCGAGGCTCCGCTGATTGCCAAAAGCAGAAAAGCCGGCAATTTCATCATTGTTCGCGTAGGCAAGAAAGGCGAACGCATGCCTTTGACTATTGCTGATGCCGACATCGAGCGCGGCACCATCACCATCGTCGTTCAGAAAGTGGGACTTTCGTCCATCAAGCTCTGCGACCTCAATGTGGGCGACTATGTGACCGATGTGGTAGGACCGCTCGGAAATCCCACTCATATCGAGAATTTCGGAACTGTTGTCTGTGCTGGCGGCGGAGTGGGTGTTGCACCCATGCTCCCCATCATCCAAGCGTTGAAAGCCGCTGGCAACCGCGTACTTTCTGTTCTTGCCGGACGTTCAAAAGACCTCATCATCCTCGAAGACAAAGTTCGTGAATCGTCGGATGAAGTCATCATCATGACCGACGATGGTTCGTATGGTGAGAAAGGTGTTGTTACCGTCGGCATAGAGAAATTCATCGAACAAGAAGAGCATGTGGACAAGATTTTCGCCATCGGCCCTCCCATCATGATGAAGTTCTCGAACCTCACCGCGCAAAAGCACAACATCCCATGCGAAGTGTCGCTCAACACCATCATGGTTGACGGAACGGGTATGTGCGGAGCTTGCCGTCTCACTATTGGCGGAAAGACCCAGTTCGTCTGCATCGACGGTCCTGAATTCGACGGTGCTTTGGTTGATTGGGACGAGATGTTCAAACGCATGGGCACTTTCAAGCGTGCTGAGCAAGAGGAAATGGAACACTTCCAAGACCACATTGAAAAGCTCGAATCACAAGTGTCAAACATCGAAGAAACTGCCGAGAAGCCTGCTCAAGCTAATGCAGAAAGCGCATCTATCGAAGAGCTTACCGACCGCAATGCCGAATGGCGCACGGAGCTTCGCAAGAGCATGAAACCCAAAGAGCGCACTGCCCTACCTCGCGTGAAGATGCCCGAACTCGACCCCGTGTATCGTGCTACAACTCGCACGGAAGAGGTGAACATCGGCCTCACTCCCGAGATGGCACTTGTTGAAGCCAAGCGTTGTCTTGACTGCGCCAAGCCCACTTGTGTGGAAGGTTGTCCTGTGAACATCAACATTCCAGCCTTCATCAAGAACATTGAGCGTGGTGAATTCCTTGCTGCTGCCCGTGTGCTGAAACAAACCTCGGCTTTGCCTGCCGTTTGCGGACGTGTCTGTCCTCAAGAGAAGCAATGCGAAAGCCGTTGCATTCACTTGAAGATGAACGAACCCGCTGTTGCTATTGGCTATCTGGAGCGTTTTGCCGCTGACTACGAGCGCGAGAGCGGAAACATCTCGTTGCCAGAGATTGCACCTTCAAACGGCATCAAGATTGCTGTTGTCGGCTCAGGCCCAGCTGGTCTCTCCTTTGCTGGCGATATGGTGAAGAACGGCTACGATGTCTATGTGTTCGAAGCCTTGCACGAAATTGGTGGTGTGCTCAAATATGGTATCCCCGAATTCCGTCTGCCCAACGCTATTGTGGACGTTGAAATCGAGAACGTCCGCAAGATGGGCGTTCACTTCCAAACCGATGTGATTGTTGGAAAGACCATCAGCGTTGCCGACCTTGAGAAACAAGGATTCAAAGGAATCTTCGTTGGCTCAGGCGCTGGATTGCCCAACTTCATGAACATTCCTGGCGAAAACGCCATCAACATCATGTCGTCTAACGAGTATCTGACCCGTGTGAACCTCATGGACGCAGCCAATCCCACAACCGACACGCCTATCAACCTCGGAAAGAAAGTGCTTGTCGTGGGTGGTGGAAACACTGCTATGGACAGTTGCCGCACCGCCAAGCGTTTGGGCGCTGAAGTGACTCTCGTCTATCGTCGCTCTGAGGCTGAGATGCCTGCCCGACTCGAAGAGGTGAAACACGCTAAGGAAGAGGGCATCAACTTCCTCTGCTTGCACAATCCCATTGAATATAAGGCTGATGAGAACGGTGCCGTGAAGGCTGCTGTGCTCCAGGTGATGGAACTGGGCGAACCTGATGCAAGTGGTCGCCGTTCACCTGTTCCCGTAGAAGGCAAGACGCTGGAGATTGAAGTCGACCAAGTGGTTGTTGCTGTTGGCGTGAGCCCCAATCCTCTGGTTCCGAAATCTATTGAAGGATTGGAACTTGGACGCAAGAACACGATTGTTGTCAACGAGGAGATGCAATCCTCTCGCGCAAACCTTTTTGCTGGAGGCGACATTGTGCGCGGTGGTGCAACTGTTATCCTCGCTATGGGCGACGGAAGAAAAGCTGCCACCAACATGCACAAACAGCTCAGCAATCAATAACGTTGGGAATACTATCTATCATCCAATAAAAATGGGCGTAGCATCTAACTTGATGTTACGCCCGTTTTTTCGTAATACCCGAAATTCATTGTGTCGGCAAAACTGAGATATTCGTGACAATTTGTAAAGCAAAAAGGCGATTTAAATAACCGATTTGTTGAATCTTTTTACTTATCGTCTGATTTTCTCATATGTGGCTTTTAAGGCGGTCATTTGTGGCCTTTGAGCCGCTCATTTGTGGCTTTTGACAGCCTCAAAAGCATGCTTACAATTTGTCAAAACATAGCTTTGGCTTGTCGCGGGTGATTCTCATGAATCACTCTATGCGTTCAGCGGCATATTGAGGCAGGTGGAATACGTCAATGTTGTCAAACACCTGGCGGACGGGATTGATTTCAAGGAACGTTGTACCCGCAATCTTACCGAGGTTTCCACTCAAATAGGCAATCTTGTCATCGAGAGTCACATAGTTCTTTTGGCGCAACATACGCAAGGCTGCCGTGAACATATACTCGGGCGATTGAGCCTTGTGCTGATAGATGGGAATGACGCCATAGGAAAGATTCAGCAGGCGTTGCGTCTTTTCATTGTAGCAGATGGCCAACACAGGCTTGGGACCTCTGAAGGCTGCAAGATGGCGAACAACCTCACCCGTTACGGAGTCGGCAATAATTCCAGCAACTCCCAACCGCCGAGTAGCGTCAATGGCTGCATGAGCAAGGAACTCTTTCTGTGTGCAATTCTCGCTGAGCGGCAGTTCATATCCATTCAGGCGCTGACGGTCTCGCTCTGCTTGCTCGGCAATAATCGACATCGTCTCCACAGCTTCCAATGGGTATTTGCCGCTGGCAGTCTCACCACTGAGCATCACAGCATCAGTTCGCATATAGATGGCGTTGGCAATATCGGTCACTTCAGCTCTTGTCGGACGTGGGTTGTTAATCATTGAGTGCAACATCTGTGTGGCCACAATAACGGGTTTGCGAGCCATCACACACTTGCGAATAATCTCGCGCTGGATTCCAGGAATACGCTCCAGCGGAATCTCAATGCCCAAGTCGCCTCGGGCAACCATAATTCCGTAGCTGGCCTCTATGATTTCATCGATGTTGTCAACACCTTCCTGATTCTCAATTTTCGAGATAATCTTGATGTCGCTATGCTGCTCGTCAAGGATTTGCTGAACGGCTTTCACGTCAGCAGCCGAGCGAACAAAGGAATGGGCAATGAAGTCGATGTCTTCCTCTATGGCAAACAAGATGTTCTTGCGGTCTTTCTCGGTTAGCGCAGGAAGGTCTATATGTTCGCCTGGAACATTCACGCTCTTCTTCGAACCCAGCACGCCATCATTCTCAACACGCGCCACAATCATAGGGCCAGTGTTCTCCATAACAGTCATATCGAGCGCACCATCATCAAAGAGCACATGGTCACCCACCTTCACATCCTTGCAGAAGTCGGAGTAGCTGACATTGATGATATCGTGGCAAGTCTCCATCTCGGGGCGTCCGAAGATTTTCACAACGTCTCCTGTCTTATAGGGAATAGGTTCTTTCACCGCTGTAGTTCTCACCTCAGGACCTTTGGTGTCAATCAGAATGCCAATATGTGGTGAAACGGCCCTCACGTTCTTGATAACCTGACGCATGCCGTCTATTGAAGCATGTGCCGTGTTCATACGCACAACGTTCATCCCTGCGAAGAAAAGCTTGCGCAAGAATTCCACATCACAACGAAAGTCGCTGATGGAGCACACTATTTTGGTTTGTTTCATAGCTCAATATTGTTATTTATAATAGTTAGGGATTTCCATATTTTCTTTCTCATCTGCGAAGATAGTGAATATTTTAGATATTCACGCCTTATTGCGGTCGGTTTCTTTCTTTTTTAACTATTTTCAATAATCCTCAAAAGGCAACCACCCTTCCACCCATCTTGGAATGAACTCGTCATCACTTGAGTTTGACTTCGATACCGACACACCAAGCAACCTTATCCGACGTTCAGCATGATATTCAACTTGTGAAAGCAAGCGTTTGGCTAACGGAAGGATTTCTGCTTTGGTTTTCAAAGGCCGATGAACGGTAGTGCTCCTCGTAATCTGTGTGAAGTCGTGATATTTCACTTTCAAGGTGAGCGTTTTTCCTTCGAACTGAGCATGAGCGATTCTTTCTTCAAGTTCGAGCACCATATGATAGAGTTCGATGAGCAGTTTTGACTTCAAGCTGATGTCTTCCAAAAAAGTTTGCTCGCAACCAACCGATTTACGTTCATGCTCAACCACCACTTCACGTTCGTCAATACCACGCGCAAAGCTATAATAAACTGGCCCCGCCTTACCAAACATATCCACCAAATGCGACAACGACACCTCACGCAATTGTGCACCTGTAAAGATGCCCATGTGATGCATGCGTTCAGCAGTCTTTGGTCCCACTCCCCAAAACTTCTCAATGGGCAATCGGGCAATGAAGTCGAGTGCGCTATCGGGATGAATCACGCACAATCCATCAGGTTTCCACCAATCGCTGGCAATCTTTGCCAGAAACTTATTGTAGCTGACTCCAGCCGATGAAGTCAGACCTGTTTGCGTCTTTATCTTCTCTTTTATTTCACGCGCAATCTGTACAGCCAATTCCAAGCCTTGCTTGTTGACGGTCACATCCAAGAATGCTTCATCAAGAGACAAGGGTTCAACCACATCGGTGTATTCATGAAACACCTCATGAATCTGATTGGAAACTTCATGATAGCGTTCAAAATGAGGTGGGACGACCATCAATTGAGGACACAATCGCTTAGCTATCATCATCGACTGAGCGGAATGCACTCCATATCGGCGAGCTTCATAGCTAGCGGTGGAAACAACACCACGCTCGCCATCAAAGCCCACTGCGATAGGTTTGCCACGTAACTCAGGAAAATCCCTTTGCTCCACCGAGGCAAAGAACGCATCCATGTCGATATGAATAATCTTGCGTATCATTTTATGGCAAAGATAACAAATTCGGGCGAAAAAACTTGCATGATTGAGAAAAAAACTTTATATTTGCCCAATCAAAACAAGAATCAATTCACTAACTTAAACCTTAATACATTATGGCTTACAAAATCATTGACGTAGAAGGCATCGGTGAAGTTTACGGAAAGAAACTCGTAGATGCAGGTATCAACACAGTAGACGAACTTTTGGAGGCTTGTTGCAAGCCCGCTGGCAGAAAAGCTTTGGCTGAGAAGACTGAAATCTCTCCCAAACTGATTCTGACTTGGACAAACCATGCAGACCTCATGCGCATCAACGGAATTGGCCCGCAATTCTCTGAATTGCTCGAAGCAGCTGGTGTTGACACCGTTAAAGAACTGAAGCACCGCAAAGCTGAGAATCTGCAACCGAAACTGGAAGAAATCAACGTTGAAAAGAACCTTGTCAACCGCGTTCCCAGCCTCAAGGAAGTTCAGAAGATGATTGACCAAGCAGCCGAGTTGCCTGCTAAGATGGAATACTAAATCATTCAAAACTAAATCATTCCATATTAAATAAGGTAAGAATGCTTAGTCATTCTTCATGGAATCGACATCAACGGAATCTGGCAAAGTCCTTTGCCAGATTTCTTATATTCTATAAATAACTAAAAACGCCCCACTCTTCACAGAGGGGAGCGTTTATCTCAATAGGTATTAGCCTTCTTTAAGGTAAAAAGATTGTATTCAGGATAACGATGCAAAGGTAAGATTTTTTTACGGTTCAAACAAACTTTTTTTTATGTTAAATAACATGTTTCAACAAAAGAACACAACAAAAAAAACTGCTTTACAATAATTCACATCAAATTAAAATGCCACATAATAACTTTTTTCAAATTTGAAACCGTTTCTTCACTAAAATTCATTATCTTTGCAGACAATAAACTAATAAAATGTAAATAAGGAACAAATAACTATACAACTATGGCTATCAAAGAAGAAAACAACGGCGAAGAGAGAAAAAGCCAAAGCTTCATTGAACAACTTGTAGAAAAAGACTTGGCTGAAGGGAAAAACGGTGGACGATTGCAAACACGCTTCCCCCCTGAACCCAATGGCTATCTGCACATCGGACATGCTAAGGCTATTGCTATTGACTTTGGTCTTGCAGAAAAATATGGCGGCATCTGTAACCTGCGTTTTGATGACACCAACCCCATCAAAGAAGACACGGAATACATTGAAAGCATAGAACACGACATCAAGTGGCTGGGCTTCAAATGGGCGAATGTCTATTATGCCAGCGACTATTTCCAAGAGTTGTGGGACTTTGCCGTGTGGCTCATCAAGCAAGGACGTGCCTATGTTGACGAGCAAAGTGCTGAAGTGATTGCCCAACAGAAGGGAACCACCACCAGCCCAGGCACCAACAGCCCTTTCCGTGACCGTCCTATTGAGGAGAACTTGCGCTTGTTTGAATTCATGAACAGCGGCAAATGTGAGCCTGGAACACTTGTGCTTCGTGCAAAAATAGATATGGCTCATCCCAACATGCTTTTCCGTGACCCACTGATTTATCGCGTTCTGAACATTCCTCACATCCGCACAGGAGCCAAATGGAATGCTTATCCCATGTACGACTTCACTCATGGACAGAGCGACTATTTGGAAGGAGTCACCCATTCGTGGTGCACATTGGAGTTTGTTGAGCATCGTCCCCTCTATGACCTGTTCGTCACATGGATGAAAGAATGGAAGGGAGAAACCGATAATATTGAAGACAACCGCCCACGTCAGACAGAGTTCAACAAGCTGAACTTGTCTTACACGCTGATGTCAAAGCGCAATCTGCTGGCTTTGGTCAATGAGCATCTGGTCAGCGGATGGGATGATCCACGCATGCCTACCATTTGTGGATTCCGCCGTCGTGGCTATAGCCCTGAGAGCATCATCAATTTCATCAAGAAGATTGGTTACACCACATACGATGCACTCAATGAAATGGCTTTGCTTGAGAGTGCTGTGCGCGATGATTTGAACAGTCGAGCCATTCGTGTAAGTGCTGTGCTTGACCCTGTTCGTGTTGTCATCACCAACTATCCTGAAGGTCAAATTGAGCAACTTGTAGCTGTGAACAATCCTGAAAACGAAGCTGATGGCACACACACCGTTGAATTCAGCCGCGAAATATGGATTGAAAGAGACGACTTCCAAAAGGTTTCAGAAAAGAAATTCATGCGACTGGCACCTGGAAAGGAAGTCCGTTTGAAAAATGCCTACATCATCAAGTGCGATGAAGAGCATCCTTTCGATGAAGATGCTGAAGGCAACATCACAACCATCTATTGCACCTATGACCCTGAGTCGCGTAGTGGATTGCCAGGTTCAAACCGCAAAATCAAGGGTAAGACACTTCATTGGGTCAGCTGCCAGCATGCATTGAAGGCTGAAGTGCGCCTGTATGAACGTCTGTGGAATGTTGAGAATCCTCGCGATGATATGGCTGCCATTCGTGAAGAACAGCAATGTGATGCTGTTACAGCCATGAAGCAGATCATCAATCCCGATTCCCTGAAGATCATTTCCAACTGTTATATCGAGCCATTTGCTGCTACGATGAAGCCCGGAAACTATCTGCAGTTCCAGCGCATTGGCTACTTCATGATGGATTCCGATTCAACTGAGGAACATCTGGTGTTCAACAAGACAGTAGGATTGAAAGACACTTGGTCAAAACAAAACAAGTAAATGCCGCTTCACGACCAGTATTATGAAAGCAAAGAGTTCAAGGAAATCCTAAGAAAATATGAAGAAGCCCAGAAAACGGGTGAATCCATATATCTTGATCCTGACGAACTAACCGATATTGCCGAGTATTACCATATACTCGGCAATGTCAATCATGCTATCAACATCATAGACGAGGCCATCAACATGTTTCCTGGGTCGGTGTCAATTCTGGCTTTCAGGGCTCGAATTGCCTTGCTCAAAGAGAACAATCCGCAAAAAGCTGATGAATATGCTGAAATGATTGAAGACAAGACCGACTTGGAATACTTCTACGTCAAAGCCGAAATCATGCTTGTGGAAAACAAGAAAGAAGAGGCTGACGCCTATCTGGCAAAGCAATACCAAGATATGAACGATGAAGACCAAGCTGATTTTGTGATTGATGTTGCCACACTTTTTGCTGACTACGACATAATGGACAAGGCTCAGAAGTGGCTGATGCTTTCTGATGAAACCGATGCTCCAGACTACCAGGAACTGCAAGGAAGAATCGCTTTGGCTAAAGGAAACTACGAAGAAAGTGAGCGCATCTTCAACACCTTGATTGACCAAGACCCCTACTCCAGCCCCTATTGGAACCACTTGGCTTCCACACAACTCATGCGCAACAACATTCGTGACTCCATTCAATGCAGCGAGTTCTCCATCGCCATCAATCCCAATGATGAAGAAGCCATTCTGAACAAAGCCAACGGATTGCTCAGCTTGGGCAATTACGAAGAAGCCTACAAGTACTTCAAGCGCTATTCAGAACTATGCCCCAATGAAGAAAACGGCCAACTCTTCCAAGGCATTGCCGCTCTCAATCTCGGACAAGCCAACAAAGGCATAGAGCACCTGAAAAAGGCTGAGAAACTGATGAGTCCTGATTCACCCTCACAATACGAAATCTACCAGGAGCTGGCATTCTCGCTATCAAGAAAGGGCAATCTGGAAGAGGCTCTACATTACGCCAAAAAGCTGTATGACTTAGTTGGAGACGACGAAAAGAAAGAAGTCTTGGTGTTGAGAGGCCATCTGTTCATGGAGAATGGGAAAATGAAGGAAGCACAAGATTGTTTCTCAAAAGCCATCAACGAATCGAATGGTGCACCCAGAGTCTTCTTGCGAATAGCCATTTCCACTTATGACAACGGCTATTATCAATCTGCCTACCGCATGCTGAAAACCCTCAGAAAAGTTACAGATGCTGACTACAACGAGGGTTATTCCTACATGGCACTATGCTGCCAAGCCTTAGGTTTGCATAACGAGTTTGTTGAAAACGTGAAAAAAGCCTGCGAAGTCAATCCTCAAGAAGCCCGTGTTGTGCTTGGCGAATTGTTCCCATCCGAATTGGAGCCCCAAGACTATTATCAATATTTAATTTCAAACGATCCACCCACCAAATGAATTTCATCTCATCCCTGTTAGGAAATCTCAATTATGCGACCGTGTTCTTCCTGATGTTGCTGGAAAGCACAGTCATCCCCGTGCCCTCAGAGTTGGTTGTCTCGCCAGCAGCCTACCATGCTGCAGGAGGCAACATCAACGTTTTCCTCATCATACTGTTTGCCACATTGGGAGCCGACTGTGGTGCCACCATCAACTATGTGGCAGGCTACTATCTCGGACGCCCCATCATCTATCGCTTTGCCAACAGCAAATGGGGGCACATGTGTCTGCTCAACCAAGAGAAAGTGGAGAAAAGCGAAAAGTATTTCTACAATCACGGAATGGTAGCCACCATCACAGGCCGACTGATTCCTGGCATTCGCCACCTCATCTCCATTCCGGCAGGATTGGCAAAGATGAACTATTGGATGTTTCTGCTCTACACCACCATCGGAGCCGGCATATGGAACTGCATTTTGGCTGCCCTTGGCTGGTATCTCTACTCTGTGGTTCCAGAAGACCAATTGAACGACAAAATCCTGGAATATGGCGAGTACATCAAGTTTGCCATCATCGGGTTGGTTGCTTTGGCAATCATCTATTTCGTTGCCAAATATTACCTGAAAAAGAGAAAAAACAATACAACGCAACCAGAAGACACATCTGACAAAGTGTAAGCATGCTTTTGAGGCTGTCAAAAGCCACATATGAGCGGCTCAAAGGCCACAAATGACCGCCTTAAAAGCCACATGTGAGAAAATCAGACGATAAGTAAAAAGATTCAACAAATCGGTTATTTAAACCGCCCATTTGCTTTACAAATTGTCACGAATTCAGCCCTTTCGCTGACAAGTTGATTGGGCTATAAAACTGAAAAAGAGGTAAGGAGCTCTCATGAAGTTTCCCTACCTCTTTTATATTTATGCTCAAGCAAAACTTACTCCAACCGGTTGTCTTTCGGGAACACAACAGTTGGCTTGAATGTCTTGGCTTCCTCGAAATCCATCAAGGCATAAGAAATGACAATAATCGTGTCTCCCACCATCACTTTGCGGGCTGCTGCACCATTCAGACAAATGCAGCCACTTCCACGCTCTCCCTTTATAATATAGGTGTCGAAACGTTCTCCATTGTCATTGTCAACCACTTGCACCTTTTCGCCTGCTATCAAGTTGGCTGCATCCATCAAATCCTCATCGATGGTAATGCTGCCCATATAGTTCAGGTTGGCTTCGGTCACCTTCACCCGATGCAGCTTTGACTTCATCACCTCTATCATCATATCGCAGTTCTCAATTAAAGTCAATATGGTCAATCAAACGTATGGGAGTCTTTCCACAATAAACGGTGATGCATCCCACAGCCTTCTCACAATCATCCCACGACTGGATATCCAAAAGGGTGTTGCCGTCAACTATTGAGAAATACTCCACATCGAGGCCTTCAACAGCATTGATGTCGGCCACCACTTTGTCATGAGTCTCCTGCACCGTGTGGGTCTTGGCATATTTCACACCAGCCTTCAAAGCCTCATATATCTTAGGAGCAATAGCACGTTCATCAGCTGAGAGCAAAGTGTTACGGCTGCTCTTGGCCAAGCCGTCCTTCTCACGAATGGTTTCACACTCCACAATCTCGATGTTCACACCCATGTATTTCACCAGTTGCTTCACAACAGCAATCTGTTGCCAGTCTTTCTCACCAAAATAAGCACGCTGAGGGCGGACAATATAGAACAAACGGCTCACCACCTGACAAACACCATTGAAGTGTCCGGGGCGCTTTGCTCCTTCCATAACTGTAGTGACAGGAGGAAATTCAAAATGCCGCTCATCAGGAGTAGGATAAACCTCCTCCACAGAGGGTGCGAAGACATAGTCAGCACCTTCCTTTTCCAGCAATTTGCAATCGGCATCCAATGTACGGGGATAACGTTCAAGGTCACCCTTGTCGTTGAACTGAGTAGGGTTCAGGAAGACAGACACAACAGTCACATCGTTTTCCTTCACGCATCTTCTCACCAACGAAGCATGGCCCTCATGCAAGGCTCCCATCGTTGGCACCAATCCAATAGAGCGCCCATTCTTTCTTTGAACGAACAGCTCATTCTGCATGTCAATTACCTTAGTGATTACTTTCATTTTCCGTCTATACAATCAGATATTTTGAAATCGAGTGCAAAATAACAACATTTTTCTTAAATAAGAAAGAATAATTTTAAAAATATGCCAATTCTATGCCGCTTTTTGTTGTTTTAAATGAAAACTTGACGTTTTTTGAACTTTTTTTTGTACCTTTGCATGGTTAATAAACAATCAATTATGGCAAAGAAGATATTATTCATCAACCAGGAGATCACTCCTTATGTGCCCGACACCGAAATGTCTGTCATGGGCAGGCAACTTCCCCAAAAGATACAAGAAAGCGGATTTGAGATTCGTACTTTCATGCCCAAATGGGGAATCATCAATGAGCGCAGAGGCCAACTTCATGAAGTTATCCGTCTCTCGGGAATGAATCTTATTATCGATGACACCGACCACCCACTCATTATTAAGGTAGCGTCAATCCCCAATACACGCATCCAAGTGTATTTCATTGACAATGACGACTACTTCATGAAGCGTCAGATGGCCCTCGATGAAAATGGAGAGGAATATGCTGACAATGGTGAGCGTGCCATCTTCTTTGCACGTGGTGTTCTTGAAACAGTCAAGAAACTCCGTTGGACACCCGATATCATTCATTGCCAAGGATGGATGGCTGATGTCATTCCCCTGTATATCAAGACCGCATACCACGATGAGCCCTCTTTTGCCAACACGAAAGTGGTCACCTCTCTCTTCCAGAACCAGCTGAAGAACGACTTTGGAGACAACTTCAAGCGTTGTGTGGAATTCAGGGATGCCAAAGCCGAACTGCTTGAGCAATATAAAGATAAGGTAGACCTCACGGAACTTGGCAAGATGGCTATTGACTACAGCGACGGCATTGTGGAAGCTGGAGCCGGTGTCAGCCAAGAGCTGTTGGATTATGCCGCCAGCAAGTCAGTACCCGTGTTGAGATACCCAGGTGAAGACTTCGGTGAATCCTACACCAAATTCTATGAACAAATTTGCCCTGATGAAGAATAAGCAAACCAAGGGCATCTTCATGATTCTCAATAAACTAACACGATAACGATTCATCAATGAAACTGAAATATCTCGCTGGCATCTTGCTTGCATCTTTTGCTATGTCTGCTTGTGACGACAACACAGAAGACATAGGAACTTCTCTTGTCAGCAATCTGGATAACTTGGATGTCACCACCGACACCTTCAATGTGACTTCACGCTCCATCATCGTTGACTCAGTCTATTCACGCAGCTCTATGGGATATCTGGGAAATGTGAGAGACCCTGAGACCAACAGCTATGTCACAGCCGACTTCATGACCCAATTCCACATCTTCGAGAACTATTCATTCCCCAAAAAGGAGGATATTGTGAGCCTTCAAGATGGAAACATCATTGCCGACTCATGCGAAATAAGGCTTTACTACGACAATTACTTTGGTGATTCACTCTCCACAATGAAGTTGTCGGTCTATGAACTCACCAAGCCTATGCTTGAAGACCAGAAGTATTTCTCATCGTTCAATCCTTTCATCAACGGATATACCAACGAGTCAAGATGCCTTGCACAGAAAGCATACTCACTGGCTGACCTCACGGCAAGTTCAGCAGATAAAAGCTCGGATGACTATACACCCAACATCTGCATCAAGTTCGACAAGCCTTATACAGACCGTAATGGCAACACATACAACAACTACGGTTCTTATGTCATCAACGAATACTATAAGAACCCGAAGAACTTTGAAAGCTCCATCCGCCTGGCCAACAATGTGATGCCGGGATTCTATTTCAAGAGCACGGGAGGTGTTGGGGCTATGGCTTATATTTTCACCAGCCAGTTGTTCGTCTATTTCAGATACATAGATAAGGATTCCACATATGTAGGTGTGACAAAGTTGGCTGGTACTGAGGAGGTGCTCCAGACTTCACGCATCATCAATGATGCCAAGCGCTTGCAAAGCCTTGCCGAAGACAACACTTGCACTTACATCAAGTCTCCTGCCGGCATCTTTACAGAGATGACTTTGCCTGTGGATGACATCCTTGCCAACAGACAAAACGACTCTGTCATGTCTGCCAAACTGGTGATTCCACGTATCAACAATTCCACCAACAGCAGCAATAGTCTTGGTGTTCCGCAGACATTGCTCATGATTCCCAAGGACAGCCTCAAAACATTCTTCGTGAATGAGCAGCTTGTCAACAACCGCACATCGTTCTATGCCCATTTCACCAAATCCAGCAACAGCTATACATTCAGCAACATTGCCAACATGATTTCAGCGATGAACCGCAATAGGAAATCAGAGAATTGGAACAAAGTGGTGCTGGTGCCTGTTACTATTTCCACCAACTCTTCGAGTGTCATCACAAAAGTGTCGTGCGACATGTCTCTGGCATCAACCCGCTTGGTGGGAGGAAGCCAGAATCCTCATGCTCCAGTGAGAATCAGCGTCATCTATAGCAAGTTCAAATAACCACCCCCTATGGCTGACAACTATCTGGAAAGGCAACGTGAGCTATACGAAACCAAGAAGGCTGCGTGGCTGAAAAAGAAGAAACATCTTCCCAAACCAAAACCGTTATTGGAGAAACCTGAAGATGAGGCTTTATAAAACAATCCCGACATAAACAAAAGATGCAAGGTTTGACTGATTTGTCGCCTTGCATCTTCTGTTTTATATGGTCACCAATTTATGGTTGAACATACCTGTCACCTGTCTGACGAATGTATTCACGGGCAAATGAAGAGGGATATCCAGGACGAGCCACACGTGCACCCAAGCCTGTCTTGGTGCGTTTGAACTGTCCATTCTCCTCAGGTTTCACAGCCATATCATTGTATTTCACAATCAGATAGGTGGCCAATTGCTTCCAACGTGCTAACATCTGCTGGGCTTTCTCATTGCTGTAATCATTCAGATACTTAAGCGCCGCAGCCTGGTCTGATTCATAAAGGGCAACTGCCTTATCCTCAATGGCCTTTTGTTGGGCAAAATAGCTGCGTTCCAAAGAATCACGCACTTGCTTCAACGATGGGAACATTTGTGAATAACGGGGATAAACCATGTTGCTCACCCAGTTGCAAACCCAGTAGGCATTACGGTCTGAGAATGTCACAGCATCAGCTCCAGGGGTGTTGTAGCATTCAGGTTGTACCGTGTTTCCACAATAGATGGGCGTATAGGCCACCATGTTTCCATCATCGTTGCCAAACCACAACACTCCACCAATCTGCCGAGGCAGCCATGAACGCATCTGGCTGACATACGAGAAGCCTGTCTGCTGGGTGCTGGTGGGACGTTCATTGAAACACTTCTTGCCATCCACCTCAAAAGAAAGAGGTGTGGGACGGTATGGCATATTCCAAATACCACCACCAATGGTTGTTGTATCGAGAGCCAGTGCAGTTCCTTCATAATGGTCGCGCATGCATTCTTGAATGTCCTGAACACTCACTTTCCTATTGGGACGAATCCACAAGGGCATGTCTTCTGCATTTTCATCTACACCCAGAGCCCAAGGCAGATAGCGGTCAAAGTCATTGGCAAAATGACGGAAGAAAGCCCAAACACGTGCATCACAATAGCGACGTCCACCAAAGTCAGGGGCTGCATAAGCCCATTTCCATGAAAACTCAGCATCTGCTCCTGCATACCATCCCTTCAAACGGGCATAACGGATGACATCTTTTGAGTAATAAAGGTCGGCCTGCATATTCTTTGCCGTGGGATAGACTCCCTTAGGATTGATTTTCTTTCCAGCAAAGAATTTGCCTATACGGCTTTGGTTGGCATGACCACAAATGGCATCATCAGGCACTCTCATGGCCACCCATACCACACGGTTCAGCTTCTCCTTCTCCACAAGGGCCTTATCACTACCCGTTCCCATCATCTCCAATATCCAAGCCTCGTTGGGGTCGCAGATGGTAAAGGTCTCTCCTTCGCTGTTGTAGCCATAAGTTTCAGCCAATTGGGTCATCACACGGATGGCTGAACGTGCAGAAGTAGAGCGTTGCAAGGTGAGATAGATGAGCGAACCATAGTCAATGATTCCTGTTGTGTCCACCATCTCCTCACGTCCTCCATAGGTTGTCTCTCCAATGGTGACCTGATATTCATTGATGTTGCCAATCACATTATAGGTCTCGGCAGCTTCAGGAATTTCCCCATGATAAACCTGGGTGTCCCAATCAAAGATCTTGCGCATTTCACCTGGTGCATGTTTCATTGCCGGATAGTGGCAAAGACCTATGAACATGCCATAGTCATCGGCATTATATGTACAGATGACAGAGCCGTCGACAGAGGCTTTCTTGCCCACAATGAAATTGGTACAAGCCATTGCTGCGCTTGCCATCATGACAAATACTGATAAAATAACTTTTCTCATTGTATGGATTGTTTAATTAATAATATATGCTTGTTGTATAGGTTTGCTTGTTGTTCCGTTGGTCGGTGGCTGTAAAAACCAATTGGTGGCTTTTGCCAGTCTTCTTGATGGGACTGTCAGCCAAGCGGCAAGCCACCACAGAAGTCTTCCCCACCCGCTCGAAAAGCACATAGTGGCCATCAATGGTTCCTTCATAACTGGCCAATCCGCTCTTGGCATCCCATAGGTCAAAACGGATGGAATGGCTGTTGTTCCAATTTTCTTGTTCCACTGGTTCAATCTTGGGCGGCATGTCATCATATTCAATCTCGTATGTGGCCCCCAACTCACGCACCTGTCCTGTCACCCATCCATCTGAATAGTCACCTCCCATGTATTTGTCTATTCCAAAATGGCTGACGATATACAGCTTTGAAGGGTCTTTCACCTTGCGTTTGAGTTGAAGAGACAAGGGAGCGTTGGCCAGCAACTGGAACGAGTGAGGCATCAAGGTGTAGGCATCTGACAGGGCTGATGACTGGTAATCCACACGTGGAGACAGCTCTTCATCTTCAGCAAGAAGACCTTTCCTGACAAACAACTGAAGCCCTGGCAGCTGATAGCTGTTCATCCTATTCCACAACAGCTGGCGCATGGGATGCCATTGGGAAGCTGATGGAATCTTCATAGGCTTGGCACTGACAACAAACGAATACTCGCTTCTGTTGCCTTTTATGTCTGTCAGCACATATTTCAGATGGTAATCGCGCTCTTCAGAGAAAACCACATAGCCACGATTCTCATCTGCTTTCAACGCAGGAAAGGTGAGTCCGGGCAGAATGAAAGACTTCAAATACCAGACGTTGTTTTGCAAATAGTGGCTGTAGTCGCCCCAATGGTTGACCTGCAGGTGATGAGTGACGGGAAAGTTGTCCACATCACTTGCAAACACCAGATGGTCATCAACAAAGAGTTCAGTTCTTCGGACACCATAATGATTGTATACGCTGTCCATATAGTCGTTGGCCCTCAAGGCAAATCCCACCTTTCCCCATGCTTCGAACGACTGCTCCAGATGATGGGAAGAGAAGCCAAAACTCTGCTTCTTGCTGCTTCCCTCGAAGATGCCCTCACCCTCTTTCGGACATGCCATAAATGCATGAGCCTGAGGAGGAACACCATCCACCAAGAGGTCGCCAATGAATTCCAATGGGTCAAGCAAGTTCCATGTACGGTTGTCATGGATTTCAAGATGCAGATGAGGGGCATATGAAGCACCCGTGTTGCCACTGACAGCAATCAACTGACCATGGGAAACAAGCAAGTCAGTGGGTCGGAACTTCATCACACCCTCAGGGGAATGATGCTGATACTGCCAACGGCGCACCATTGCTGCTATCTGTGGAGCAAACTTCTTGAGGTGGCAATAGACGCTGGTATAGCCTTCAGGGTGATGCACATAGACAGCATTGCCAAATCCATAGACACCAATGGACACCTGGGATACATAACCATCGCCAATCGAGAAAACAGGCTTTCCCTCCACCCCATCCGTCTTGATGTCTACACCACCATGAAAGTGATTGGGACGAGGCTCACCAAAATTGCCAGCCAACGTGATGGGATAGTTGACTGGTGACGAGTATTTAGGATATGAATGAGTTGTCCCGTCTGCCCAGGCCTTCACACAAAAGAACATGAGCAAACAGGACAACAACCGTATTCTGTTTAGCATGCTTTGAAACTCATGTCGAGACCTTTGACAGAATGTGTCAATGCCCCAACAGAAATGAAGTCTACCCCAGCCTCAGCATACGAACGCAGAGTGTCAATGGTGATGCCACCTGAAGACTCTGTTTCATATCTTCCGCCAATGAGCTCAACAGCCTTCTTGGTATTTTCCACTGTGAAGTTGTCAAGCATGATGCGGTTCACTCCACCATGGTCGAGCACACGTTGCAACTCATCAAAGTTACGAACCTCAATCTCAATCTTCAGGTCCAATCCCTTTTCCTTCAAATACTTGTGGCAACGGTCGATGGCATTCTCAATGCCACCAGAGAAATCCACATGGTTGTCTTTCAACAGAATCATGTCGAACAGGCCAATCCTGTGGTTCATTCCACCACCAATCTTCACAGCCTGCTTCTCCAGCATGCGAAGTCCTGGAGTGGTCTTTCTGGTGTCAAGCACATGGGTATGAGTGCCTTCCAACAGTTTCACATATTTGCTTGTGGTTGTGGCAATACCACTCATACGCTGCATGATGTTGAGCATCAAACGCTCAGTCTGGAGCAATGAGCGAACCTTTCCTGTAACCACCATTGCTATGTCACCCACCTTCACGGGTGTGCCATCATTGATAAGCACCTCAACCTCCATTGTGGGGTCAAAACGATTGAAGACTCGCTTGGCCACTTCAACACCAGCCAAGATACCATCTTCCTTGATCAGCAAATGAGACTTTCCCATTGCATCCTCAGGAATACAACACAAGGTTGTATGGTCGCCATCACCAATATCTTCAGCAAAAGCAAGATCGATAAGCCGATCTTCTAATTCATTTACACTTAACATAGACTTTTCTTTTTATAAGGTTATAACTGTTTAGTTCCATTCAAAAGTGCCACACGGTGGCCTTCAGCATCATCAACCACCTCAATGGTTCCATCCATCCACTCGGTATAGGGCAGTTCGCATTCCAATTTGTAATAGCGTTCCACCTGACCATTCACCAATTCCACCACACCTGGGCTCAACATGCATCCATCTGCCACAACATGGTGGGCTGCAAATCTACGTGAATTCATGGGCAAACAAATCTGGAGGTTACTGACTAATTGATATTGGCCGGACGGACAACCTCATCTCTTTGTGTTTCCACGCTGATAGGAGTTGATATCTTGCTCGAGTCCTTGCGGTTTTCCTCATCCTCAGTGTCAGGCTTTTCAGTAGTGACTGGTTTGGTGTCATGCAGGCGCACCAGCTGAATGCCATTGACAGCCAACAGTTTCAAGGTGGTCAGAGATTCACTGTTAGACGAGTTGAGGGAACGGTTCAGGAGGAAGAAACCCCTCACTTCTTTGATTCCCTTCTTGTCTGCATCATCCAGCTGAATGTTGTAACGAGAGGAAGAACCCACATGAACCAAGCGTGAGATAACACTGTCGTTTCCAAGCTTTACAGCCATCATGGCTATACCATCGCGTGAACCATCCTGGAACAGGTATTTAGCCGAGAACTCCAACTTGAGCTTGTCACCCTTGTGGTAGGTTGAGTCAGCATTGATGAAGAAGGTATAGGTGCTATAGGCAGGATTCTGCATGAGGATGAAAGACTGGTCGCCAGGCCATACATTGGCAGTGTCGCCTGTTGAATTGAGACCCATATACTGGTTGATGTCACTCATCGAGGCACCCAGTGCCAGGGCTTCATCACTCAAACGATTGGCCAGCTTCTCATAAACATCATGCAACCGGTCAGAATGGCGCATGTAATAGACCATCGACTCTTCAAACTCCTCTTCCGTATAGCCATGCTTCTTCAGTATGGCAGCCCTGTACACCCTCATCCGCAATGTGTCATCACGATTCTCATAGGTGTTGGCTTCAGCATCAGCCAGATGATAGTCGTAAAGGATATCCTCCAAATCGCCTGGAGAGATATATTTCCCAGGCACAGAAGGCTTGCAACTGACCATGAGCAACATTGCCAGCAGACAAACCATCACACTTGAAACATATCCACGTCTCATCATCATTCTCCTTCTTCTTCCGTAGTAGTCGAATCCTCTACACTCTCTTCTGTCTCCGTGACTTTCCCTCCTTCACCAAGTGTTGCCAACTCCTTTCTGCAGAAGAGCAGCATGGCCACAACACCCACACTCACACAAGCATCGGCAAAATTGAACACCGGGCTGAAGAAGATGAACTCCTCACCACCACACATTGGCATCCAATCAGGCCATGTGGAATGGATGAGCGGGAAGTAGAACATGTCTACCACCTTTCCTGTCAGGAAGCCGGCATAACCCTCACCCCATGGCACCATAGTGGAGACGGCATAAGGTGTGGACTCAGAAAACACAAGACCATAGAACATGCAGTCTATCAGGTTTCCTGCAGCACCAGCCAGCAGCAAGGACAGCAAGACAACATAGCGTGTGCGGGCTTGCTTCATCACTTGCTTGTACATATACCAGCCGATGAAGATGATGGCCACCAGACGGAATGTGGTGAGCACATATTTGTTGATGAATGTCATGCCAAAGGCCATACCGTTGTTCTCTATGAAATGAATCTGGAACCAGTCGGCAATCCAGATGCTGTCATAGAGCTGCATGTTGGTCTTCACGGCAATCTTGATGATTTGGTCAGCCACCAAGAGAACCACTACCAGCACCACCGACAATATGCCGTTGGAAATGACACCGTTTTTGTTTCCCATCGCTTACTTCTTGCTACGGGCAATCTTTGATGCTACGCTCAAAGTGGCATGAGGAACAGCACGAAGACGCTCCTTGGGAATCAGCTCACCAGTGATGCGGTCAATTCCATAGGTCTTGTTCTCTATTCTGACAATAGCAGCTTCCAGTCCCTGGATGAACTTCTGCTGGCGGTTGGCCAGTTGCACCAGCTCTTCCTTCGATTGTGTCAGACTGCCTTCCTCCAATGCCTTATAGGTGGGTGATGTGTCATCAACATCATTACCATCGGCATTCATCAGTTGGCGCATCATGGCATCATAGTCCCGACGTGCCAATCTCAATTTCTCATTAATGATAGCGCGGAACTCCTCAAGTTCTTCATCGCTATAACGTGTCTTTTCTGCCATAGTTTTTTGATATTAGCTTTATTGTGTCTTTTCAATTTTGATATTCAACTTGAAGTCTTTGATGTCGACCATCTGACCATCATTCTCGGCAATGGTAATCTCATCTGCCAGCACCTGGCTCTTGATGTTGTTGCCAAACTCAGCCACAGCCTCATCGGTCTGCTCACATGGGGCAATGGTCACCTTGATGCGGTCTGTTATCTCAAGACCTGAATCCTTACGCATGTTCTGGATGCGGTTGATCAGCTCACGAGCCATACCTTCCTTGCGCAAGGTGTCAGTGATCTCGATGTCAAGTGCCACAGTCAGGTTGCCATCATTGCTCACCAGCCATCCGGGGATGTCCTCACTGATGACCTCAACATCAACCAGCTCAATGGTCAGGTTCTGTCCGTCAACATCAATCACATATTCACCCTTGCTCTCCAGCTCGTTGATTTGTGCCTGAGAGAACTGTGCCACCTGGGCAGCCACAGCCTTCATCAGTCCACCGAACTTCTTACCCATAGTGCGGAAGTTGCACTTCACCTTCTTCACCAGCACACTGCTGCCGTCGTCAGCAAAGTTCAGCTCCTTCACATTGGTCTCGCTCAACACAATATCCTTGAACATAGCAATGCGTTCACGCTGGGTCTTGTCTGCCACAGGCACCAGGATGCACTGCAGGGGCTGACGCACATTGATGTTCACCTTCTTACGCATAGCCAACACTTGTGAGGTGATGTTCTGAGCCATCTTCATGCGATACTCAATTTCCTCATCTATCAGCTGGTCATCAGCCACAGGGAACTTCTCCAGATGCACACTCTCCAACTCACCGTTCAGGTCTTTGTAGAGCTGGTCAGCATAGAACGGGGCAAATGGAGCCAGGAGCTTGGCCACAGTCATCAGGCAGGCATAGAGGGTCTGGTAAGCCGACAACTTGTCATCACTCATGTCCTTACCCCAGAAACGCTTGCGGTTGATACGCACATACCAGTTGGACAAGTCCTTGTCAACAAAGTCACTGATGAGTCTTCCTGCACGGGTGGGGTCGAAGTTGGCCAACTCTGCATCCACCTTCTTAATCAGTGTGTTCAATGCCGACAGCACCCACAAGTCTGTAATGTGGCGTTTCTCCATTGGCACTTGTGGCATCTCAGGGTCAAAGCCGTCAACATTGGCATAGGGTGCAAAGAACTTATAGGTGTTGAACAAGGTGCCAAAGAACTTGTTGCGCACCTCTTCCACTCCCTTCGGGTCAAACTTCAGGTTGTCCCAAGGCTCTGAGTTGGTCATCATATAGAAGCGCACAGGGTCGGCACCATATTGTTCCATCATGTCAAACGGGTTCACCACATTACCCTTATGCTTCGACATCTTGTCTCCCTTGGAGTCGAGCACCAGTCCTGTGGAAATCACATTCTTGAAGGCCACAGAGTCGAACACCATTGTGGCAATGGCATGCAGGGTGAAGAACCACCCACGTGTCTGGTCCACTCCCTCGTTGATGAAGTCTGCAGGGAATGCCAGACGCTTGTCAATGGCATCACGGTTCTCAAAGGGATAGTGCACCTGGGCATAGGGCATTGAACCAGAGTCAAACCACACATCAATCAGGTCGGCCTCACGATGCATGGGCTTGCCTATGGGACTCACAAGGACAATATTGTCTACATAGGGACGGTGCAGGTCTATGCGGTCATAGTTTTCCTGAGAATAGTCACCGGGAATGAATCCCTTGTCCTTCAGGGGATTGCTCTTCATGAAGCCTGCAGCCACCGACTTCTCAATCTCATCATAGAGCTCGGCCACAGAGCCAATGCAGATTTCCTCACGGTCATCATTGCGCCAGATGGGAAGTGGAGTTCCCCAGAAACGTGAACGGGAGAGGTTCCAGTCATTCAGGTTCTCCAGCCAGTTGCCAAAGCGACCTGAACCTGTAGACTCTGGTTGCCAGTTGATGGTCTTGTTCAGCTCTGCCATACGCTCTTTCTTGGCTGTGCTCTTGATGAACCACGAGTCAAGTGGATAGTAGAGCACGGGCTTGTCAGTGCGCCAGCAGTGGGGATAGTTATGCACATGCTTCTCAATACGGAAGGCTGTTCCCTCCTGCTTCATCTCCATGCAGATGACGATGTTCAGGTCTTCAGCCTTTGCTGCTGCCTTCTCATCATATTTGCCGTCTTTGTTGAACTCTGGTGCATAGGCATTCTTCACATAGTCGCCAGCATGACGGCTGTATTTCTCCACATCCACACAAGCCTTCACAAAGTTGTTGTCGAGCTCATCAACCACATAGTACTTACCCTCAAGGTCAACCATTGGGCGTGTCTCGCCTTTCTTGTTCACCAGATAGAGGCTGGGCACTTCAGCATCCTTGGCCACCTTGGCATCGTCAGCACCAAATGTGGGGGCAATATGCACAATACCAGTACCATCCTCGGTGGTCACATAGTCACCAGGAATCACGCGGAAGGCCTGTTCTGCCATTTCCACAAAACGGTCTTTGCCATTCTCTCCCTCAAACACTTTGTCAGGATGGGCTGCAGCATAGCTGCTCACAAAGGCAGGAGCCTGGCCGTCAAGCTTTGCACAAGGTTTCACCCAAGGCATCAGCTGGCGGAACTTCAATCCCACAAGGTCGGTTCCCTTGTAGTGGCCCACAATGCGGTAAGGCACAAACTTCTCACCTTTGTTATATTCAGGCAGACCTTCATCGTCGGTGATGAGGCCTTCAGGATTCAAGTAGGCATTCAGTCGGGCTTCAGCCATGATAATGGTCACCTTCTCACCATCATAGGCATTATAGGTCTCCACAGCCACATAGTCAATCTTCGGTCCCACACAGAGTGCTGTGTTCGAAGGCAGTGTCCAAGGTGTGGTGGTCCAAGCCACGAAATAGGGCTTGCCCCACTTTGTCCATTCCTCCTTGGGGTTCACAGCTTCGAAGAGTGCAGTCACCGTGGTGTCCTTCACATCACGATAGCAGCCAGGCTGGTTCAGCTCATGGCTCGAAAGGCCTGTACCTGCAGCAGGGCTATAGGGCTGAATGGTGTAGCCCTTGTAGAGCAATCCCTTGTCGTAGAGCTGGCGAAGCAGCCACCACAGGGTCTCAATATACTTGTTGTCGTAGGTGATATAGGGATGGTCCAAGTCCACAAAATAGCCCATCCTCTCAGTGATCTCACGCCATTCTTGGGTGAACATCATCACATTCTCACGGCTCTTGCGGTTGTAGTCTTCCACACTGATGTATTTCTTCGACTCACGGTTGTCAATGTCAGCCTTAGTGATGCCAAGCTCTTTTTCCACACCCAGCTCCACAGGCAGTCCATGAGTGTCCCAGCCAGCCTTGCGGTGCACCTGGAAACCTTTCATCGTCTTATAGCGGTTGAAAGTATCCTTGATGCTGCGAGCCAGCACATGGTGGATGCCAGGATGTCCGTTGGCTGAGGGAGGTCCCTCAAAGAAAACGAACTGTGGGCAGCCCTCGCGCTCACTGATACTCTTGTGGAAAATGTCCAATCTCTCCCAATCTTTCAGAACCCGACCATTTGTCTCTGTCAGATTCAAACCTTTGTGTTCGGCGAATTTCTTTGCCATTTCTCTTTTACTATTTTATACCTAATTATATACGTCTATTAATAATTGGGCGCAAAGTTAGCAAAAAAAAACGGCATAGCCAAATATTTTGGGCAAATGGATGGCTTGTGTTGCGTTAAAAAAACTGATTCACCCCTTCGGCTTCTTCTTAGGCTTTGGCATTGGCAGCTCCCTGCAGGTCTCACGCACAAGCTGGGAGACATAGTCGTGGTCATCCACATCAGCCACATAGAAGTAGTCTTTGGCACCCTCATAGGGTGGGCACAGCTCCAAACTCCTGAGCAGTGAACGCCCTGCCTCAGTGGGTTTCAGGTAGAAACGGTCATCACAGATAAGGCCGAAAATCTTCCCGTCACAATAGATGCCATAGTCTCCAAACATCTTCTTTGCGGTGATCTCCCCTGCCCCGCCACACTGGTCAACAATATATTGCACAAAATCTTGACTGCTTGCCATAGCGTTTCTTTATTTGTTATGATTGGACATGCAAAGATACAAAAATCCTTGAGGCCACCAAACATTCTGCCCATTATTTTGCAAGAAAAATGTTAATTTTTAAGTTAATGTTTAACAAGTAAAAGCCCCTCTGCGCCTTATGGGACACAGAGGGGGATTTCATTCTTTGATATCTCTACGAGAACTATTTCACAGCCACCTTCACAGCCTTCTCGCCAATCTTCACAATAGCGATGCTGCCCTGTGGCAGATGAGCAGGAACCAGAGTCTTTCCACCATGACTGATGGCTGTGCCAACTTCCACTCCACCAGCATCATACACAGCTACCTTCTTGCCTTCCGGAGCACCATCAATGCTGATTTCTCCTCCTTCTGCCTGAATCAGCACAGGCATTGCCTGCAACTGCTTAGCCACTATGGCGGTCTCGCTATCACTCAACCCCACAATGGTACCGAATTCACTCCATGGTGAAGTGCTTTTATATTCTTCAACTGAAGCATCGGGCACATGCAAAGTAGCATATTTAAATTCAGAGCCATTAAAAGCATCAAAAATTGTGTAAGGGGTTTCTTCCGCATAACAGTAAACATTTGCCAGTTCTGCACAATTAGCAAATGCCCAGCCTCCAATGCTGGTCACAGAGCTGGGGATGGTAATTGAGGTCAGGCTAGGGCAGTCATAGAACGCGAATGTTCCAATGTTGGTCACTGAGTTGGGGATTGTGACGGAGGTCAGGCTAGAGCAACCCATGAACTCACCTACTTCAATGCTGGTCACTGAGTTGGGAATGAATAGATATCAATTGCAAAGGTACAAAAAAATGGTAGGTCAAAAGGATTTGCACGTATTTTTCAGAAAATGACAAAATGACAAAATGACAATAAGATTTAGACCCCATTTTACATCACAAGGGAGAAA
>ODAI012186629.1_pt1 | contig 44101 bp, 43 predicted proteins | sample 1539321 | NCBI WGS metagenome assembly ODAI01 (sample SAMN02144231, study PRJEB22623) | gut metagenome | biome: sheep rumen | host: Ovis aries | place: New Zealand
AATTCTTCGTGACATTCACGAACACATGCCTGTTCTGTGGTTTCACCAGGTTCCACAAATCCACCTGGCAAACATAACATACCACGTTTTGGTTCTTTGGCACGAACCTCGAACAAAATGTCCCCTGCTTTATTCAATACGATTACAGCAACCGCTGTGGCAACATTATTATACAACACAAACCCACAATCATCGCATTGCCAACGACGCATGTTTATATTGTGAATATTTTTACCGGCACAATTTGGGCAAAAATTAAAATTATTATTCATTAAAATTGAACCTTGGGGGCCTTGCGTTCTGCATCATCAATTTCAAACAATTTTTCTTTGGTAATACCGAACATATTCGCAATTAAATTTGTTGGAAATTGTTCCACCGCAGTATTCAATCCCATCACCACAGTATTATAAAACTGACGCGTTGCCTGAATTTTTGTTTCAGTATCCGCCAATTCACGTTGCAATTCCAAGAAATTTTCATTGGCTTTCAAATTAGGATAATTTTCCGCCAATGCGAAAATATTTTTCAATGCCCCAGACAACGCATTTTCAGCAACGCTTTTATCCGCTGCGCCTGTTGCCGCCATTGCCGTATTACGTGCAGAAATCACCGCATTCAAAGTTTCTTTTTCATGTTTTGCCGCGCCTTTGACACTTTCCAATAAATTAGGAATCAAATCATATCTGCGTTTTAATTGTGTATCAATTGTCGCCCATGCTTCGCGTACCTGGTTTCGACGTGCAACCAAACCATTGTAAACAAAAATCACATATAAAATCAAAACACCCAAAATAATTAAAGCCGTTGTCATATTAACCCCTTTTATTTATTCACATAAAATTATAATAAAAACACAATAAAAAATCAAGGATTTCACAATAAAAAACCGCCCTGTATATAACCAAGGGCGGATACAAATTAACCAATAAAATTATTTTTTCCAGAACGCGAACCCATGACGTTTTTCTTCATGTTCTTCGCGTGATTTTCTTTCTTCGCGGGCGCGACGACGTTCGGCACGACGTTCTTGGAAACGACGCGCAGATTCTTCATCGCGTTGAATCAATTTTATTGTTGTCACAGACAATTTTCCATTACGCGGTTCTTCTTCAAATTCAACGATATCATTTTCGTTTAAAAATCGAATATCCGCAGCCTTCAATGCACTGGAATGAACGAAAACATCATCCATATTACCATCTTCATTTGGAGTATCCGGAGTAATAAATCCGAAACATTTTTTACCGTTGTACCATTTAACCTTTCCCTGACGCATAACCAATCCTTTCTTATGCTTGTTATGGTTCTGACAAACCGACCCAGAACCTGATAAATATACTAATAATTTTTTTCATTTAACGCAAGAAAATACATCAAGGATTTAATACCAGCACAAAATTATTTTTTGTAATATCGTTGTACTTCTTTCATAACAAAATTAAACAATTTGCCTGCGATATCATCCGATGGCACATCCCAATCTTTTTTCAAATAAGGCATCGCAGAAATCAATATGAAACGCGCCATATACAAGAAAATTTTATTTTCCTGTTCTTTGGTTAAATGTGCCGGAACCTCATCTATACGGAAAATTTCATTTTCAACCGCCAATATCAATTTACCACGTATAGAATCCATAACATATTGCGGATAATACAACATGCAATCATGTGGAAATCCATCAAACATAGAAATATCATGATCACGCGAATATAAAATATTCCACCCCACCCTGTCGAACAAATCGCGCAAACAATCAACAATCATTAAATTATATTGTTGAACCCCAGATTCCATATAATTCATGGCATCACGTTGTTTATCTGCGACACAATTTGTTTGTTCAGAACGAATTGTTTCGTAATCGGCATGTGTTTTTATTTCGGCCTCGAAAAATTTACGCACCTGGCAAATAATTTCCATTGGAACGACAGTATCGCCCTTGCCTATATTAATAATGATTTTTGTATCACGATAATTTCGCGGATTGGTAATATCATAAAATTTATCACGCACATCCAAAATTCTTTCAGGCATTAAATCGTGCAAACGTTCAACAAACACACGTGCCTGTGGAATTAAATCGAACAAACATTTTACGCGCCACACATCGCACAAACGCCTGTATGGTTTTTGAATACCATCCAAATTGCGAACCAAATCCACAACCAAATCATTATCAATATCATCACCGATTAAATCCAGAACAACCTCGGCAGCATGGGTCACATATTGTGCGGCAAATTGTTCTCGTATTTTACTTTCCAATTTGGACAAGAACTGAACATCTTTTTTATTACCGATTGTTGCTTTTACCGTTTCTAAAACCTTGTCTAAAAAATCTGTATAATATTTACCTGTGATTTTATCTATGGCACGATTTATATTTTTTTGTGCCCCCACAATAACAGTGACAATCGAAGATACCGACAAATCAATTTGGCATTTTTCATGTGATGCAAAGAATTGATTTCGCATTGGGTCTGCATCCAAACGATGTTGCACCAAATACGATTCCAACGGATTAATATCCGCGATTTTCATTTGAACATCTATGCCAGAATTTGTTTCTTTATCATACGGAACAACAGCGGTCTTTGGTGCCCCCAAACATTTTCCCAGCACATGAAACACCTCGCGGAACCAATCCATACCATTGGAATAAACCAAACGCAGATAATCCGCCGCATCAGCATCTATGCGACCAGTACGCAACGCATCGTCTATAACGGATAAATTTTCTGCATCACGTTGTGCGGTTCTCTGCCAAGCATCGATATCTTCTGACATATCTTTCCCCACGCATAAATTATTTCATGATTGGGAACAAAACAACATCACGCAAAGTTGGCTGATCATATACAATCAAAGCCAATCTGTCGATACCCATACCAACGCCTGAAATTGGTGGAAATCCATGTTCCATTGCGCGCACAAAATCATTATCAGGATTAAATGCTTCTTCTTCGCCATTGGCGATATCTTTGGCCTGGTCTTCAAAGGCTTTGGCTTGTTGGATTGGATTTACCAATTCAGAATAACCCTTGCACAATTCGCCGCCACAAACCAGCAATTGGTACATATCCAAACTGCGAACATCTGCATCGCTGCGACGCGCCAAAGGCACCATATATGTTGGATAGTTATACAAAAATGTTGGTTGAATAATATTCACACGAATCTTGCGCTTGTAAACATAATCGACCAAAGTTGCCAACGAATTCAAATCTTCTAATTCAGACATTGGGAACATACCCATATCGACCAATTTTTGACGCAACACATTAACATCATCAAAATCCAAAATATTGCATCCAAACAATTCGTTCATCTTGGCGGTATAGTCAATCATTTCATATTTGCTGAAATCCAACTTGGTTCCTTGGTATTCGATTTGCAGTGTTCCGCGCGCTTGTCTAATTAATTCTTGGACCATATCCCAAGTAAATTGAATATTTTTCTTGTAATCCCAGTATGCTGCATACCATTCAATCATGGTAAATTCCTGCAAATGCATTGCATCCATACCTTCATTACGGAAATCCTTGGCGACCTCGTACACTCTGTCAAAACCTGCGCCTATGGCCTGCTTCAAGAATAATTCTGGGGAAATACGCAACTGGAAATCAGCATTTAATGCATTATGGTGTGTTGTGAACGGACGTGCCGCTGCACCAGATGCAATATTTTGCATAATTGGTGTTTCAATTTCCAAAAATCCATGTCTGTTCATAAAATCGCGTAAATTTTGTGTTAATTTGAACCGCCCCAGCAAAGCATTTCTGGATTCAGGATTTGACACGATATCCAAATATCTTTGGCGATAACGCGTTTCCATATCTGTCAAACCATGGTATTTTTCAGGCAACGGGCGCAAAGCCTTGGCCAAAATTTCATATTTTACAACCCTGACTGTCAATTCACCTGCCGTTGTATGATATAGTGTCCCTTCGATACCGATAAAATCGCCCATATCGACATTAGCCTTCATAAATTTATAATTTTCTTCGCCTAATTCTTCGCGTGACATAGAAAATTGGATTTCACCTTCGATATCATAGATACGACCGAACATCAATTTTCCCAACCAACGCAGCGCCGTAATACGACCACACAATTTCACAGGTGTATCATCCGCCAATTCGCGAGCCTCGGCAATTCTGTGTGAACGTTCATATTTATCTTTCCACACAACACCGTCACGCATACGAATATTTTCCGCCTTTTGCAGACGCGCCTCTAATTCATTGGTAGATATGGTTGTATTATTTTCTGCCATTTTATGTTTCCCTTGGTTTTTTCAGTTATTAAAAACGGACGCAAATCAGGTGCGTCCGTCGTAATTTCCAGATCGCACCCATTATAGTAAAAATTTTTTCACCAATAATTTCAATTTTTGCCCTTTTGTTTACGGGTACCAATACATAAAATCATTATTACCAGAAATAAACCAAAAGTCCAGTAATAATTTGCCCAAAACCAATATTTTTCACAAAAAAAATCGCCAAGGCGGATTAACCCTGGCGATTTATACCTATACTAACAAATTATTAGAATAATTTGAATTTATAATTTGTTCCTGCGCGGAAAGACACCTGGGTTTTATCGCCACTGGCAATACCGGCACCGGCATTAACAGACCAATTGTCTGACAATCCCAATGCGGCACCCAATGCCATAGCAGATTGACTGTTATAATAACCATAACCGCCACCCACAGACATTTCGCCTTTCTTGACATTGCTGACATCAACAGCAGACAACGCTGTTGCCGCGGCAACACCACCGGACACGTTCTTTTCCAAAGAATCAACTTTGTTATCCAAACCGACGATAGCATTGCTGTTTGCAGCGACACGTTCATCCAATGCATTAACCGCAGCCACAGACGCAGTATTGATATCATCAATCGCCGCCTGCAAAGCGCCCTCAGCATTTTGTGCACGTGTTGTTTCATTGTCAATTGCAGTTTGCAACACGCCCTCAGCATTTTGTGCACGTGTTGTTTCATTATCAATTGCAGTTTGCAATACACCCTCTGCATTTTGTGCACGTTGAACTTCGGCCTCAATACCATCGTTCAAAGATTGCAAGTTTGTTGCAACATCCGCATTTGATACATAATCGCCACTCAAATTACGTCTGTCACCGATTGCCGCATCCAATGCTTCCAAGTGGTCTTCAACCGTTGTACCAACAGCCAAATTGCCATTATATGCGACCCCGGTTGATGTTTGTGTTGCATCAGCAGATTCAATCAAACCATGGATAGTTCCCATGTTGCCCACAGCGGTATCGTATGCAGAAACCTTGTCTGCTGTAATACCTGAATCAACAGCCGCCTGTTGAACATCTGTCAAAACATTTTGTTTTGTATCCAATGCTGTTTTGATTGTTCCACTATTTACCGATGTATCAATAGTATCATTTAATGTTGTTTTTATTGATGCACCATATAATGCGTTTGCTTCTTCAAAACTATCCATATCTGTTGCACGATTATTTAATGCTTGTTGATAATCGCTATTTTCATCCGTTGCAGCAATATACGCATTATGTGCAGCAGTATATGTGCTATAATTGTCAGCTAACACTTGTTGCGCGTTATTATCAGCATTATATGCATTTTGTGCAGCAGTAAAATTATCATGTTCTTGTGTTTGCAATACACCCAACGCAGTTGTCGCTGTTGTTAAATTAGCACCAGAATCTTCCGCATAGGCATCTATCATACCTTGCAACGCAGCCTTTAATGTCAAATCTGTCAAAGTATCCAAATCGACACTTGGGTGTCCATCTAATGTCATGTTTTTAACACCGATAGAATCATCTGGTTTTTTATACAACTGATATAAATTTGTACTTTCATCAGCCCCTTGATAAGAATACAAATCCATCAAATCGTCGGCGTCGGTACTTGATGTAATTGTTGCTGAACCTGATGTATATGTACCATTTGTTGTATATGTTTCAGTCAATGTCCGTTCGGTCGCATTATTATCAAAAACAATATATTGCTGACTGGATTCATCTGCTGAATCATATTGTGGGTTCAAATAACTATATGCCCCTGCCACTACAGAATCTTGAGCATTTAATCCATAACCATCTGCGACATGAACATTTTCATAACCTGTTGTTCCTGCGACAGTTGTATTTGTATAATCTGTTGCCGCATATTCATTATCATCAGACAAATCTGCACTGCTTCCATCTGGCCCCGTATATGCGAATTTAGTCTTATCAACACCATCAACAGTATTTGAATCTATTTCCGCAGTAGCAGTTCCATCTGCATTTGTTCCTGTGTACGAAAAATTATATGCGCCTGGCTCACCAGTACCAACATTTGCAGTTGTTCCAGATGTGGTTGTATAATTACCACCAAAAGTAACATCTGTATCTGCATTTGCCATACCCGCAGTTGCAATCAACGCAACCAAAGAAGTTAAAAACAAATGTTTTTTCATATTTTTTCCTTTTTTTGTTTAACGTTAAATCCTAAAAGGCCTTCCTTTTAGATACTGTCTAAGTATAAAAAAACCTAGGTTTTGCGACCGCCTTGTTTACAACATCTGTGATTAACCTTTTATGCATTGTTTTTACTAGAAAAAACCGTTTAGAAAAAAATTAAAAAAAATGGTTGATTTTTAACCTAGGTTTTTTTTCGACCACTTGACAACGACAAAAAATCAACTATATATCAAAATAATCTGGGCCTTTCGCAATTTAATGCGGGCCTCTTTTTTTATTATCAAACCAAAGGAGTTCTTATGATTTACGGTTATTGTCGCGTTTCAACATCACATCAAACCGAAGAAAATCAACATTTTGTAATAGAAAACTTTGCCAAAAAAAATAATTTACAAATTGATACATGGGTCGAAGAAAAAATTTCCAGCAGCAAAAAATTATCTGAACGAAAACTGGGACCTTTATTAAAAAAATTAAAATCCGGCGATATTTTAATAACAACCGAAATATCCAGACTGGGACGCAGTCTGTTTGAAGTAATGGGAATATTACAATATTGCCTGGAACAAGAATGTCAAATTTGGACACTAAAAGAAAATTTCAGATTGGGTGCCGACATTCAATCCAAAGTTTTGGCTTTCGCTTTTGGATTATCGGCGGAATTATCAAAACAATTATTACAAGAACGTGTCCGCGAAAGCCTGGCGCGATTAAAGGCATGCGGAAAAAAATTGGGACGACCATGTGGCGCACAATCAAAAAAATTAAAACTATACAGAAACAAAAAACGATTAAATGAATTGATAACACGCGGTATCAGCAAAAATGAAATCGCACGCATAATGGGCGTGCACAAAACAACATTATACAAATACCTGAATTCTTGCGAAAAAAATATATAAAAAAACGCCAAGGAATTTTACCTTGGCGATATATTATTTTTCATTACTGGCATATTGCTGCTTTAACAGGTCTTTTATTATTAATAATTCTGTGACGGTATTTCGGTCTGTCACCCAAAATTTTTTACCATCCAAAACAACATCTATACTATAACTGTTGCCTGGAATTTCTTCTAAAACAAATCTATGTCCAATAACATCAACTGATATTTTAGCCAATCCAGGTACACCAATAACATTATTGATATGAACATTTTTATTTGGAATCTGCATTATCCATTGAATTTGTGATATTAAAAAGTTTTCAGTTTGTTTACTGTATGACATATTTTTACCTTTGATTAATATTGTTTCTGCAAAGCATTATGCATCGCAACAACCCCAGGATTTATCACAGCCCATGCCTTGTTATCTATATCCACAGGTTTCTTGTAACGTTTTTTATATTTTTCAACCAACAAACTGGATTTGAAAAATATATTATCCATCAGTTCTTTTTTTGCTACTTTTCTGGTTAAATCAGGTGATTTTCTGGAAATATATTTTGACAAATAATCCGCCATATTATCACAGGCAATAAACATCACATTCAAATCACGCAAATTACAATCATCCAACATTCTGATAAAAACGTGTGTTTGCATCAAAATATAATTTTCAATTACAGGATTATATTTTAATTGTGTTCGCCACGAATTACCCAATGTTTGATATGTTTGATATGAACCACAAAATTTATCAATAACTGCACGACTGATAAAATCAATATATTTTGCAGTAATTTGTTTTGCTGTTGCCATATTTTAACCTCCATAAAACTGCTTCACAGGAAAATATGGCACAAAAAATGCATTGTGTCAAGACTTTTTGTCAACAAACTACACAGAATATTTTTCAAACACCTTGTTTAATTGGTGGTTTACCCGAATTATCGTGGCGCATTTTGACAAATGTTTGACTGATGTTGCACCAATATATGTACAACACGATGCAATTCCCCCAGATATATCTTGTAATATTTTATCAATCGGCCCCGTATATGGTATCAACAATTCGCGCCCTTCGGATGTTTTATAATTAGACATTCCGCCGGCAAATTTATTATTCGCGTATTCAGACGACATTCCATAATACGCCTTGAAATATTTAACCTGGACAACATGTTTGCCATCAACAATTTCATTTGTTTCAAAATATTTTTCTTGTCTTTCGCCGGCGGCCTCGTCCGTACCGGCAAACATGCCACCCGCCATAACAAAATCAGAATTCAAACACAGTGCTTTGCAAATATCCCCGACATCAACAATTCCGCCGTCTGCGCAAATATGTCCCCCAACCGAATGTGCGATATCTGCACATTCTAAAATCAGCGACACCATTGGTGTTCCACAACCCGTTTGGCGACGCGTTAAACATGCCGAGCCACTGCCGATGCCGCATTTAATAATGTCTGCAAAATCTAACAATTTCAGGCAAATGTCCGAACTGGCAATATTTCCAGCCATAATCACCGCATCAGGAAAAACGTTGCGCACACGTGCCAAAATATCCAAAGCCTTGGGAATATAAAAATTCGGTGCATCAATACAGATATTACGCGGATTCACCCAATTATATTTAGATTCTAAATCTTTCAATTTTTGGATTTCATCATCTATATTTTTCAAACCTATTGTTATAAACAAATTATCCAACGGAATATTTTCCTGCCGACAATCTTGTAAAAACCGCCCTATTTCCTGGGTTGAATAATGTTTATGAATTGTTGCGAACATACCGCGCGCCAATAATTTTTTTGCGATTGCGAAATTACCAACCGTTGCCATATTTGCATTAAACACGCCCAAACCTGTGCGCATACCACCATGTTTGAATTTGAACAACCGCTGTAAATTGACATCTTTGCGTGAGTTCAGATTTATGCCCATTTTTGGGCGAATTAAAATATCAGAATAATCCAAATAAGTTTCCGACAATATCTGTGTCATAATCAACCATCCTTTCTTTACACAGAAATTATAGTCATTTTTTCCGCAATATTTCAACAAATTAAAAAAACTTTCGGGTGTTAAAACTTTGGTGCGAGCAAAGTACTTCGCCGGCTGTCGCCGTCTCGCCTCGCAATCCTGCGGGTTCTCGCCCCTTTGCCGCAAAAATCAAAAACCGCCCCAACGGACGGTTTTAAAATTTTTGGTGCGAGCAAAGGGAACCGCAATCACGCCTTTTTTGGCATTTTTTAGTCCGTTTTAACCCGAAATTCAGCCATTTTTATCAGTTTGCCTGACACTTTGCTTGACACTTTTTTGAATTTATCGTATTTTTTGTAAAAAGCACACGATTTTTTTACCCACAATGACTGTATTTTATATTCATAAAATAACATTGACTTTTATTTAATGTTTTGTTTCAATTCATTCTGATGTCAGGAATTCTGACAAAGAATATATCTTAGCCGATATCACGTATAGTAAAAAATTTTTCTATACATTAAAAAAATATATTTGTATTACGTTTTTTTTGTGATACCCTAGCACACCAAGAATAAATTATCTATGGATATGATGTAGGGAACTATTATGAAATATGTTTATAAATTTTTCTTTGTTATAAGTATATTAGGTGTGCTGAGTATATTTTTTATATCTGTATTTCATGTTTGTTCAATGGATAGATTTTCAAAATCAAACTATTACTTAAAGTCTCCTGCCTCACATTTTTTTGCTAAAAATCAAAATGAGTTTTCTGTTGCAGTATTGTCTGATACGGGGGCAGAAAATCATGTGTTAGAGCAAGTTATAGATGATATAAGAAAATCAGATGAAAATTATAGTTTTATGTTATATCTTGGTGATTTCATTACACATACCAGCAGTTTGGGACAATATTGGTTGTTAGACGAAATTAAAAAACATGTTGGAAACATGCCGTTATATGCGGTCCCTGGAAATCATGATGTTTTTAAAAAACATAAATATGATGTGCATCCATATCGTAATGTTATGGGCAATACGTATTATTGGTTTTCTTATGGAAATGTTTTATTTATAGCTTTGGATAATTCTTCAAGAAATATAGATGACGAACAGTTTGAATGGTTAGAGGATACATTGAAAAAAATTAGACCTATGTTTAATAATTGTGTTATATATTCTCATATTCCACCAATTATTACAAAAAGTATTAGTAATGATAAATTAGATGTTTTAACAAAAAATAAGTTAGAAAATGTTTTAAAAAAATATAAAGTTGATGTGATGTTGTTCGGACATGTTCATTATTTTGAAAAAAACAATTTTGCAGGTGTTCCTTTTTATACAACCCCATCCAGTGGTCAAGTTATTAGAGATGAAAATATAAAGAAATATGGATACATAAGTTTAAGTTTTGATAAAAAAGGTGTAAAAAAAGTAGAACCAAAATATATTGATTTCAAAAATGATAATAAACGTGAACAAATAGAATATTGGTATGCGAGAGATATTTTGGGTTCCAGTGTTTATCATGTTATAAGATATTTGTTTTTTGTAACATTATTTACAACATTTATTGGAAGTATTTTTTATGTTCTAAACAAACGTAAGTAAAAAATATATAAACTGTTCTGCCTTTCTGATTTATAGTTTTATTGCCGATTTTATTTTCGTTGTCCACGGCTTGAATTTGGCGTGTTTATGTATGTTTTATGATAAATGGCACTATAAGGTGCTGTTTTTATGTGACCATATTTGGATAAAATGCCTTTCCAATGCTTCGTAATAATCTTTTGTGTGTAATGATTTTATAAAATATCGTCTTTTACCATCTTGACGCGGTAATTCGACCATATAATAAAACACATCATTTCTTATATAAAGGTTGTCATTTGCTTGACAGTTTGCTTTACACTTTTTAAACATAGGTTTTTATCCTTTATTTTCAAGTGTGCCAAAGCAAAAAAATACTGGATTTTCCAGGATTTTTGTTTGTGGGCAATAATTCGAGTGAAAAACAAAAATCCGGTGCAACTGCCCGGATTTACGATAAAAAACTACTGGTGCGAGCAAAGGGGCTCGAACCCTCGACCTCAACCTTGGCAAGGTTGCGCTCTAGCCAACTGAGCTACGCTCGCATTTCGTGCACCTATATTGACATAGTTTTTTTCAAATTGCAAGCATTATTTTCTAAAACTCCACACGCAATCCAATCATCGCATTTATGTATATCATTTTTTCTGCGCTGAACCAATCGCGTTTCAATTCATTATCTGCACTGGTCAACTGCCATTTTATACGGGGTATATACATGGCACGAACACCCGCATCCAAAAACATTTTATCACTGATACCGTATGATATACCCGCCGCAGCCATTGGAACCAAATTTGTGGTATGTGTTTCTGCCTTGTTAAATTGAATCACACCCGCATCGTCCAGCACACCAAAATTCTGCAATTCGTACACATCAGACAAATCCCCATACGAATCAATCAATTTCAATACTGTTTTCGTATCAGAATAACCAACACCGGCACCAACATACGGAATCATATGTCTGGACTGCTTTTTTGCACCATCAAAGAAATCATAAAAAGCCATGATACTGTAAACATCGGTCATCAAACTGGATTGTGCGCCACCACTTTGCGCCTCGACAGACAGACCTGTGGGCAACAAATTCAAATCGCCTTCGAACAAAGGATTTTGGTTATAATCAGATTCGGAAATATGGTCCAAACCAAATTCAATACGCCATTGTGGTGTGTCCGGCATGGTCAAACCAACACTGACACCAACCGCCACAGATGTTTCTTTATAATTTTCCTTGGCTGGCAAATCACCCAAACGACCGTATCCGGCATCTTCGTATCCCGCAGGTTGTCCCACAGATTCATACCATGCCGCCGTCACAATTTCCCCAGTCGTAGTATCAATCATATAACGTCCGGTCAATCCACCAATTTCGTTTTTTATATCTGCGCGTCCCATTGCGGCACCACCGCGCACAGACAAAACAAAACGCATACCATCATCACCGTTCCATGTATCACGCGTATAACGATTTGGATATTCCCAGTTCGCATTTGCCGACGTGGTCGCACATAATGCCAATGCAAAAAAATAAAATGTTGATTTTTTCATCTCTACTCACTTTCTTCTACACGAATTATACCATAAAACAGCCTTATAAAAAAATGTTTTTTACATCAAAACTATTTCACAATATCATGAAAAATTTCCGCAGGTATTGTTCCTCCTGTAATTTTTGATGACATAGGTGAAAAATCATCATTTCCAACCCAAACACCAATTACATTTTTATCTGTGGCACCGACGAACCATGCGTCGCGGTTATCATTACTGGTTCCTGTTTTTCCGCCAATAACACCAGGGGCGGCGGCACGATGTCCTGTTCCACCGACTGCAACAACATCCGCCAACATTTGTTGCATTGAATCAACCGTATTTTGTTGCAATACCTGGATTGGTTCAGATGGATTTCTTTCGTATAAAACTGTTCCATCTGTTTTTGTAATTTTGGTAATAGAATACGGGTGCAACGATTGCCCATTATTCCATATCACCGCATAAATATTTGTTAAATCCAAAAGGGTCATTTCACTGGCCCCCAGGACAGTTGAATATTCGCGTTTTAATTTTGTTCCACCCCCCAAACGCCCTGCCATATCCAACACAGAATCAATTCCATAAATTTTAGTTAATTTCACAGGCACAGAATTCACACTTTTTGCAAATGCCATCGACAACGGGATATCGCCATAGTAATGTTCGTTATAATTTTTAGGATTATAATCCCCCACAGAAAAAGGCGAATCATTAACATAAGAATCAGGGGTCAATCCGTTTTCCAACGCCATCAAATACACCACAGGTTTGAACGCACTGCCTGGTTGACGCGCCGCCAATGTTCTATTAAATTGACTAGTTTGATAATTTACCCCACCTGCCATTGCCTGCAACGCACCGTCATGCGACATAGCCAAAACCGCACCCTGATATTCACCAACCTTGGTTGGCAAAACAGCAGCAACGCGTTCTTGTAATTTTCTGTTTAATGTTGTGTAAACATAAATATCACTATCCAATACACCCGTCACAGAATCCAATTCATCGGTGACATAATCCGTCCAATAACGATAAATATTCGTATCACGCACACCGGGGGCCTGTTTTAATTCTGCCGCTGCGCGCCGCGCATCATCCAACGAAATATATTTTTGTCGCACCATTTCGGCCAATATAATTCTGGCGCGCGCAATATTGCGTTCTGGATTTTTCAAAGGACTGTAATATGTTGGGGCTTTTAACATGGCTGCAATTTGTGCGGATTGTGCAACAGATAAATCTTTGGCAGAAATTCCAAACATCGTTCGCGCAACCGCATCAATTCCACGCATTCCGCCAACCAAAGACACCCTGTTCATATACAAATCCAATATTTGATTTTTATTAAACCTATTTTCCAACCATTGTGCCAAAATCAACTCTTGAACCTTGCGCGAAATTTTTTTATCACGTGACAAGAAAATATTTTTTGCTGTTTGTTGGGTAATTGTTGAACCACCTGCGGCAAACCGTCCAGAAAACAAATTCAAAAATACCGCGCGTGCTGTTGAACGCATATCAATAGCACCATGTTCAAAAAATCTTTTGTCTTCGATTGCAACAATCGCCTGCCACACATGCGGCGGCAAAGTATCCACCGACACCGGTGTTCCCATTATTCGATTAGAACTGCGGATTTCATTACCTGCATCATCCAAAAAGACAATCGTTGGCAACCGTTTTTCATGCAATATAGAATCCAATGACGGCATACGCAAATACACAACCCCAACATATCCCGCGACAAAAATTCCACCAATTAAAACCAGATTAAAAACAATCGCCCACAACCGCCGCCGCCACGATGGTTTTTCCTGGGGTTCTTTTTTATTTTTCAAATTTTTATCGGCATTTTTTACCATATTATTCAGCCATATTTTGCGATGTTATTGATTCAATATGTTTATTCAATTTTTCTTTTGCCGTATTGGTCATCTCGTCTATTTTTTGTTGAACTTTCCCTTTTGCTATGTTAAAAGCAATTTCATAATTTTGATTCATAACCGCACATCGCACAAAACTTTCCAATTGCTTACTATCTAAATTTGGCGCATAAAAATGCTTCAAGTCCGGTTGTTCTGCATACAAATATCCCAATCTGGTTGCCTTTGGACAATTCACAGACACCAAACAATGATTATTCTGTAAAGAATACGGTCCCATTTGCACCAATTCAGGCAAATTTAATTCTGTTAAATTACGATTTCCTGTTAAAAAGTCTTTTCCTGTTGTTTGCAATTTTGGCATATACAACGAATCCAGCACCGTATTTCCAATCAAAAAATTATCCGCGATATTTTGTACATCTGGCATACTCAGTTTTTTTAATCCATATGCAAAAGTTAAAAAATTTGGTTCAGTTTTTTTAATACCTGGCCAAATTAATTCGGTCATTTGTCCATCTATCACAGCCAGAACTTTTTTACCATCTGCGAAAACAATTTTTTCTTTTTTATTTTTTGGATTATATTCAATTTTGATTTTTTTACCTTTCAAAAAATCATTTAATGCATCGTATGTATCATCAGACGGATTTGACCATCGATTTAATTTTGCAGGATTTTCTAATTTTCCATCACGTGTATTTAACACAAAACAATCCAACATCAATTCATAATCATTGTTTAATTTGGTAATTTCACTGCCCGAAAAATAATAATCAGGACCAAAATACACATTGTTAATTTCATAATTATAGCGCACCAACTGATTATTTATCATACGGAAATTATTCGGCATTTCGCTTTCCAATGAATTAAAATTAACATGAAAATATTTTTTCAAAGAATTCGCCAACCCCGGAATAATTTTGTCAGGATTACTATTAAAAGTATTATCCGGATTTAACACACTATGATTATAACGATTTTTTATTGATATAAATCCGCCTGATTTGGCAATTTGAATTGATATAACGGACGTTCCATATTCATCTTGGCGGTCAGGATAATCGAACGGTTTGATTTTATCCGCACCACGTTTGATTGCATGAATCATATAATAATCAATATGCCGCTTTGGGTCACGAAAAGTACACAATTCTTCGTTTGGTCGAAAATATTTTTTGATTGAATCTTTTTGTTCTTCTGTTTTAACGACAAACGCATCATATCCTGCGTCATTTAACAATTCCAACGGATTTTTATCTGTATGATACTGGGAATCTTGTTGTTTTTTATAAATTTCGCGCAACACAGGCACCAATTTTTGTGCATTATCCGGGTTATTGCCAGCAAATTCCAAAATATGCACTATATTTGGCACATCCAACAATACCGCATCGCGAATTACTTTGGCAACGCCCTCGCCATTTTGTTTTTTTAATTGTTTGTAAATTTTATCTGTATCAATTTCTGGCATAATAACCCCACATTTTATCAAGGATAATTATACCATAAAAAAAGCCAAATTATGACAAAAAACTAATGCAACTTGCCATAAACCTTTGGCAAAATCCATGTACCATTATCAAAATCATTTATGCCCGACACATATAATGGTTTACGAATTTTTTTAGCATATTCAACACTGTGTTTATGCAAAACCTGACCACGACCATCAGCGATTAAATCCAACATTTTTGTATATGAAATTTCGCGAAAAGATTTTGCGCCATCACAAAAAACAGGATTTTTATCACAAATCCCACCACCATTTTTGAAAAACCAACAAAAATCTGCCCCCATTGCCGCTGCAACAATTACCGCAGATATATCAGACCCCTCGCGTCCCAATGTGGTGATATCACCTTTTTCTGTTATTCCCTGAAAACCTGCAATAATTGGTATACCGTACAATTGATTGACATTAGATACATTTATATTTTTTATTTGCGCATTTCCAAAATTGTCATCTGTTTTAATACCACATTGATAAGCATTATAACACACCGCCGGTATTCCAATTGAATTTAACCGCATAGATACCAATGCGGCAGATTGCATTTCACCCGTTGCCAACAAAGCATCCAAATCACGCAAATTTGGTTTATTTGCAATCCTGTGCGCCATCGCATCCAGATTATTCGTGGTTTTACCCATCGCCGACACGACCACCGCCATAACATTATATTTTAACGATATATTTTCTATAACATCCGCAACACGAACCACAGCCGCCTCGTCTGAAATAACAGAACCACCAAATTTCAGCACGACATTTTTATATACAACCATATTAACTAACCCTTAAAACCGGTTGCAACAATAAACATTTCCACACTATCCTTGCGTGATGCAGGCGGTTTTATATGATGCACCGTTTCAAATTTGCCTTTGATTTGTTTTAACAAATCGTTTGTCGTCCCCCCTGTAAAAGATTTTGCAACAAATGTTCCGCCTGGTTTTAATGCACGCACCGCAAAATCAAACGCATATTCCAACAAAACCATTTGACGCAAATGGTCAGTTTTCTTATGACCAACTGTATTTGGTGCCATATCAGACAACACAACATCCGCAGTCCCAGAATCAGCATTTTCTAAATTTAATTTTTCCACCAACCAAGCATACGCAGCATCGGTTGTAAAATCACCTTGGTAAAATTCAACATTGTTTATCGGTGTAATTTCCAACAAATCCATTGCAAATATTTTTGATTTTGGAAAATCGCGTGCAATGTATTGCGACCATGACCCCGGTGCCGCCCCCAAATCAACCACAACCTGACTGTTTTTCAAAAAATGAAATCTTTCGTTCATTTCAATCAGTTTGTATGCCGCACGCGCCCTGTATCCATCCCGATGCGCACGTTCAACATACGGATCAGCCGCCTGGCGTTGAATCCACGCAGCCGAAGATTTATGTGCAGCGATTTTTTTATTTAGTATTTTCATGTTTTATACGCGCCAACATATTTTTGCGAAAATCGTCTGCATTTTGCCAAACGCACGCAACATTTTCGTTTCTTTTATTTGAAAATAAATATTTCACATTTACCACTTTATCCATACAAGATATATCTTTAATCGTAGATTTTGCATACGGTAAATATTTTATGAAATACGGATTTTTTAATAATGCATCAGAATAACCAACTGTCACACAATACCCAGAAACATACAATTCATCAAATAAACTCAATGCATATTGTATTTCAATACCAGAAACCCGCACAGGATTAAAACCATTAATTATTTCCAAAACATTATTACGAAATTTTTTTGCATGCGCAAAAGGTTCAGGAAACAATGCACCTTCGCGAAAAAAATAATCAACAACAGTTTTGTTATTTTCAACACTAATTGTTGTCCATGCCGACCCATACTCCCCAGACAACAATCCCATTTTTGACAAGCGATTCGTATTATTCCGCGCCACACCATCGTATGTCACAGACAACAAAAAACCACTTAATTTATCATGTTCATACTTTTTTTTGACAGGAATAATTTGTCCCACATCAATTGGTTTTAACAACTGTATTTTATTTTTTTTCATTATTTATTTCCCCCAGGTACACCTGGCATTCCCCCCGGCATACCACCTGATTGTTGCATGCGCTGCATAACGGCCTCCATTCCCCCCATACGTTGAATCATCGCCATTTGACGTTTCATGTTCAAATATTGTTTAATAATGTGTTCAACATCACGAACAGAACAACCTGCACTTTCTGCAATACGCGCCTTGGCATTTGCAAAAACTTTTTCTGGATCGGCACGTTCTTCGGCAGTCATCGCTTCTAAAATTTTGATTTGCGCATCAACACTGCCGTCTTTGATTTTTTCCTTCATGGCCGCAACCGCACCAGACATTCCCGGAACAATTTTCAACAGACCACTAAAATTACTCATTTTTTTAATTTGTTTTAATTGGGTCAACATATCGTTCATATCAAACTGACCCGCCATCATACGTTCCGCGGTTTCCTTCATTCCAGACGGAATTTTCACTTCTTCTTCTGGTGAATTAACTGTATCTTCTTTTTTCTTTTTGCCAAATCCGAACATTGTTTTACTCCTTTGTCTTTAATAACATAGCATGATTTTACTATTTGTTCAAATATTTCTTTAGATATTTACCCGTCAAAGATTCTTCTACATTTGCAACCTGTTCAGGCGTTCCTGTGGCGACAACCCGACCACCGCCGGCACCCCCGGATGGCCCCAAATCAATAATCCAATCCACAGATTTTATAACATCCAAATTATGTTCAATCACAACGACGGTATTACCCTGGTCAACCAATTCCTGTAATACATTTAACAGCATTTTTATATCTTCGAAATGTAATCCTGTTGTTGGTTCATCTAAAATATAAATTGTTTGACCGGTACTGCGCGCACTTAATTCCTTGGATAATTTGATACGTTGAGCCTCGCCCCCGGACAAATCCAACGAACTTTGTCCCAGTTTTATATATTCCAAACCAACGCGTTTCAACAATTCTAACTTGCGTGCAATTTTTGGCACATTGATAAAGAACCTATACGCTTCTTCGACAGTCATATTCAGCACATCTGCAATAGATTTATCTTTATATTTCACAGCCAATGTTTCTTCGTTATAACGTGTTCCATGACATTTTTCACATTCGACATAAACATCAGCCAAAAAATTCATTTCGATTTTAATTTGTCCATCACCCTGACATGCCTCGCAACGACCACCCTTGACATTAAATGAAAACCGACCTGAATTATATCCGCGCGCCTTGGCCTCGGGTAATTCTGCAAAGAAATCACGAATATCCGTAAACACCCCAACATATGTTGCTGGATTACTGCGCGGACTGCGTCCAATTGGCGATTGGTCGATATCAACAACCTTGTCCACATTTTCCATACCACGAATCAGATTATGTTCGCCAACCTCTAATTTAGAATTATACATTGCGCGCATCAATGCAGGATATAAAGTATCCAACAACAATGTCGATTTACCAGACCCCGACACCCCTGTCAATGCGACAAATTTTCCCAACGGGATTTCAACATCAATATTTTTCAAATTGTTTGCACGCGCCCCAGTTATAACAATAGATTTACCATTACCACTGCGACGTTTTGACGGAACCTCTATTTTACGAACCCCGGACAAATATTGTCCTGTTATAGAATCAGGATTATCAATAACCTGTTGTGGTGTACCACTGGCAATAATATTTCCGCCATTTATCCCTGCCCCACGACCAATATCAACCAAATAATCTGCGGCACGCATTGCATCTTCGTCGTGTTCAACAACGATAACTGTATTATCCTTGTCACGCAACATTTTCAATGTATCCAACAATTTATCATTATCACTTTGGTGCAATCCAATCGATGGTTCGTCTAATACATATAAAACCCCAGACAACCCAGACCCAATTTGTGATGCCAGGCGAATACGTTGAGCCTCGCCCCCAGATAAAGTTCCAGCCATACGCGACAATGTTAAATACCCCAGTCCAACATTTTCCAAAAAATGCAATCTGTCTGTAATTTCACGCAATACGATTTTCGCAATATCGTTTTCCTGTTTAGTCAAATGATTTGGCAAATCCATGAACCAGCGCAAAGAATCACTGACCGCCAAATCGCACGCATCAATAATATCAAATCCATTTATTTTTATACACAATGCCTGGATATTTAATCTTTTGCCATGACACATTGGACATTGTGTTGACGATTGATATTTAGACAATTCAGCACGTGTCGCATCAGAATCAGATTCACGCAAACGTCTTTCAAGATTTGGCACAACCCCTTCGAAAGGTTTTGAATACACAAAACCGTTCCAATTAATTTTGATTTCTTCATCACCTGTGCCATATAAAATTATTTCCTGGTGTTCTTTTGGCAACAAATGCCATGGTTTAGACAGCGATATTTTATATTTCTTGTGCAACGCATCAAACAAATGTTCATATTGTGTCAACATTCCACCACGCGACCATGGCGCAATCGCCCCACCTAATATTGATTTTGTTGGGTCAGGCACCACCAAATCAGGCGACACATTTAATTGAACGCCCAAACCACCACATGTTTGACATGCACCCATTGGTGCATTAAAAGAAAACAATCTGGGTTCTATTTTTGGAACGGTAAAACCGCTGACCGGACAGGCATAATTTTGTGAATACAGTGTGTCTTCATTTGTGTCCAAACGACGCACCAACACAACACCCGGCACCAAACGCAAAGAACCCTCGAACGAAGAATACAAACGCGATTTGAATTCGTCTGCATCTGCGGATTCTGCATCAATCATTTGCAATCTGTCCACAATAACAAAGATATTATGTTTTTTATTTTTATCCAACTGTGGCATTGTTCCCAAATCAACCAATTCATTATCAATAATTGCGCGTTGGAAACCTTGTTTTACCAAAAAAGCCAATTCTTTACGATATTCACCTTTGCGGTCACGAACCAATGGTGCCATAACATAAAACCGAACCCCAGACGGCAATTTCATTGTCCAATCAACCATTTCCGCGATTGTCTGTGATTTAATAGGCAAACCCGTCACCGGCGAATGAGGCACACCAATTCGCGCCCACAACAAACGCAGATAATCATAAATTTCCGTCACCGTTCCAACGGTTGAACGTGGATTTTTAGATGTTGTTTTTTGTTCTATTGAAATTGCAGGTGCCAATCCTTCTATGAAATCGACATCAGGTTTTTTCTGCATATCTAAAAACTGACGCGCATACGAAGACAAAGATTCAACATAACGACGCTGACCCTCGGCATAAATAGTATTAAATGCCAACGACGATTTGCCAGACCCCGACACCCCTGTAAAAACAACCAATTTGTTTTTAGGTATATCTAAATCTACATTTTTAAGATTATTTTCGCGCGCGCCGCGAATTTTTATAACACCAGCCATAACAAAACCCGATATAATTAAAAAACAAAAAAAATTCAACTGGCGCAGTGAAAAAAATCACTGCGCCGATACATTATTTTGCCGACTTTTTCATCAAAGATTCAGGATTTAATGACACGTCCTTTTTTGATGTTTTATTTGCACCAACCTTGGGTGCTAATTCACGATTTACCCATACATCAACACCACCGGCATTACCAAACTTTGCCTTGTATCCATTACCCGCAGGAACATAGAACACATCACCTGCGACCAATGTTTTGCCAAATATTGCACGACCCTTGGCATCTTCGATACCAACATAAGATTCCTCTATGGCTTGGATAATAACATTGGCCTTGGTCATATTTTCTTTACCAAAACGTTCACGCACAGGAATATTATACACCGGTTCTTCGACAGCAGGCACACTTGGTTGCACAACATTTTGCACCTGTTCAACAGAGGCACCTTCGTTTGCTTGTTCCTGGGATGATGACCCACCAAACAATATAACAACCAACATCGCGATTAACACAACACCTGCACCGATTGCAAACCACAACCAATGATTACGAACATATTCCACAGACACACGCAACCATTCAAGCATTTTCGCCTTGAAATCAGAGTTTTTATCGCGTTCCACCAAATCTTCAATCATTACAGGTGTATCGTTTCCCAATTCGATTCCCAATTCAGATTTGATTTTATTTACGACAATATCTGGATCCAAACCCAATTCCATGGCGTAATTGCGTGCAAAACCCAAAACATACACTATTTCAGGGATTTTTTTGTAATCGCCATTTTCCAAAGCCTCTAAAAATTCTTCGGCAATACACAACTGTTTAGCGATTGTGCTAATTTCGCGTTTTCTGCGTCCCATTGTACGTGCATTACGCAACATTTCACCCGCAGACAAATTTTCTTTTTCAACAATTTTTTCTTCGTTCATGTTTTTCCCCTAAAATTAGAATAATACTTTTGTTTATATGATACCGTTATATTTTGTCAACGCAACCCCAAAATTCATATATTTTATCTTTTAATTCTTGTAAATCTGTAATTTGATTTACCGCGACCCTGAACGCGACCGCACCTGTCATCCCAGCAGAATACCATGCCGCATGCTTACGAAACAACGGTATCCCTGCGCGTTCCCCATAATAATCAATCACCATATCTAAATGCCGCAACACAACATTTCCAATATTTTCAGGTACCCCATCCCCCATAATTTCTGCCAATTTCCATGGCATACCCAACATGGCACGTCCCAACATAACACCCGAATAACCCAAATTTTTCATTTGTGCAACATCATCTGCGTTTTTTATATCACCATTGGCAATTATCGGTATTGGGCAATCTGTGACATCAGGATGAACGGCATTTCCCAAATATCCTGCGGCACGTGTTCGACCATGCAAAGCAACAAATTTGACCCCATTATCTGCGGCAATATTAACCAAATCACGCCAATCTGTATGTTCCGCATCCCATCCCAATCGTGTTTTAACAGACACAGGTATATCAACCGCCCTTACAACCGCATGCATAATTTCACCCGCCAATTTATGATTACGCATTAAAAACGCACCTGCACCTGCACGCGTTGCAACCTTGGGCACCGGACACCCCATATTTATATCAATCCATTTTGCACCATTTGATTGTAAAATACGGGCTGCATCAGCCATTAAATTTGCATCTGCGCCAAAAATTTGCGCCCCGATATTTCCTTCATCATCATATCTATCAAAATTTCTAGGGCAATTTTTATGTTGCTGAACCAATGAATGACACGATATCATTTCCGTCACAATAGACACATCTGGGGAAAATTCACGCACAATACGCCGAAATGGTTTATCTGTAATTCCGGCAAGTGGTGCAACAAAAAAATTATTTTTTTCAAACATTTGTGATATAATGACACGTATGAAGGAAAAAATCAAAAATTTATTTGCATTTATATCAACCGCATGGGTATCTGGTCGTCATGGCAAATTGGGTGTGGTTATGACATTTTTGGCTATATTTTGGTCAATTGGTATATTTACCGGAAAAACCACAATCCAAGGATTCGTTGTAAATATATGGCGTTTGAATGCTGCCCAGGAACAATTACAAACCGAACAGGCAAAATTACGTCAATTGGAAACCCATATTGAATTGGTTCAAAAAAACAGTCCCGATTACATTGAAGAATTGGGACTGAAACGATTAAATATGGGCGATGCCAAAACCAAAATATTAAAGATTTAGTTCATACATGCAATAACCCCGTTCAAATAAAACGCAAATACCAACCATGCAATATATGGCCACACCAGATAGTATGCTGTTTTGCTAACATTTTTGAATTCGCGCGCCATGTAAACTGATACAACAATCAATACAAACAACACGAACAATGCCAGCATTGTCATATGCAGGCCAAAGAACACATAACTCCACAACGCATTTAATACCATTTGTGCTACGAACAACCATTCTGACGCAGTAATTGCATGAGTACGCGTATTGTTGTGTCTTTGATTTTTATTACGCCATATAAAGAACAATGCGATACCCAATAAAAGATACAGCACCGTCCACGCAATACTAAATACTATCGGCGCGGGTGTCAGTGATGAATTCATCAATGTATTGTACCACACGTCTGTGTGCCCTGTGATTGGTGTAAACAATACCCCGATTGCGCCTGGAATAAAAGAAATAAGTATTGCTAGAATAAAAGTAAAAAAAGATTTCATTATGTTCCCCCTTTTTTGATTACAACAATTATACATCAAAATAACGACCAATCCCACAGGGACATATTCTTATCAAAAAACCGCCAAACATGGCGGTTATATAATTACAAAACAATAAACATTTGCGGATGTTCTTTTAAATAATCAATACCATCATCCAATGCCCGACGATATTCCAAAAACTTTTCTTTATTTGCATTATCCAAATTATTTATCGCAGGCAATTTCACAGTCAAAGGATTAACATGATGTCCATCCTTGATAATTTCATAATGCAAATGTGGTCCTGTGGACAACCCTGTTGAACCAGAATACCCAATAATTTGTCCCTGTCTGACAGTTGTTCCAACATTTACACCCTTGGCAAATTTTGACATATGTGCGTACAAGGTTTCAAACGACCCATTATGACGAATACGCACAAAATTTCCATGTCCACTGTTATATCCGCGTTTGATAACACGACCCGCGCCTGCCGCCGGAATAGGTGTTCCTGTGGGCGCGCGGAAATCAACACCTTTGTGTGCGCGTGTAAATCCCAAAACCGGATGTTTGCGACGTGTTTGGAAACTGCTGGTCACCTTGGCATTATTGATTGGTGTGCGTTTCAAAGACTTTATTGCACCATTACCCTTTTCATCATAATACCCAATTGAACCATCGCTTTTCTTGAAGCGATACATTTTAACATTACCACGCAATGCATCAAAAGAAACCGCCAACACATGTCCATTATCAACATGCGTCCCTGCCGAGAAATTTTCTTCATACAACACATGGAATTTTTGTCCTGCACGCACATCACGTTCAAAATCCATTTCAAACGCCAATAAATCATAAACATCAGCCAATATCCCAGCCGGAATTCCTGCACGCATCCCAGCCAGATAAAAACTGTCCCCGTCCAAAATAACCCCAGATTTATATACCGCACGTGTATCGCGTTCAATATCAATCGTGTTGCATTTCCAATTTGCCCCATCATCGCATGTTAATTCAACCTGACGCCAAGGCGATGGAATAACAACAATTTTATTCACAGGCGATTCGTCTGTATTGCGTATAAATTCAATTTTATCGCGTTGTGCGCGCAATCCTGTAATTCCGGCCTGTGATTTCAATGTTGCTGCTATTTGATTTATTTGCTTATTTGACAAACCCTGTTGTGATAAAATCCCAGACAAAGTATCCCCAGAATTTACCACCACAACAGTTTTACATGTATCATCAACAGAACTGTGTGATACAGGCGCACCGCGTGTTATTAATAAAAACAAAGCAACCAAGGTCAGCAAAACAGCCAACGCAATAACAAACTTGGTTAAAACAGATGCATTGAGATATTCTTTTACTTTTTTCATGAACGGTATTATAATAGATTTATGACAATAAATCAAGCATTCAAGATTTTATCAGATATATCTGATCCACACATCGCTCGTATAATAACCGATGCGATACCCAACATGTCACGTTTCAAATTATGGCGTATTTCCAGGCAATTAAAGCATAATATTCCTGTGGCAAAAATTATTCATATGAAATGGTTTTATGGGTTAAAATTTTATACAAATAAATGGACATTGGACCCACGCCCAGATACCGAAACATTGGTTGAATGTGTTATAAACGATTACAAACGTGCAAAACAAATATCTATTGCCGATTTAGGCACAGGAACGGCGTGCATAATTTGTGCAATCGCAAAAAACCTGAACGCATCTGGTATTGCTTTGGAAAAATCATATCATGCAATTCGTGTTGCACGTAAAAATATCTGTGATTTGAATTTATCAGAAAAAATATCTGTTAAACATGGCAGTTTTGAAAACCCAAACGCATTACCCAGCAATAAATTTGATGTAATTGTTTCAAATCCACCATATATTGCACATGGCGACAAAAATGTTGATATCGGCGCAACACACGACCCCAAAATTGCATTATATGCAAAAAACAATGGATATGCCGCGTATGAATCTATTGCCAAAAATGCACCCAGATGGTTAAAAAAAGACGGTCGCATATATCTGGAAATCGGCATAAATATGCAAGATAAAGTCAAAGAAATTTTCACAAAAAATAATTGGATTTATATAAATTCTGTCGCTGATTTGGGCGGCATAATTCGTGTTTTAATATTTGAAAAACACGATAACAACAATTAAACAATGCAGCAATATGCACCCGTAAAACCAAATCAGCCAAATGATTAAATTATTTATTACAAAACCATGGATTGTTTTCTTTTAACCAACCAATTGTGGTTTCCATACCATGCCCATGAACGACATACACATCATCCGGCAAATTCAAATTATATAAATTATGCACAGATTCAAATAACTGTTTTTCGTTTCCACCTGGCAAATCACACCGTCCATAACTGTCTTGGAAAATTGTGTCCCCAACCAACAAAACCTTATATTGTGGGAAATAAAACATAACACCACCTGGTGTATGTCCTGGACTGGCAATAACCTTCATTTTTACATCAGGCAAAACTTCCATTTCGCCCACTGACAAATTCAGCGGTTTTTTATAATTACCAGGAATATGTGGCAAACCAAAGATATCATAAAAATCGTTTGCCGAACTAATTAAATAATTATCTTGATCGCTTAAAAACCAATCAACACCGAACTTATCCGCCAACATTGATGCCGCCGATATATGATCTGGATGGCCATGCGTTGCATAAATTGCGCGCAGATTTAATCCACGATTACGCAGTATATTTTCCCAATCACTCGCCCGTCCCCACGCATCAAAAATTACGCAATCATCCCCACGCGACACCAATATTGAATTTGTATTTTCTGGTGGCAAATGTAAAATTTCAAATTTTATATCATTACTTTTTTGCATTTGTTTTTGCGGTTTTTTTAGTCCCAGAATTAGTCTTTTTCGCTTTTTTCCCAGAAACAATTTCTTTGATTTCTTCGCCGGTCAATGTTTCACGTTTCAACAATTCTTGGGCCAAACGTTCAACTGTTTTTTTGTTTTTTGTTAATATATTGATTGCATCTTTATGTGCTTTATCCAACCAATCGCGAATTTCTGCATCAACCATTTGTGCGGTCTGTTCAGATGCCGTTTCCAACTGACCACGCGTTCCAAACGATGTTGATTGTTTTATTGCCGCCAATCCCAATTTTTTAGATAACCCAGCCGTTGCGATTGAATAACGCGCCAAACGTGTTGCCATATCAATATCACTTTCTGCGCCCGTTGTAATTTTATTTTGTCCAAAGAAAACTTCTTCGGCGGCGCGTCCAGCCAATGCGACCGACAAATCCGCACGCACTTCTTCGATAGTTCTGGACACCTTGTCATCCACAGGCAAATGTTGCACCATTCCCAACGCATGTCCGCGTGGAACGATTGTTGCCTTGTGAATAGGGTCTGTCACATCTGAATACACAACACTGACAAACGCATGTCCTGCCTCGTGATATGCGGTCAGTTTAATATCTTCCTGGCGCATTTTGCGGTTCTTTTTTGGTCCCATCAAAATTTTATCACGCGCCTCGTCTAAATCAGATTGTTCCACCGCCTTGTGTCCAGCACGCACCGCATGCAAAGCACCCTCGTTCAACAAATTTTCCAAATCAGCACCCGAAAAACCGGTTGTTCCACGCGCGACATCCCTTAATTGCACAGTATCCGCAATCTTGAACTTTTTTGCATGCAGATTCAAAATTGCATCCCTGCCCGCCAAATCAGGCAATTCAATTTGAACCTGTCTGTCGAAACGCCCCGGACGCAACAATGCTGTATCCAACATGTCCGGACGATTTGTGGCACCAATAACAATAATACCGGTTTCATTGGCAAAACCATCCATTTCAATTAACAACTGATTCAAAGTTTGTTCTCTGTCTTGGTCATTAAAAGAGTGAGAACTGCGTTTTTGACCAATAGCATCGATTTCATCAATAAATAAAATACATGGTGCATTTCGTTTAGCCATTTCAAACATTTCTTTGATTTTGGCAACCCCCAATCCAACAATAATCCCAGAAAAATCACTGCCCGATGTGGCAAAGAACGGGACATTTGCCTCGCCTGCGATGGCACGCGCCAACAATGTTTTTCCTGTTCCTGGTTCGCCGGCCAACAGCACCCCACGTGGCACACGCGCACCCAAAGCCTTAAATTTTTCTTTGTTTTTCAAGAAATCCACAATTTCCATCAATTCTTGCTTTTCCGCATCAATTCCTGCGACATCTGCAAATGTTGTTTTTGGTTTTCCTGTGGTCACCTTGGTTGGATTTTGCGCCAACAAACTGCGGCTTAAACCACCGGCCCCACCACGCAAACCGCGGAAAATCCATACAATAAATATCAAACTGAACAAAATTGGCACCCATGTTCCCAATATATCCATCACACCTTTTGATGAATCAATAGAAACCACCGCGCCTTTATCAGATAAATTAGTTAAAAATTCAGGGTCATAACTGATAACCGCATTAAATTTTGTACCATCTTTTAATACGCCTGTTGCATCATTATTGCGAATCGTTATTGTTTTTATATCACCCGCACGACGCAACACATCTGAAAAAGTAAATTCCACAGGTTTATTGCTGATAACGACCGGTTGTCCATCAATTTCATTTACCATCGTTGCCCCAGGTTGTTCCACCAAAAATGCGCGTGCAACCATCACCAAAAATAAAATAATAAACAAGCCTAAAAACCAATTTGCTTTATCCGCTTTCTTAAATATGTTTTTTTTCATGTCTTTTTTTCCTAAACGTTGTTTTTTCACCCTCGGGAACGACCAATATGCGATTACCCAATCGCCGTATGGTGCAATGTCCCAACGTAAATTTGCAATCAGCCTGTAATTTTTCCAATGCGTTCGCCAAAGAATTCAAACGCGGCGGATATTTATCCCCCCCAATTACCTGAATTAATTTACCGATAAATCTTAACCTAAAATCACCATCCAGGTCAAACAGAAAAACATCCCCAAACACCGCGCGCCGATTATCAATCACAGAATTAACCAAATCATCAACATCTGCCTCCATTTTATCACGCAATCGCCCCAAATTTTCCACAGCCAATAAAATACGCGCGTCAGTTATTCCTAACTTGTCTGCCAACAAATGCCGATTTTGTCGAATTTTAACACGTGTATAATGTGGGTCAGAATTCATTTCATCAATAAAATATTTCACATTATTTTCATCACACCACGCGCGCAATTCGCGACGCGACACATCCAACAAAGGCCGAACAATTCGCACACCATCCCGCACAGTTTCACGCCGCATTGCCGCCAACCCAAACAGTCCACTGCCCCGTCCTAAATTCATTAAAAAGGTTTCAATTTGGTCATCGGCCTGATGCGCGACCAATAAAGCATAAATGTCGTTTTCTTTGCAAAAATCTGTCATAAATTTATATCGTGCATCCCTGGCAGCGTTTTCCAACCCAGCCACAGGTTTTTCCCCAGACCAATAAAATATTTTGCATGGAATATTTAATTTTTTACATAAATTTTGCACATATTCTGTTTCAACATCTGCGGCATCACGCAACCCATGATTCACATGCAAACCGACAACATCCATCCCTGCCAATTTACACCAATTTAATAAACACACAGAATCCACCCCGCCACTGACCGCGACGGCTAACTTTTTACCGGCAAATTTGCCCATATAATTCACAAACTTTTGATTCATAACAAACTCATTTTATGATATAATTTCTAAAAATAAAGGAAAAATGATGAAACAGAACATAAACTCTGTCGCGGTATATTGCGGCCACGAATACGGCAACGACCCACAATTTACTCGTGATGCCGCCAGAATTGGCGAATTATTGGCACGCAACAAAATAAAACTGATATTTGGTGGTGGCGATGTTGGTTTAATGGGAACAGTGTGTAATGCGGCATTGGACAACGGGGGTGCTGTATTAGGCGTATCAACAACACATATTATTGCCCGTCAAGAACCTGCACATCCTGAAATTGAATTACGTATGACCGATTCGATTAACGCACGCAAAACAGAAATGTTCAATGAATCCGATGCGTTTATTATATTGCCTGGTGGCTTGGGAACATTAAATGAATTAACAGATATTATGACAATGCAACAAATTGGCGAAACGAAAAAGCCATTGTTTTTCTTGGATACAAACGGTTTTTGGCGTCCATTTAGCCGACTGTTTATTCACATGCAAGAATACGGATTTATCGAAGATGTTCACTCATACAATATCCATGCGGCAACAACACCGGATGAATTAATTAGAAAACTTTTATCATGTTAAAAAAAAACGGGGAAAATCCCCGTTTTTTTTGATTAACCAAAATTATCTAACCTCGGCCTGTTTGAATAAATCATCCGCAGGCACAGTTTTTTCTTTGGTTTTAACGTTTTTCAACATTTCATCCAAAGCCTTGCGTTCGAACAACATACCACGCAACATCGCCAAAGCATTTGGATTTTTATTATAAAATTCAAATATTTGCTTTGGATCTGGATAACGCGATGCCTCGGCCCAGATGGCTTGTTGTAAATCATCACGTGTGACCTCGACTTTGTTTTTGTTGCCCCATTCTGCCAAAATCAATCCCAATTTAACGCGACGTTCTGCCTCTTTCTTTTCAGCCTTTTCGTCCCATTTATGTTCATGACCATGTTCGGCATTATGATGTTCGTGTTCCTGTTTTGCCATAGTCAATTCTTGTTCAACCAAATTTTCAGGCAAATCCAATTTAACCTTGTCAGACAACACATCCAACAATTCGTTGCGCATTGCACGTTGACCGGCCTCAGCATATTGTTCGTTCAAAACATCACGAATATGTTGTGTCAATTTTTCAACAGTATCAAAGCCAACAGTTTTTGCCAATTCATCATTTAATTCAGGCAAAACATGTTTACGAACCTCGTGAACGGCGACTTCGAATCTGGCATCTTTGCCTGCCAAATTATCAGCATGATATTCCGCAGGGAATTTAACATTTACATCAAATTTATCACCGGCTTTATGTCCAATAATTTGATCTTCGAAACCAGGGATAAATGCGCCAGAACCCAAAATCAAATGATGTTTTTTGGCCTCGCCACCTTCGAATGCGACATCACCAACGAAACCTTTGAAATCGATAACGGCGGTATCACCATCTTTGGCTTTGTATTTTTCATCTTGTTTTTCCGCGGTGCTGCGGCTGCGACGAATATTTTCCAACGCCTTTTCAACTTCTTTTTCATCCAATTTTGCGACAGGTTTTGTCACAGTAAATTTTGATAAATCGAAATCTGGCAATTCTGGCAAAATATCAAATTCCAAAGTATATTCTGCATCTTTGCCCATTTCCCATTTTGGTAAATCAGCCTTTGGGCTACCCGCCAAGCGAATTTTTTTCTCGGCCAAATAATCATTCAAATCGCGGTTCATCAATTTATCAATCGCATCAGCCATTGCATTTGCATTAAATTTTTGACGCAATACATTTAATGGAATATGACCCGCACGAAATCCAGGCATTTTGGCAGTTTTACCATATTCAACCAAAATTTCATCTGCGGCCTGTTGTAATTCATCTGCGGAAAGAAAACCGGACACAGAATAATGCAAATCTTTGACTTTATCTTTTTTGAACATAGGTAAATCCTTTTTATTATAACCCGCCCTGCCTGATGCACGCAATGTGCACCAGTCCAGGACAAAATTAATACAATAAAATTAACGTTTACTAAACTGTGTTGAACGACGAGCCTTGCGCACACCATAGTGTTTACGTTCAACAACACGACTATCGCGTGTCAAGAATCCAGCTGCCTTTAATGCAGCACGCAATTCTGGTTCACGTTTTTCTAACGCTTTGGAAATACCATGTTTAACGGCACCGGCCTGACCAGACAAACCACCGCCCATAACTTTTGCAACGACATCGTATTCTGTTTCGCGTTTTGTCACACCAAATGGTTGTGCAATAATCATTTGCAACACAGGACGACGGAAATATTCAGTCATTGCGATACCGTTCACTGAAATATTACCTTTACCTGGCAACAAATATACACGTGCCACAGAATCTTTACGTTTACCTGTTGCATATGTTGCATTATTCAATTTAACATCAGCCGCCACTGCTTTTGGTGCTGTTTTTGCAGCTGCTTTTACTGTTTTAACTGTTTTTGTTGCAGTTGCTTTTTTTGCCGCTGGTTTTTTTGCAGTTGTCTTTTTTGCTTCTGTCATATCTTAGCCTCTTTTGTTCTTTGGATTCAGGCTTGCAAAATCAATCACAACTGGATTTTGCGCACTGTGTTTATGTTCTGCACCGGCATAAACATGCAATTTTGTTAAACGTTTATCAGCCAATGCAACCGCTGTACGACGACCCATCATGCGTTTCACAGCATTTTTAACCAACAATGTTGGTTTTTCTGCACGCATTTGACCCAATGTGCGTTCTTTCAAACCACCGGTCCAATCAGAGTGCCAATAAAATTTATCTTTATCAGCCTTGTGTCCAGACAATGCAACCTTGTCAGCATTGATAATAATAACATGATCACCGCAATCCAAATTTGGTGTCCATGTTGGTTTGTTTTTACCGCGCAAGATGTTTGCTGTAAATGCAGCCAAACGTCCCAATGTGCAGTCAGTTGCGTCAATCAGATACCATTTAGCCTCTAATTCGCAACCTTTCAAAGATTTTGTTGCTACCATATTTTTAACCCTTTGTTTAATATGAACGACACGATTATGCCCCAACCCTGCTAAAAAGTCAAGAAAAATCAATACGGTATTATTATACCACACGACAAACACAAAAAATCGCCATCATACCAATATTTCAACTGACCGCATAAATACTGTTTAAAAATTAACCCACCACTTTGGGCGGGTAAATTGATGGCTACGACGGGGGATTCGCTCGTCCATCACACTATGTTTGCCAAATCTACTTGTTTTCGAACCCGACCGCCGAACTTCGTTCGACTAATGTTTCTGAACCGACCAATTCCGCCATAAATTAACCCGCCACTTTGGGCGGGTAAATTTATGGCGGAGATAGGGGGATTCGAACCCTCGATACGGTCACCCGTATACACGATTTCGAGTCGTGCGCATTCAACCAGCTCTGCCATATCTCCTAAAACAGACGGGTTAGATTATATTCATTTCTTTTTATTTTTCAACAACTAAACATCAAAATTATAATTTTTCACAGATTTCACAATTGCACGCACCAATTTATTTTGATGCGAATCCGATTTTAACAATTTCTCTTCGGCTGCATTTGACAAATGCCCTAATTCTATCAATGCCCCCGGCACAGTTGAACGCAACACTGCGAACGGTGCATGACGAATACTGGGGCCTGGTAATTTTTCAATTGATGCATTATCCATTGCCTTGGCACAGGTTGACGCATATTCTTCCGATAATTCTGCAACCGCACGTTGTTGCAACGCCGACAAAGCCACACGAATTTCCTTTGAAAATTCAGAAAAACCACTCACCCCGATTTTATCCACCGCATTTTCGGTTTCCGCCAATTTCTGTGCTTCTTCGTCAGATGCCTTTTCAGACAATGTATAAACCGAATATCCTCGTGTTTGGCGACTGGGGTTTGCATTTGCATGCAACGACAAGAACAAATCCGCATGACGTTTTTCCGCGATTGCCGCCCTATCTGCCAATTTCAAAAATGTATCATCACTGCGTGTTAAATATGTTTTGAATCCAATAGAATCCAATTCTTTTCTTAATTTTTTTGCAACTGATAACACGACCGTTTTTTCTTTGGTTCCGCCCTTGCCTATGCAACCCGGGTCTTTGCCACCATGCCCAGCATCAATTACAACCACATATTTTTTCGCAGGTGCCTTGGACGTTGTTTCCGCAACACTTTCTGATTTAGCCGCACCTGCCCCTGCGACAAAATCCAAAACCAACCGATATTCGCTGTCGCCATTGGGCGATAAAATCATAATTTGGGATTTATCAATCGGTGCCACAGATTTTTTCAAATCTGCAACGACATTTAATTTATCACCAACCTGGACACCGGTTAAATTTTTAATTAACGCATCCCCCGACAGTTTTGGTGACACCGCACACGCATTTGTATTTGCCAACGATACAATCAACTGATTTTGTGGATACGAAATATCATACGATGGCCGCGCAGATGTTTCAATAACCAAACGCGTTTTTCCGTTTGGCTGAATTCCTGTACGCATAGATAACACAGAATTTCGCGCAGCAAACGCCACACGCGGCAACATGGTAATTGCCGCAAAACCAACACCAGACATTTTCAAAACACTGCGCCTTGATACCTTCATTTCCCAGGTATTATATCAAAAAAAGATGACAAAAACAAGTTTTAACAACAAAAAAAACCGTCAAAAACTGACGGCTTTTTATAATCTATTTTATATTTTATTTACGACAATTTGAAAACTGCGATGCGACCATGGTTGTTTCCGCATCTGTCAATGTTTGCACAGGCACAATAAAGCAACGTGTGGCATCGCGAACAATAAACACTTTTGTTCCACGTTTATACGCATCCTGCATTTGTGTCATTTGTGCACTTGTTAAAAACGCGTTCGTTGTCAACGGCGAACTTGTTAACCCAGCATTTACAACCTTGGTGGCGGTATCTTGATTTAATATATCAACATTAGACAACACATCCATCCAAAATGCCTGATTTGCATTTGGATTTGTCGCATTTTTCAAAACCGTTGTTGTATCTGCAACCTTGCCATCTGTTAACAAAGATGCCGCGACCAGCAATCCTGCTGTTCCTGTGGTTGATACAGTTGCTGCACTGGGGTTCATTTGCAAATTATCACCGCACGCCAAATTCATACGATTTGTATAACCCGCCAATATATTATCCACAGCCGACTGCCAATCTGCGCCCTTGGAATTTATATCCAAACTCACGATTTTTTCAGCCCATCCCCAAACATTTGCGCCAACATTACCTGCATTCACAAAACGTGTCACCATTTCCACAGAACCACCCGGCACCCCAGAACCACAATAATCTGTTAATTGTGCGGTTAATTTACTGGTTGTGTCATTACCATACGCCAACGCAACCGAATGACATGCCATTGCTGCATTTAATTCCTGACGACGTTGAATACACAGTGCAGAATTTGATTTTGACAATTTATCCGCCATATTTGCCATAGACAAAAATGACATTAAATTTTCTTGGACATACGGCGGACACAACCGCGCAGCAGTATTCATCGCCCCCGTACTGTATGCCGAATTTGTATTATATTGTGGCAACAATCTGGATGTATCTTTTTGTAAACATAACAACGCATAGTTATACAAATCATTTTGTGTCACATACGCGCAACGATTTTCAACGATTCCGCCTGACACCGTTGTTCCATCACAATATTCGTTCAGGCATTTCATGATACGTTCACTGCACGCAGTTCCAACATCAACCTGGGTTGTGATGTAATAATTTGCCATTTGGCTTTTTTTATAGGCATCCGCAACACCATGCATTCCGCGTTTATATGCAGATGTTCCTGTTGTTGTATTTGTCACCAACTGGGTTCCACGACCAGAATCCCCGGCATTTAACCCATTGGCACCAACCACACCGACCGCCAACGCATTACTTGTTCCTAATACAAAGCCAATAAAACCGCATAATGCAACGATATTTTTCATGCAAATCCTCTCTCACTTATGCTAAATAGTATCATAAAATCAATTCTATTGCAATTATTTATTGATTTAGAAAACAAAATTGATACTATTAAAATCATGATTACACCAAATGAAATCTTGTCACAAATACAAAACGACATTTCGTCGTTAAGGGGGTTTCTTTGACCCTGACAAAATTTCAAATGAAATTGATGAATTAAACAAACAAATCAACAACGAAAATTTATGGAACGACCCTGAATCTGCGCGTAAATTATTGCAAAAAAAATCAGGACTGGAAAAAAATTTATCGGATTTACAATCTTTGGAATCTGATTATAAAAATTTGAGTGATTTATATCAAATCGCACCAGACGACCCTGAAATCACAAATGAAATAGAATCTTTGGCACAACGCGCAAAATCCGCCAAATTTATAACACTATTTCATGGTCCAAACGATAACAACGGTGCATTTTTATTTATCCAGGCTGGTGCCGGTGGGACCGAGGCTATGGATTGGGCACAAATGTTATCACGCATGTACACCCGATGGACTGAACGTCATGGATTTTCTATCCAGGTTGTTGATGAACACATTGGCGATGTTGCCGGAATTAAAAGCATTACTTTCAAAATCGATGGTGACAAGGCATATGGTTGGCTACGGTCCGAGGTTGGCGTTCATCGTTTGGTTCGCATTTCGCCATTTAATGCAAATGGAAAACGCCAAACCAGTTTTGCATCTGTGGATGTTTGGCCTGATGTGGACGACAACATTGAAATTGAAATAAACGAAAAAGATTTACGAATTGATACATATCGTTCATCTGGGGCTGGCGGACAACACGTCAACAAAACCGACAGTGCTGTTCGCATAACACATATTCCAACGAATACCGTTGTCACATGCCAAAACGAACGCAGTCAATTTCAAAACAAAGATATGGCCATGAAAATTTTGCGCAGCCGCCTGTATGAATTGGAATTAAAAAAACGCGAAGAACAAGATGCAGCCGCCAAGGCTGCACAAAAGAAAATCGAATGGGGCAGCCAAATTCGAAACTATGTCTTGTATCCATATCAATTAATCAAAGACGTTCGCACAAATGTCGAAAAAACCGATTCCACCGCTGTATTGGACGGTGATTTAGACGATTTTATGTTGGCATATTTGCAACAATATAATTAACAAAAACTAATCGCCAGAATTCATAAATTCCAACACCCGATTATCAAATATAACATCTTTTGGACGCAATGGTATTGCAACATGCATATCACATGCCGCACGTGTTCGCGACAACGCAACATATGTTTGTCCATGTGCAAATGCACCACGCGAAATATCAACAACAACCGCATCCAAAGTTTTTCCCTGTGCCTTGTGAATTGTCATTGCATAGCCCAAATTCAGTGGAAATTGTTTATACGACCCGATTTCGTGTTCCATTAACCTGTCATTTTCATCACGCACATATTCGATTTTTTCCCATTTTTCAGGTTTTACATTAACAACCGTATGCGCAGCATTTAACAATTCGACCTTGATTCCATGCGCGCTTATTTCCAACACGCGCCCCATTGACCCGTTATGCCATTTATCACTGTTTTTCACAAAGACAACCAACGCCCCGACCTTTAATGTTAACCGCATAGGTGCCGGCACATCTTTTTCAGAAAAATTTCCAGACAATTCCCCAACAAAAACAATTTCCGGTGCCGCAATCGCGCGCAATCTGGATGCGTTTATATTTTCAGCCATTGCACGATAAGGTGTAATTAAAATCGCATTTGCACGACGGAATTCGTCCTGTATTTTACAATTATTGAAAAATTCCAAAGCCGTTGTATCGCCGCCACGCAACCGCACTAAATTTTCCAACAATTCCCCATCGTTTTGCCTGTACACCTTGTCAAAAGAAAAACGCATAAAATTAGCCCGCTTATAAACATGACTATCAAAGAAATACGAATTTTCGAAACCATATTCCTGTTTATAATATTTCGTTGCATCATTTGTAATCACAGGTGGCAATTGAAACAAATCACCAATTGCGACAATTTGAATTCCGCCAAACGGTTCATTATTATGCCGACATGCGCGCGCTAAAAAATCCATCGCATCCAACAAATCTGGCGCAACCATAGAAATTTCATCTATAATCAAAACATCTGTTGCCATCAAGATATTGCGTGTTTTTGCCTTGATTTTCAAAAATTCAGGCATAATAAAATCGCGCGGTTGAATTTGAAACAAACTGTGAATTGTTTGTCCCCCGATATTCAGGGCGCTGACCGCGGTTGGACACGCACACACGATACGTTTACTGGACGCAGATTTCAAATAATTCACAAAAGTCGATTTTCCAGTTCCAGCCTGCCCCATAATCAACAAATTACCATGCGTTTTTTCAATTGTATTAAACGCCTGACGTTGAACATCACTTAAAATTTGAACCAATTCAGCCATAGGCCCATATTGCCACAAATACATATAAAAATAAAGTATTTTAATTTTTTAACTTGCACAGCCTGAAAAAAGGTGTAATAATCACCGCTGTGGGTTATTAGCTCAGTTGGTTAGAGCGGAGCGCTCATAACGCTTTGGTCGTGGGTTCGAGTCCTACATAACCCACCACTCAACAAAAATCGCACTGCATTTGGTGCGTTTTTTTATTTCAATTTATATGTAAATACGATAAAATTAACACCATGAACACATACGACATAATTATTATTGGCGCAGGTGCATCCGGCATTTTTGCCGCAGGTCGCCTGACAAACGCACACAAATCCGTATGCGTTATTGATATGGGGCCCACCCCCCTGCGCAAGGTTGCTATATCAGGTGGTGGCAAATGCAACTTCACAAATCTGCATGCCGATTACAAACATTATTTCGGCAAAAATCCGTCATTTACGCGTTCTGCATTGGCGCGTTGGACACCCACCGACACTGTTGATTGGGTAAAATCACATAAAATAAAGATTTACGAAAAATCCCCCGGTCAATATTTCGCTGACACCTCGCAAAACATAATTGACGCATTATTACGCGATGCCGATGGCGCAACAATCGAATTAAATACATGTGTCCAATCCGCAGAAAAACAAGGCGAAAATTTTATTGTTAAATGTGGCAACAATAAAACATACACCGCAAAAAAATTGATAATATCAACTGGCGGCATGTCGTATGCCAACACCGGCACCAGTGATATAGGATATAAAATTGCAAAACAATTCGGGCACAAAATTATACCGCCCCGCCCTGCATTATGCGCAATAAAAACGAACATTTTTGACGCGTCATTATCTGGGATATCAATACAGGTGGAAATAAAAATCGGCAACGAAATCATTTCTGATGATATGCTGTTCACACATTTTGGATTGGGTGGCCCGGCGATTTATCGTGCAACAGTGCGTGATTTAGACAACGGTTTTTCAATAAATTTATTACCAAAAACCGATGTATTTCAATGGTTGCGCACACAAAAGAAAGAAAATGGCAAAAAACAACTAAAAACCGTATTATCATTAAAATTACCGGAACATGTTGCCGAACATTTCGCACATCAAAACACGAAAAACATGGCTGATTATCGGGACACAGAATTGCAAGAAATCGCCCAAACAATAACAAACATAAAAATATCAAAACCCGACCTGACCACATTTCAAACGGCTGAAATAACACGTGGCGGCATTGACACATCGCAAATATCATCTAAAACGATGGAATCAGCATTGTGTCCGGGTCTGTATTTCATTGGCGAATGTTTAGATATTGCAGGCGACCTGGGCGGATATAATTTGCAATGGGCGTGGTCATCAGCCAATGCAATTGAAATATAAAAAAACAGACTTGAATTTTTACAATAATTAATTTAGAATACAAAACACGATGCGCCCATGGCTCAATTGGATAGAGCAACAGATTTCTAATCTGTGGGTTGCAGGTTCGAGTCCTGCTGGGCGCGCCATAAATAAACAACACGACCCCTGCGGTCGTGTTTTTTATTTATCACGTGGTTAGTTCCGGAATTGATACATTAGGCAAACAACATTGTTTGTTTGCCCGGTTCGACAATGAGTAGATTTTGCAAGCCTCAGCACAGCAAAATCGTCACGAATGCCCCACAGGGCTTTGCCCGAGGGAGTCTGCTGGGCGCGCCATAAATAAACAACACGACCCCTGCGGTCGTGTTTCTAAAATTGACAATTGGGAAATTTGTTAAAAAACTTGACTTTTTTATAAAAATACTATATAATATGTGTATCTTTGTGGGCAACATCTGCCCGATTTTCCAAAAGGACTTTTTATGAATATTAACGAATTAAAGGCTAAATCGCCACAACAACTATTAAAAATGGCAGAAGACATGGGCATCGAAAACCCATCGCAATTAAACGTGCAACAATTACGTTTCGCGGTTATGCGCGTGTATGCATCTAATTCCGATGTCGTATTGATTGGTGACGGTGTATTGGAAAAATTACAAGATGGTTTTGGATTCCTGCGCGCACCGGAAAGTAATTACCTGGCCGGGCCGGACGATTTGTATGTGTCGCCAACATTGATTAAAAAATATGGATTGAAAACTGGCGATTATGTCGAGGGGCGTATCCAGGCACCACAAAATGATTCTGAACGTTATTTTGCATTGGAAACTATTGAAAAGGTCAATGGTGACAATCCTGAAAAATTGCGTCATCGTATTTCTTTTGACGACATGACACCATTGTATCCTGACGAAATGTTGAAAATGGAGGTTCCAACCGATACCGACAAAGGTCGCAACCTGACCGCGCGTGTTATTGATTTGATTTCACCAACTGGCAAAGGTCAACGTTCACTGATTGTTGCGCCACCACGTACCGGTAAAACAATCATGTTGCAAAACATCGCGCACTCTATCGCGACAAATTATCCAGATGTGAAATTGATTGTGCTGTTGATTGACGAACGTCCCGAAGAAGTGACAGATATGCAACGCAGTGTCAAAGGCGAAGTCATTTCCAGTACTTTCGACGAACCTGCCGCACGTCATATCCAGGTCGCCGAAATGGTTATCGAAAAGGCAAAACGTTTGGTTGAATCCGGCCAAGATGTTGTGATTTTATTGGATTCTATTACTCGTTTGGGTCGTGCATACAACACTTGCGTTCCATCATCTGGCAAGGTTTTAACCGGTGGTGTTGATGCGTATGCCCTGCAACGTCCAAAACGTTTCTTTGGTGCCGCACGTAATATCGAAGGCGGCGGTTCATTAACCATTATCGCAACGGCATTGATTGATACAGGTTCCAAAATGGACGAGGTTATTTTCGAAGAATTCAAAGGAACTGGCAACAGCGAAATTATTTTGGACAGAAAATTATCCGATAAACGTATTTACCCTGCCATTGACATAACAAAATCTGGCACACGTAAAGACGATTTATTGGTGGACAAAGAAACATTATCCAAAACATACGTTTTACGCCGCGTCATTAACCCAATGGGTGTGGCCGAGGCTATGGAATTCGTATTGGATAAATTAAGATTAACAAAAACAAATGCTGATTTTTTCAATTCTATGAACCAGTAAAAAATTTGCATTAAATCAAATTTGCCCGCATTTGCGGGCATTTTTATTGGATTTCAACATGTCAAAAATATATCTACTCTTATTATTGTGTGCGATAATATTTGCCGCATATATAACCGGGACAAAAATCGCACACGAACAATGCAAAACACAAATTGCAAACCAAAATACAGAAACCGCACAAAAACACATTATCAACACAAGGAAATTAAATGAAAATATTTATAAAACTTCTGTGCGTGATATTCGTGACATCATGCACGCGAAATATTCAATCGCCGATTAACCAGATGTATAATTGCGATATCATTTTCGGCCACCACAGCGATTGGGACACAATCAGTGATGACCTGGTGCGCAACATATACCGCCACAACAAAGCATGCGAAGATTATTCTTGATATGTTTCCAGCGCAGTTTCCAACGCGGTTTTGAAACGTTCCAGTGATTGTTCATACGTCGCACAATCACGCGATATTTCCGAACGATAAACATCACGCATATTTGGCGCGGCATACGCACAATTCGTCAAATGTTGAATACAATATTGATGTCCAGTTAAATAAGCATTTTGCCCAGACATCCGTTCTGATGCATCAGGCCAATCTATATTCAACGCATCATCCAATTTTTCCCAAGTATTTTCGCCAACATATTGACCGATTTTTTCGTTCCAATATTCTGTCATTTCTGCATCAGTCCATTGTCCAGAACCCTTGACCGTCAAAATACGTTTAATCAAAGAATCTATTTTCGGCTGATATTCTGATTCAATTTGAGATAATTTAGAACTGCAATAACAACGATTATACGGTGTATTATCACGCACACAATAATCGTTCATACAATCTGTATAATCTGCCAAACAGCGACTGGATGAAACATATGTTGAATTTGCTGTTGTTGTATTAACATTTCCAGATGTCGTTGAATTCAAACGTGCCGCGCGCGCCGTTGCACCGCGTGGCGAAACACGACGCGTTGTCCCCACCTGCGCAGTTGTCGCATATGCGCCAGACGTTGCCGCACGTGCCGCCGTTGTGGTGGCGTTTGCACCATATCCAACCGCCCCAGAATTAGATGTATTGGATGTTTTTATACGCCCACTGCGTGAAACAACCCGACGCGCCCCAGATGTTTCTGTATTATTATTCGGCAAAGCCTCGGTCCGCACCACAGCATTTATAGGACTGGTGCTTTGTGCATTGGCATTCCCAGGATTTAATGTTTTGCGCATTTGGTTATTCAAATAAGGATACATATAATTATACGTATAACCCGATGTTGGTGTATTTGTCACACGTGCCGCACGCGACACCACCGCCCGCGCATCAGATGCCACTGGGACAAAAGCAATTGCCAATACAAAAAACTTCAAGATACCTTTCATTCCTGTACACATTGTAAAACAAAACGCACAAAATACACAAGATATTTTTTACCGTCCCCAACGCAAAAAACACACCAAACATAAAAATATATTTGCAATTTGAAAAAATAAGGTTATAATGGGTGTCGTTTCGGGGCGTAGCTCAGTCTGGTAGAGTACTTGGTTTGGGACCAAGGTGTCGAAGGTTCGAATCCTTTCGCCCCGACCAGATTTAATAAAAAAAGACCATTTGAAATGGTCTTTTTTTATTAAATATTGTTTGGGGTATCCAGGTTCGACGACCTTGGCATTGTGAAACAATGCCCGGTTCGACAAGCAGTAGATTTTGCAAGCATCAGCGCAGCGAAATCGTCACGATTGCCCCGCAGGGCTTTGCCCGAGGGAATCCTTTCGCTTTATGCGGTATTTTTTATTAAATATTGTCTGGGGTATCCAGGTTCGACGACCTTGGCATTGTGAAACAATGCCCGGTTCGAAAACAAGTAGATTTCGCAAATGTAATGTGGCGAAATCGTTACGGTTTCCCCGCAGGGCTTTGCCCGAGGGAATCCTTTCGCTTTATGCGGTATTTTTATTAAATATTGTCTGGGGTATCCAGTGTCAAATTTTAATGGTTTCTGTATGGTTCTGGATGAGTCCGAAACAAAGAAATTTAATTACTTGACAAAAAGAATATTTTTGTTAACATTTTGGGAGACATAATAAAAAAGGAGCTCTATATGTGTAGCGGCGTTCAAGCACAAATTGACGATGAATTTTTAGATTTGTTTGACCCGAATAAAGAAAATGACCCAGGTGTTAAACAAATAAAAGCAAAAATATCGCAATTGGAACAAGCTGTTGAAACAGGTAACAAATTAAAAGAATTAGATGCAATAGTTGCAATCACAGAACAGATATCCAAGAGAAAAGAAGTTAATCTGTTACAAAGGTGAATTCTGGATTCATAATTATATCGGTGCATTTTTGTCTTTAAAAACTTCAATATCTTGTCCGACAACAATCAAATCCTTGTAATCTATGGCTCGCAAACTGCGAGATAAGTCCGAAACGAAGAGTTATAAGTTATAATGGAAGTCAGCAAACACCAAAAATTTAGCATATTATATTGACAGCACATGAATTTATGGTATTTTTAGCATGAAACGAAGGATTTCATGGAGTTGAGAGTGTCTTGAAAAATATAAAAAGGATACTCAATGAGATTGTTTCAAAGAATATTTCCATATTGGGCTTATAAGATTCTGGATTTAGAAAAACGTTTGCCTGATTCTAATAAACTACAAGATTTGGTTGGTAAATCACTGGATACTATCAGTGATGTTGCAAAAAACACTGGTGGAAATAATTGTATGATGACCCCTGGTGTAAATAATGCCGCA
>ODAI010270224.1_pt1 | contig 44100 bp, 44 predicted proteins | sample 1539321 | NCBI WGS metagenome assembly ODAI01 (sample SAMN02144231, study PRJEB22623) | gut metagenome | biome: sheep rumen | host: Ovis aries | place: New Zealand
CATAATGATTTTATCCTGATAAAAGTGTATTATCTCTCCATTTTTACCTTGGAAAAATGTAAAAAAACACGCAAAAACACCTTGGAAAAGTGTAAAAAATGAGGTGATGAAGCCGCTGATTCCAGGGAATACCCTGATTTTCTTCGATGAGGTCCAGGAATGCAAGGAGATAGTAACGGCAATCAAGTTCCTTGTGGACGAGGGCAGCTACAAGTATGTGATGAGCGGTTCCCTTCTGGGTGTTGAGTTAGATGACCTGCGTAGTGTGCCTGTGGGATATATGGATGAAATAGAAATGTATCCACTTGACCTCTTGGAGTTCTTTAGGGCAATAGGCATTAGCACAGAAGTCATTGGTCATCTGCGAACATGCTTTGAGGAGAGAAAACCTGTGGATGACTTTGTCCACAGGAAGATGCTGGAAGCCATTCGTCTATACCTAATTGTAGGTGGCATGCCCGCTGCTGTTCAAAAGTACCTGGATACAAACAATCTGCGCCATGTGTATGAGGAACAGCGCGGTATTATCCGTACCTACAAAATGGACATCACAAAGTATGACCATGACCACAAGCTGCAGATAGAAGAGATATAAGGTCGTCTATTACCCCATCTACATGATTTCCTTCCTTGAGCAAATGCAGTCCGAAGAAAAGGTATATAAGTTTGATTTAACAGGACTCTAAGCCAGCTTTAGGAATTTCTTACTCTCGACCCCAGACCCTTGACTCTCGCCCATCATCCCTCTATGCGAAGCAGAATGAGGGTTATGTCGTCGCTTTGGGGCTGGGTGCCGGCAAAGCGGTCGATGGAACGCAGGATAAAGTCGGTGGTGTCCTGGGGGGTGAGGCGGGATGCCGTGTTAAGCAGCCGGGCGTCGCCGTATAACTGTCCCGTGGCACTGCGTGCCTCGTTTGCTCCGTCGGTGTAGAGCATGATTTGTGTGCCGGGTTCTATCTGCAGGGTTTCCTGCTGATATTGGAAACCTGGCATCAGTCCGAGGGCAATGTTGGGCAGTACGTCCAGGTAAGTCGCCTGGGACTGGGCTGTGATGAGTATTGGCTTGTTGTGACCTGCATTGCAGAAGGTGAGTTGGTGGGTGTCTATGTCCAGTACACCGACAAAGAAGGTGCAGAACGTCATCTGTGGATTGTCGTTTGCCAGTACCTTGTTGATGTTTCTTGCTATTTCCTGCGGAATGATGGTCTGGGCGACAGTACTGCGGAAGAGGGATACGACCTGGGTCATGAAGAGGGCTGCAGGCATGCCCTTGCCGGATACGTCTCCTATGCAGAAGATGAGTTTTCCGTCTTGCCGTATGTAGTCGTACAGGTCGCCGCCTGCTTCGCGTGCCGGACGGATGAAGGCTTTCAGGTCTATGTCTGCGACGTGCAATGCGGATGGCTTGAGTATGGACTGCTGGACGCTGGCTGCCATTTTCAGCTCGCCCTCGGCTGAGGCTATGCGCAGAACCTTGTGGCGTATCTGGCGGGAGATTACAACGCAGCAGATGAGCATCAGGAGCATGCCTATGCCCGAGACGGACAATACGGTACGCTGTATCCTGTGTACGTCGCGGTATATTGCCTGACGGGAGCAGGCGATTAATATAGAGAACGGGGTGCCCTGGACCTTGCTCTTGTAGATGAAGTTCTGCTCCTTGTCTATCTCGCTGACGGAATGCAGGTCATCGCGGGTCGATAGGATTACGTCGTCGGCATCGTCCAGGAGTGATATGCTGGAGCCGTCATGCGAGTATGGGAGGGTCTCCCTGAGCATCTCTCGAAGTATGTCGTAGCTGACATTGATGGCAAAGAGTCCGAAGGGGTCTCCGTTTTGCCTGTATATGGGTATGTAGTAGATTATCGCCTTGCCGTAGATGGGTGACTTGGGATTGGGCAGACGCCATGTGCTCTTGTGGGATTTGATGATCTTCCTGTAGGAGATGGACTTGCTCAGGTCCAGGTTGGCTGCTATGTTGCGACGGCCGGGTATTCCGTTTTCTATGATGGGGGCGTAGCATCTACCTCCTTCCTGGGGATAGACCGAGGGGTCTATGATGAACATTGCCGCTGAGAGCTGGGGGTTAATCATCATGAACTCCTCGAGGATGTTGTACACGTTGTCATGAAGGTAGGAGAGTTTCTCGTCCTTGATATAGACGATGGTGTCGCCGTCCTGAACCTTGGTTGAAAAGTTTCCCATGAGCAGGCTGTGCGTTATGCATTCCTGTATGTCCAGGTTGTAGTTGAGCTCGTTGCTGACATCGTCGATGAGTATATGGTTGATACGGTCGGACTCGAGCTCGGAGGCCTGTTTCATATATCTGTATGTCGTAAAGACGGTTCCGATGAATATGAGAATGGCGGATATAAGCAGAATAATACTACGTTTCATACCATATGATTTTGGGGTCAAATTTACTAATTTACATCCGAAAATGTTGTATCCTGACGGATATTTTTATATATTTGAGGTCAAAGTATGAACGAAAATGTGCCGTTGTCATGTCTGATGCCAAGAAATTGTATGATGAACAGATTGGTCTGATTAACCATGCTATCAGGACAAAGTCCAGCTGTGAGGGTATGATTGAGTATATGCGTGGCATTCCGTATAGTGTGGGAAGGACTGAGTTGTACACTGCGGGGGAGTTGTTTGATGTATTTGACATCGGAAAGCCGGGGAGTTTTGAGCAGTGTTTGGACACGCGTGTTTACAGGCATGTGGTGAGGACGGGGAAGCAGACGTGTGCGCCTTTTGAACTGACTGCGCGTAGTTTGCATGACCTGTGCATACGTATGGAGATGGAGGGGTTTCTGAACAATTACGAGCGCAGCAGGGTGATAGGTATCATGGGGGGGCATGAGCTGTCGCGTACCTCGCATGCGTACCGTCAGGCGGTGGATGTGAGCAAACGGCTGACGGAGATGGGGTATCTGATGGTAAGCGGCGGTGGTCCGGGTGCAATGGAGGCGACGCACCTGGGGGCGTGGATGGCAGGACGTACGGATGCTGAGGTGGACGAGGCTATTGGGATATTGGGTGTAGCGCCTACGTTCGAGGACGAGGGGTGGCTGAGGCAGGCTTTTGTGGTATGTGGGCGTTTCCCGAATGTAACGGAGTACGAGAGCCTGGCTATACCGACGTGGTATTATGGTCATGAGCCTCCGTGTGCTTTTGCCACGAGGATTGCCAAACTGTTTGAAAACAGCATTCGCGAGGATGCGTTGCTGACGGTGGCTTACGGTGGGCTGATTTACTTTGAGGGCAGTGCAGGAACGTTGCAGGAGATATTCCAGGAGGCGGTACAGGACCACTATGTGAGCCTGGGCTATCCGAGTCCCATGATTTTTGTTAACCGTGATTTTTGGACAAAGCAGGTTCCCGTCGTTCCGTTCCTGCAGCACATGCTGGAGCAGGGAAGGTATAAGAATCTGCTGGTTAGTCTGGTGGATACTGCGGATGAGATACTGTTTTCGTTACAGAAATTCAGACCTGGTGCTTAGTTTTTCTTGGCTTTGCGCTCTTTCTCCCTGGAGTATTTCTTAATCAGGCTGTATGCCTGATACAGTCCCAGTTCACCTGCCTGGGAAAGGTCTGCAAGTCCCTGGTCGATATTGTTGAGCAGGATGTAGGCAATGCCGCGGTTGTAATATGACTCGGGCATACGGGGTTCCTGACGGATGGCTTCGGTATATGCCTCGATGGCATCGCCGTATTCCGTCATGCGGACAAGTATATTGCCGCGATTGTATGCGGCGTAGGGGAAATCGGGTGCAAGGCGTGACGAGGTCTTGAGGTCGTGGCATGCGTTGATGAAACCGAGACGGACGTCACTGGGTTTCATGGTGCTTTGCTGAACGTTGATCTGTGCTATGCGGACCTGGGCTCGCAGGAAATAGAGCAGGGCGTCATTGACCTGGGCTGAACTGCCGTTGACTATCATGGAGTCGATGGTCAGGAATGAGTTGTGCAGGTCACGGACCTGGTAATAGTCAAGGGTTGCCTGTACGCCATTGTCGCTGGCGATATCCTGGGGGATGCGCTCGAGATGAAGTTTCTGCAGCATGGTGTCCAGCTGTTGTTCGTGTCTGCACAGGATTACGGACTGGTCCATCCTGTACTTGCGGTTGAGCTTGTCGAGCAGCAGACTGTATGGTACGTATTGGGATGATTCGTCGTTGAAGCGATAGAAGCCCAGGCGGTAGTCATCCATGCACTTGAGTTCGGACTGGCGGTTCTGCACCTTGCCGCGTATCTCGCTGAGATACTGTACCTCGGGCTTGGCGTCGTCCTGGACGAGCTGGTCGTATTCGTCTATGTTAACGCTGCTTTTCTTGCGGACGCTCTTGTGCGTGGCGCGGTAGGTTCCGGTGCGTACCGCCATCTGGGCCTTGGTCACGGCAAATTCGTCTCGTTCTGCTCCATAGACGTCGCCTATCTTACGGCGTATGGCTGCACGTTGCATGTATCCGGGCCAGAACTGGGGATACTGGCGTATGACGGTGCTGATATCGCGTATGGCTCCACGGTAGTCTCCCATCTTGTCCAGCAGGAGGGCGCGGTTGTAGATGAGCAGGATGTTGTCGGGGTCGAGTTTGAGTACGTAGTTGAAATCCTCGATTGCATGGTTGATGTCATTGACCTGGGAACGCAGAAGGCCTCGGTTCAGATGTGCCACGTAATTGCCGGGGTCAAGGTCTATGGCATGGTCGTAGTCTGACATGGCTCCGCGGTAGTCGTCCAGCTGATAGCGTGCCATTGCGCGGTTGATGTATAATGCTGCGCGGCGGGGTAGCTGGTTGATGGCGCGGGTCAGTGCTGAGTCTGCTGCGGCGTACTGGTCGCGCTGGAAGAGGAATGCCGACTTGGTTGCCCAGGCGTTTCCGTCGTACTGGTCAAGTGCTATGGCACGGTCTATCCATGACTCGGCCGTGAGGCTGTCCTGGCGTGCCATTGCTACCTGGGCCTTCATGGTATATTGGCTGGATTCGGCTGGCCACAGGCGCATCATGCTGTCGAGGGCGAGGTCTGCCTCGTCGTACTTGTGCTGCTCCATCTGGCATAGTATCATGTTGTGCCAGGAACCTTTTTCCATGGGGTTCTGCCTGAGTGAGAAGGCATAGTCTTCCTCGGCTTTGCCATACGAGCCGAGGTTGATGCGGCACAGGGCACGCAGGTTGTAGTAGCGGGAATTGAAGGGGCTTTTGTCTATTGCCGTCGAGGTGTCGTACTCGGCTCCGTTGTAGTCCTCGAGGTAGAACTTGGCCAAACCGCGGTAGAAATAGGGTTCGGACAGGTATGGCTTGGCGGCAATGACTGCATTGAAGCGCTTGATTGCCAGAACGTAATCCTCGTAATACAAGGCATTACGGCCCATAAGCATGACCTGCTCGGTATTGATCTGTGCATATGACAGTCCGATGGCAAGGATGAGGAGGGTGGAAAGGAGCAGGCGCTTCATTGCAGTTACTGATTCATATGTTTACCTGCGGGGTGACTTGACGCGGTAGTTGGCTGTAAAGTTTCCTTTCAGGAGCTGCTTGAGCTTGTTTTGCATAAGCTGGCGGCGCAATCCCCTGAGGCGGTCTGTATAGACGATACCGTCCAGATGGTCAAACTCGTGTTGCATGACGCGTGCCAGATAGCCATCGACCCATTCGTCGTGCATCTGGAAATCCTGATCCTGGTAGGTGACGCGTATGCGCTTGGGGCGGGTAACTTTCTCGCTCAGTCCGGGAAGGGAGAGGCATCCTTCCTCGAGGGTTTCCGTCTCGTCGCTGAATTCCTCGATATAGGGGTTGATGTAGGTGCGTCGGAAACCCTTGTACTGTGGTTCGTCTTCGCTGATGACATCCAGGTCTATAATGGCCATGCGGATGCTGACACCGACCTGGGGGGCGGCAAGCCCTACCCCACCGCTGTGCTCAAGGGTGTCCCACATGTTCTGTATCAATTCGGTCAGGCCTGGATAGGATTGGTCTATCTCCTGGGTCTCTTTCTTGAGGACTGACTGACCGTATGTGTATATTGGTAGAATCATTGTCTGTCTGTGATTTGTTCATAAGACACTGCGCTCCATCCATCCTTGCAGGATAATCGTGGCGCTTATCTCGTCAACGAGGGCTTTGTTCTGACGTGCCTTGCGGCCTATGCCGCTGTCCAGCATGGCACGGTGTGCCAGTACGCTGGTGTATCGCTCGTCCCACCACTCGACGGGAATATCGGGCAGTGTCTTTCGTAACTGTGCAACAAAGGCTTGGACACGAGGCAGATTCTCGCTGTCCAAGCCATTGGTCTGTTTTGGTAAACCTACGACGAAACGTTCGACTTGCTCCTTGCGCGTGTATTGGACAAGGTATGTGAGCAGGTCCCTGGTTTCGACAGTAGCAAGTCCTCCGGCTATAATCTGGCATGGGTCAGTGACCGCAAGTCCTGTACGGCGCTTGCCATAGTCAATGCTGAGTACGCGTGCCAAAGCCTGATTGTGTGACTGTTATTTGTTGTACAACAACCATGAGTCTGCGAAGCGGGCGCGTACCTTGTTACGGCTCTCCACTGCAGATGCCTTGTCGTCGTGTGTGCTGAATACAACACGGAACATGTTGCTGGGGCTCTTTACAATCTGGGCGTCGTTGCCTTCGCTCTTGAGTATCTTCTGCAGGGCCTCGGCATTGGCCTGAACACCGAAACTGCCTACGATAACGCTGTAAGCCTTGAGACCTGAACCGTTCACAAGGGAAACGTTCTCGGAGCGTACGCTGACGTTGTTGTCAACAGGGGTCGCGGGGGTCGTCACAACGGGAGTGGTGGTGACTGGAGTTGTCGTAACGGGGGCTGTGGTCTGGGCAGATGCCTGGGCTGCGGCCTGCTCCTGGGCTTTCTCGTAAGCTTTCTTGTAAGCACTCTCGTTACCCTTGCATGATGTCATGGCAACAGCGGCTACCAGAGCTGCGCTCATCAAAATTGTCTTTTTCATAATTCTATATTAAAATGATTTGTTGAATTACATTACTTTTCCTAAATATTCTCGTGCAAATATACAACATTTCGCGAAAAGGAAGAAAGGTGTGGTGGCTTAATCTAAGGTATTTTGACTAAAAAAAGGTTAAAAGGGGGACTTTTTGACATTAAAGGCCGCAAGGTAATTATAATTTGATTATATTTGCCATGCAAAATAGTAACAACATTAAAAATTATTACGACTATGAAAGGAATTAATTATCTGGCAGCCTTTATAGGTGGTGCTGCAGTGGGTGTTGCTTGTGGTATATTGTTTGCTCCGGAGAAGGGTTCGGATACTCGTGCTAAGATTGTCGAGGCTATCAAGAAGCGTGGCATCAAGTTGAGCCACAAGGAAATGGAGGATCTGGCAAGTGACATTGCCGAGGATCTGGGCATCGGTGCTAACGATTAGGGAATGGATGAATTCAAGAGACTGTTTCTGCTGTTGAAGGACTACCTGGAGGCGCAGAAGGATAATGTGGCCCTGGCTACTGCCGAGAGTATGACTGTGATGCTGTCAGCAGTGGCGGTGGGGCTTATATTTATACTGCTCGCATCTGTCCTGTTGCTGTTGCTGAGCTTTGCCCTGGCGCATGTCGTGGCGGAATATTGCAACAGTACTGCGCTGGGATTTGCGTCGCAGGCCGTGCTTGTGACAATAATAGGCGTGGTTGTATGGTTGCGCCGCAATGCGTGGATTACACAGCCCATAGCTCGTCTGATGGTGCGTATATTTATAGAGCGCAGGGACGCTGGGAAGGAGGAGATAAAATGACGGACGCACAGGAATTACTGACTCAGAAGGATGTGTTGCAGGCAATACGTACTGCGCATCTGAAGAAGCAGATTACTATCCAGGTCATGCAGGATGAGCTTGCTGAGGTATGTCATAATGCTTTTACTCCTGTTTCGGGGGCTAAGAGCCGTCTGGAGCGGTATATGGGTATTGCGCGCAGTGCATACGGTATATGGCAGGGCGTTTCGCTTGGGATAAGGATTGCGCGTGGCTTTCGCTCGGCATTTGGCCGTAAACGCTGAGGGATGAGTGATGGTAATTTTAACACTGCCCTGTTGCCGCACACGCCTTATGCAAGCGGTCTGAAGACGGGGCGCATGCAGATGCGTAACCGTGCGCTGACTGCATTGCAGCGGATACTGGAGGGGCATTTCCCGTCGCTGACGGACGAGGAGGTGGAGAATATAAAAGAGGAATTCAAAACTGCGTTGCGCTAAGTTCTGAATTCCTCAGTTTTTTTTGCACTGACTATTTATTTCACGCTGACCTTTGCTGCCAGGGACTTGCACTTGTCGCGCAACTGTGTCTGGTCGGAATCAAGTGCATCCCAGCATACGACGACTCCCATGCGGCGACCGACATGTGCCTGGGGCTTGCCAAAGATGCGCAGGTAGGTGCGTTGTGCGGCTGTGACGTCTGCCATGCCTGTGTATTGTGGATTGTCTGTCTCGACACTGCTCAGTATGACTGCGCTTGCTCCCTGACGCTCTTGTGTAATTTCGGGTATGGGGAGATGCAGGACTGCACGTGCGTGAAGTTCGAACTCGTTCAGGTTCTGCGTGCCGGCCAATGTTACCATACCTGTGTCGTGGGGACGTGGTGAGAGTTCGCTGAAGATGACTCCCTCTTTCTCACTGACGAAGAACTCGACTCCCCAGATGCCCTGGCCCGTAAGGGCTGCAGTTACTCGGGCTGCCATGTCCTGGGCTGCCTGCAGGTGTTGGGGCTTCATTACACGCGGCTGGAAGCTTTCGCGGTAGTCACCGCCCTTCTGTACGTGTCCGATGGGTGCACAGAACAGCGTGGGGGCATCCTTTTGAGTTACGGTGAGAAGTGTTATCTCGTAGTCGAAGGGTATGAACTGCTCGACTATGACCTCGGCTATATCGCCGCGTGCACCCTGGGCGGCGCAGTTCCAGGCTGTGAGTAATTCGTCCGGAGTATCTACTTTGCTCTGTCCGTGTCCGCTGCTGGACATCAAGGGCTTGACGATGAAGGGATAGCCTATTTCGTCAGCTGCCTGGCGAAATTCGTCGAATGTCGTGGCGTAGCGGTAGTTTGCGGTCTTGAGGCCAAGCTGGGTATGTGCCAGTTCGCGGATTGCCTTGCGGTTCATCGTGTAATTTACTGCCTTGGCACTGGGCACCACTCGGATTCCGTTGCGTTCACAATCGTACAGCTTCTCGGTACGTATTGCCTCGATTTCGGGTACAATGACATCGGGGCTGACTTCGTTTACAACCTGCATGAGGGCATCACCGTCCAGCATATTGAAAACGCGACGCTCGTCTGCCACTTGCATGGCGGGTGCATTGTCGTACTTGTCGCATGCCACGACGTACTGACCCAAACGCTTGCATGCAATTACGAACTCCTTGCCCAATTCTCCTGAGCCTAACAGTAAAATCTTCATAATAATTGTTTTGTGTTATTTGTTTGTCCTTGTGTCTTTGATTCTGTCGTTTTCCTGAACGTGGAAGAAACGTGTGCCCATAAGGGCATCGGGCATATATTGCTGCTGGACGTAATGTCCTGGATAGTCGTGGGGGTACTTGTATCCGTCGCTGTACCCGAGCTCTGCCATGAGCTGGGTCGGGGCATTTCGCAAATGCAGGGGGACTGGCTGATTGCCTGTCTGACGGACATTGGCGATGGCTGCATTGATGGCGTTGTAGGCGCTGTTGCTCTTGGGGGATGTGGCAAGATATACCGTTGCCTGGGCCAGGGGTATGCGGCCTTCGGGCCATCCTATCTTCTGCACTGCGTCGAATGCTGCATTTGCCAGAAGCAGGGCATTGGGATTGGCAAGCCCTATGTCCTCGCTGGCTGATATCACCAGGCGTCGGGCAATGAAGGCGGGGTCTTCCCCCCCCTCTATCATGCGTGCAAGCCAATAGACTGACGCATCGGGATCGCTGCCACGGATGCTTTTGATGAATGCGGATATGATGTCGTAATGCATCTCGCCGTCCTTGTCGTATGCGAGGGGATTCTGCTGCAGTCGCCCGGCAACGAACTGGTCGGTGACGTGCAGTGCCGGGGAGTCTGTGTCTTCCCTGAGCGGTGCTGATTCGGTTACGAGTTCTATGATGTTGAGGAGCTTGCGGGCATCACCTGCGCTGTAGCGTATGATTGCGTCTGTCTGGTCTATGATGATGTTGCGTTCCCTGAGGTAAACGTCTTTCTCCAACACGCGTTCCATGAGTGTGAGCAGGGATTTGGAGTCAAGGGGCTTGAGTGTATATACCTGACAGCGGCTGAGGAGTGGGCGGATGACCTCGAAACTGGGATTCTCGGTCGTTGCGCCTATGAGTGTTACGACTCCTTGCTCGACTGCGCCCAAAAGGCTGTCTTGCTGGGATTTGCTGAAACGGTGTATCTCGTCGATGAACAGTATGGGGCTGGGGGAATTGAAAAAGTGTGTGGCGCGTGCCCTTTCTATCACATCGCGTACATCCTTGACGCCGCTGGTAACGGCGCTGAGCGTAAAGAACGGAACGTCCAGTGTGTTGGCTATGATGGTAGCCAGTGTGGTCTTGCCTACGCCGGGGGGACCCCACAGGATAAAACTGCTGATATGACCGGATGCTATCATGCGCGAAAGAACTGCTCCTTCACCTACCAGATGCTCTTGGCCTATATAGTCCGCAAGTTTGCGCGGACGCATTCTTTCTGCTAATGGCTGCATATCGGTTGCAAAATTATAATTTTGAGTGGAAAGAAAAAACCTTAGAGCAGAAAACTATCGTTATTTAATAGTTTTTTTGTACTTTTGCCGACAATATAAAGTTAATGTATAGCGTATATGGCAGAAATTGAAGTTGCATCGGCTCCTGAAAAGAGTTTGAATTTTATAGAGAAACGTATTGTCGAGGATCTTGCTGAGGGTAAAAACGGCGGGCGTCTGCAGACGCGTTTCCCGCCTGAGCCTAACGGTTACCTGCATATTGGTCATGCCAAGGCTATTGCGATGGATTTTGGCGTGGCGAAAAAATTTGGCGGCGTCTGCAACCTGCGCATGGACGATACCAACCCGCAGAAGGAGGACATAGAATATGTTCGTGCCATTGAGCGTGATATCAAATGGCTGGGCTTTGAGTGGGGCAAGGTGGTATATGCGAGTGATTATTTCCAGGACTTGTGGGATTTTGCCGAGTGGTGTATCCTGAACGGCCGCGCATACGTTGACGAACAGACTTCGGAGGAAATTGCTGCGCAGAAAGGTACGCCTACCGAGCCTGGCACGGACAGTCCGTACCGCAACCGTCCTGCTGAGGAGTCGCTGAGGCTGTTCCGTGAAATGAACACGGGTAATGTGGAGCCTGGCAAGATGATTTTGCGTGCCAAGATTGACATGGCAAGTCCCAATATGCATTTCCGCGACCCTATCATGTACCGCGTGCTGAATATGGAGCACTGGCGTACGGGCAACAGGTGGAATGCATATCCGATGTATGATTTCACACATGGACAGTGTGACTATCTGGAGGGTGTTACGCACAGTATATGTACGCTGGAGTTTGTTCCGCATCACGAGTTGTATGACCTGTTCGTTACATGGATCAAGGAATGGAGAGGTGACGAGGGTGATATCGAGGATAACCGTCCGCGCCAGTTCGAGTTCAACAAGCTGAACCTGAACTACACGCTGATGTCCAAGCGTAACTTGCTAATCCTGACCAAGGAGAATGTGGTAAACGGTTGGGACGATCCGCGAATGCCTACCATATGCGGAATACGTCGCCGCGGATATAGTCCGCAGGCTATCCTGAACTTTATAGACAAGATAGGCTACACGACGTTTGATGCGCTGAACGACATAAAACTGATGGAGGCTGCATGCCGCGAGGATCTGAACACACGTGCATTGCGTGTAAGTGCCGTTGTAGATCCGGTGAAACTGGTTATTGACAATTATCCAGTGGGTGTGGTCGAGGAGATGGAGGCCATCAACAATCCGGAGCTGCGTGACAGTGATGGTAACACGATTACCGAGGGTAACACGCACACAATCAGTTTTGAGCGTGAGCTGTATATCGAGCGAGAGGACTTTATGGAGGACGGTGGTAAGAAATTCATGCGACTGGGCCCTGGCAAGGAGGTTAGACTGAAGAATGCCTATATCATTGCCTGCAGTGAGGAGAAGGATGAGAACGGGAACTACAAGTGTATTGAGAAGGATGCTAATGGAAATATAACATGCATCCATGCAACATACGACACGGAGAGCAAGAGCGGCATGCCTGGCGCAAACCGCAAGATTAAGGGGAAAACCCTGCATTGGGTGGGCGCAAACCACAGCATTCCTGCCGAGGTGCGGGAATATGCATGTCTGTGGACTTGCGAGAATCCCCGTGATGCCATCAAGCAGTATGAGAACGAGAACGGCGTTCGCGGCATAGAGGCGATGAGGCCGTTCCTGAACCCCGATTCGCTGCGCATCAACAGGAATGCTTTTGTCGAGGAATATGCTGCAAGCCTGCCGGCGTTCAGCTATCTGCAGTTCCAGCGTATAGGGTATTACAACGTGGATACGGATTCGACACCGCAGCATCCGGTGTTTAACAAGACGGTAGGATTACGCGAAAGCAAATAATGAGCCTTATCACCCGGGATACTCTGAACCGTATGCTGAAGCCGAGGCCCGAGAATGGTCACAAGGGTACATTCGGTCATGCTATTCTGATTGCCGGCAAGTATGGTATGGCAGGTGCCTGTGTCTTGGCTTCGCGTGCTTGTTTGAGAAGCGGTGTGGGAAAGCTGACGGTCCATATCCCGCAACGGAACAATGACATCATGCAGATTTCCGTTCCGGAAGCCATTATACAGCATGATGACAGTCAGGTGATGTTCACACAGGCTGCAGGACTGGGTCAATATGATGCTCTGGGCATAGGTCCGGGACTGGGAACTGACGAGGCAACTGCGTTTGCTGTGCATGACCAGTTGCTGGAGGCATGCCGACGGGACATACCGACCGTAATAGATGCAGATGCGCTGAATATACTGGCAATGTATCCGCAATGGTGGAACGACATTCCGTCCAGGACGGTCATAACGCCACATGCAGGTGAATTTTCGCGCATGGAAATGGCGGGACTGGACCTGAGCGGTGTAACATTGGTCAGGAAGGGGCATAACACTACAATATCGATACCTGGCAGGGAGTGCGACTATGTCTGTCCGTGGGGCAACAGCGGAATGGCGACAGCGGGTAGCGGGGATGTACTGACGGGTATTATACTGGGGCTTCTGGCACAGGGATATGGTACGACCGAGGCTGCTGTCCTGGGGGTGTCGTTTCATGCCATCAGCGGAGACCGTGCCGCATCGATATTGGGTGAGCACAGCATGATTGCGGCTGACATAGTGGATAACATACGGATAGAATAATATAAATATGTATTTCGAAGGACTGATAATCGCAGTTGTGACATTCCTGATTATCGGGGCATTCCACCCGATAGTCATCAAATCCGAGTACTACTGGGGCGTAAAGTGCTGGCCGGTGTTTGCCCTCGTGGGTGCTATACTGCTTGGCATTTCGCTGTTTGTATCGGACGTATTGCTTGCCTCGGTAATAGGCATAACGGGATGTTCGTCGCTGTGGAGTGTATTGGAGATATTTGAACAGCGCAAGCGTGTCAGAAAGGGCTGGTTTCCAAGGAATCCTAAAAGGAATGATTATTGAAATGTTTTAACGGATAGGGAGTTTTATGGCAAGTATTTATGATTTCAAAGCTGTTACGAGCAGAGGAAAGGAGATTGATTTCGCTGAGTTTGAGGGTAAGGTGCTGCTGGTGGTGAACACTGCAAGCAAGTGTGGTTTCACGCCGCAGTTTGCCGGGTTGGAAGAACTGAACCGTAAGTATAGGGACAAAGGTCTGGTGATTATCGGTTTCCCCTGCAACCAGTTCAAGGAGCAGGATCCTGAGGGTGACGAAAAGATTGAGGAGTTCTGTCAGCTGAACTATGGCGTGACTTTCCAGATTATGAAAAAGGGGGATGTGAACGGTCCAGATGCGCAGCCTATATTCGAGTATCTGAAGGCTGAGGCTCCAAGTGAGGAATATAGTGGCCTGAAGGCTAAAGCTGCCAAGACGCTGTTCAAGGCCCTAAGCAAGAGTGTGGAGAAGGACAGCGATATCAAGTGGAACTTTACCAAGTTCCTGATTTCGAAAGACGGCAGGACGATAAAGCGATATGCCCCCACTACTGCACCCAAGGATTTTGAGAAGGATGTTGAGGCTTTTCTGATGTAATATGGCACAGAAACGTTTTCACAGGCATTTTGAAACCCCGGGGCAGCCTCTGTACTGGATTATCCTGGCCTACATCGTCCTGGGATGGTTCTTCCCCGTGATTGGCCTGCTGGCAGTGATTTGTATGGTAGGTCCTGTGGTAACAAGCATCTACAGGGGACGCTGGTGGTGTGGACATGTGTGTCCCAGGGGTAACATGTACGACCGTCTGCTGTCCAAATACTCTCCTCACCGTCCGATTCCGGAGTTTGTGCGCACATTCGGCTTTCGTCTGTTTATGGTGTTCTTTATCTTCACCATGTTTGGCATCCAGCTGAGTTTCGTGCCATGGAGCGAGGGGGGACTGGCCATGTGGGCTGGTATTGGCAAGGTTTTCTGGACGATTATCGTGTTGACTACCATAGTCGGTGTCACCCTTTCGTTCATCTATGCTCCACGAACATGGTGTTCGTTCTGCCCAATGGGAACCATATCCAACTGGGTGGCACCCAGAAAGACTCCACTGCCCAAGACATTTACCAACATCCATGTATCTGATGCGTGCCAGATGAAGTGCAAGCAGTGTGCACGTGTCTGTCCCATGCAACTGACTCCTTACGACTCGCGCGGCGATGCCGACGGTTTTCTGCATGCTGACTGCCTGAAGTGCGGTAAGTGTGCACTGGCATGTCCCACAAAGATAATGGTATTGAAATAAAAAGGTGTGATTCCGCCGGGGCTCGAACCCGGGACCCACAGCTTAGAAGGCTGTTGCTCTAATCCGACTGAGCTACGGAACCAAAACCGGATGCAAAGGTAATGTATTTATGGCAAACAGCCAAATTTATCCAACACAATTCGGTTTTTGGCATGGAAATTGTTGATTACTTCCATGAAAACAGAAGCTTTACTAGGTGCTATACATATTAAATGGTAAGAGACAACGGATTTTCGGATAATATGGATATGGAATCGGGACTCCTGTATAAGGATACCGGATGCCGTGACTGTGACATTGTGTCATCCGAACATAAACGGACGGGGGTGCTGCGACAAAATGTCAGCAACACTCCCACCGATGGATTTTCGGAAGATGACTGGTCGTACAACGAACAGGATTATGAGATGGGCGATTATGCGGAAAGTGACGAGGATACTGAATCGTCAGACGCCAGAAAAAGCAAGACGCCTGCCCTGGACAGTTTCGGTACTGACCTGACACGGATGGCAAGTGACGGAGAACTGGATCCTGTCGTGGGTCGTGAGAGGGAGATTGAGCGTGTTGCACAGATACTGACACGGCGCAAGAAGAACAACCCCATACTGATAGGTGAACCTGGTGTTGGCAAGAGTGCCATAGTCGAGGGACTGGCACAGCGCATTAACACCCATCGTGTCGCACGTCTTTTATGGAATAAGCGAATCATAACGCTGGATCTGGCTGGTGTCGTGGCCGGGACAAAATATCGTGGGCAGTTTGAGGAGCGTCTGAAAAATATTATCACAGAGTTGGAGAATAACCCTGACATTATACTCTTCATCGATGAAATACATACCATGATAGGTGCCGGAGGTGCCAGTGGCAGTCTGGATGCTGCAAATATGCTGAAACCGGCATTGTCGCGCGGCAGGGTTCAGTGTATCGGGGCCACTACCATAGACGAATTTCGCAAGACTATTGAAAAGGACGGTGCGCTGGACCGCCGTTTCCAGAAAGTCATGGTTGCAGAAACCACACACGAGGAGACGTTACAGATTCTGAGGCAGTTGCGTCCTGCATACGAGGAGCACCATAATGTGCGGTACACCGACGAGGCATTGCAGGCATGTGTAAGCTTGACCGCCCGTTACATCAGCGACCGCAGTTTTCCCGACAAGGCCATAGATGCCATGGACGAAGCCGGCGCACGCGTACATATTAACAATATTCCTGTCAGCCAGGAAATAGAAGCTCTGGAGGAAGAGTTGCGCTCCATGGAGGAACGCAAGGTCATGGCCATAGAGGGACAGAACTACGAAACTGCTGCTGACCTGCGGGACGACATGCTGGAAAAGGAGGCTGTACTGGAGAGGATGCGCAAGCGCTGGATAGAGAAACAGGACCGTAAAAATACTGTTGTTGATGCGCAGGATGTCGCACGTGTCGTAAGCATTATGACAGGCATTCCGGCAGACCGTATCGACAGTAAGGAGCACAAACGTCTGCAGAAACTGGAAGACGCACTGAACGAAAGTGTAATCGGACAGCGCGAGGCCGTGTCGAAGGTGGCACATGCCATACAACGCAGCCGCATGGGACTGAAGGATCCCAACCGGCCAATAGGTACGTTTATGTTTGTGGGCCCCACTGGCGTGGGCAAGACGTATCTGGCTAAGCGTCTGGCGCTTGAGATGTTCGGAAGTGAAGCCAGTTTGATTCGCATCGACATGAGCGAGTATGGAGAAAAACATACCGTCAGCCGCATGATGGGTGCACCTCCGGGATACGTCGGATATGACGAGGGAGGTCAACTGACCGAACGTGTAAGGCGCAAGCCATATAGCATTGTGTTGCTGGACGAGATTGAGAAGGCACATACGGACATCTACAATGTGCTGTTGCAGGTTATGGACGAAGGACGCCTGACTGACGGAAACGGTACTACGATAGATTTCCGAAACACGGTCATCATCATGACCAGTAACTGTGGAACCAGGCAGGCTAAGGAGTTTGAGAATTCTGTAGGGTTTGCGAATGCGACTGAAGACCGGGACGGTTCCAGAGTCAAGGACCTGATTGGCAAGGCGGTGAAGAAACAGTTTGCACCGGAGTTCCTGAACAGGCTGGATGACATTGTTTATTTTGACCAATTGGGACGCGAGGATATAGACCGTATTGCTGACATAGAACTGAAACCGTTGCTGCGCCGTATCAAGGAGATGGGCTATTCGCTGCGGCTGAAGAAGAAGACGCGTGCCAGAATTGCCAGCGAGGGCTATGATGCGCAGTATGGTGCAAGACCACTGCGCCGTGCCATACAGCGCATAGTCGAGGACCCGTTGTGCGAGAAGCTGATGCAGACGCGACAGAACAAAGACAAGAACAGAATAATAACATTATAATAACATATACAAAATTATGAAGCAAGGTAATATAGGGGTTACAACCGAGAATATTTTCCCAGTAATCAAGAAATTTCTGTACAGTGACCATGAGATTTTCCTGCGCGAGATTGTCAGCAATGCCGTAGATGCGACACAGAAGCTGAAGACCCTGGAGGGAAAAGGCGAGTTCAAGGGCGAACTTGGAGAGCTGAAAGTCAGCGTAAGCTTTGACAAGGACGCCAAGACCATCACTGTCAGCGACCGTGGTATCGGTATGACTGCAGATGAGATAGAGAAGTATATAAACCAGATTGCCTTCAGCGGTGCAAATGATTTCCTGGACAAGTACAAGGATGACGCTGCACAGATTATAGGTCATTTTGGCCTGGGCTTCTACAGCTCGTTTATGGTCAGTGACCGTGTGGACATCATAACCAAGTCGTACCGCGAGGACGCCAAGGCTGTCAAGTGGAGTTGCGACGGCTCGCCCGAATATACCCTGGAGGAAGTGGAGAAGGCTGACCGCGGAACAGATATCGTGATGCACATAAGCGAGGACTGCGAGGAGTTTCTGGATAAATGGAAGCTGGAGGGATTGCTGAAGAAGTACTGCCACTTCCTGGCTGTTCCTGTCGTATTCGGCAAGAAGACCAAATGGGACGAGGAGCAGAAGAAGTCTGTCGAGACTGACGAGGATGAAGTTATAAACAGCGTGGAGCCCCTGTGGACAAAGAAGCCAAGCGAGCTGAAGGATGAGGATTACAAGGAATTTTACCGTCACCTCTACCCCATGGCTGACGAACCGCTGTTCTGGATTCACCTGAACGTGGACTATCCGTTTAACCTGACAGGCATCCTGTATTTCCCTAAGATAAAGAACCAGCTGGACATACAGCGTAACAAGATACAGTTGTACTGCAACCAGGTGTTCGTAACTGATCAGGTTGACAGTGTCGTGCCCGAATTCCTGACGCTGCTGCACGGTGTCATAGACTCGCCGGACATTCCGCTGAACGTTAGCCGCAGCTACCTGCAGAGCGACTCGAATGTCAAGAAGATTTCGCAGTACATCACCAAGAAGGTTGCAGATCGACTGAACGGCATCTTCAAGAACGACCGCAAGGAATTCGAGGAGAAATGGGACGATATCAGCATCTTCATTGACTACGGAATGCTCAGCGAGGAGCAGTTCTACGACAAGGCTAAGCAGTTCTTCCTGCTCAAGGACACTGACGGCAAGTATTTTACCTTGGACGAATACAAGACTTTGGTCGAGGCGGGACAGAAGAACAAGGACGGCAACATCGTGTATCTGTATGCCCAGGATCCCGAAGCACAATACACATACATCGAGGCTGCCAAGAACAAGGGATACAATGTCCTGCTCATGCAGGGTCAGTTGGATACGCCGCTGATTAACATGCTGGAGCAGAAGTTGGAGAAGACAACATTCAGCCGCGTTGACGCAGATGTTGTGGACCGCCTGATTGTAAAGGACGACACGACCAAGGACGAACTGTCCAAGGAAGATGCCGAGAAGCTGCAGAATGCATTCAAGGAGCTGATTCCCAAGATGGACAAGACGGAATTCAGCATACAGACCAGTGCCTTGGGATTAGATCAGCTGCCCGTAATGATAACACAGAGCGAATATATGCGCCGCATGAAGGAAATGTCACGGATGAACCCAGGTATGGCGTTCTATGGAGAGATGCCAGATTCGTACAATCTGGTGCTCAACACCGACAACGACATAATCAAGGATTGTCTGGAGAATGCAGACAAGGAGAAGATTTCGCAGCTGATAGACATTGCCCTGCTCCAGAACGGCATGCTCAAGGGAGAGGCCCTGACGCGTTTCGTAAAACGTTCTGTCAGTATGATTAAATAAAACATTGTTGTATGAATTACGGTTTAGTACGCGTAGCAGCAGGAATTCCACTGGTCAGGGTCGCAGATCCTGACTGGAATGTCCAGCAGATAGAGAACCTGATATTGCAGGCACAGAACAAGGGTGTCGGAATACTTGTGACACCCGAGCTGAGCCTGACCGGTTACACATGCGCAGATCTCTTTGCACAGCAAGTCCTTCTGGACGAGGCAGAGATAGCAGTCATGAAACTTATGGACTTTACCCGCAGCATGGACATCATCACTGTCGTAGGCACACCTGTGGCCTATCGGGGTTGTCTGCTCAACTGCGCAGCCGTGATTCAGAAAGGCAAACTCCTGGGGCTTATACCCAAATCATATCTGCCCAACTACAAGGAATTCAACGAGCAACGCTGGTTTACCCCAGCCGGGGCAATTCCCAAGGGCAATGTATTGATATGCGGACAGGCCATCCAGCTGGGCCGTCAGCAGTTGTTCCATACGCCTTCATGCACCTTCGGAATAGAAATATGCGAGGACCTGTGGGCGCCTATACCACCATCCAGCCGTCTGACCCTGTCGGGCGCAGAAATCATTCTGAACCTGTCTGCAAGCGACGATGCCGTGGGCAAATATGACTATCTCAAATCCCTTGTCCAACAACAAAGCGCACGCACGTTTTGCGGCTATGTATATGCTGCAGCAGGATTTGGCGAAAGCACGCAGGATGTCGTTTACAGTAGCAAATGCCTGATTAGCGAGAATGGAGCTTTACTTCAGGAAGGCAAGCGTCATGCCATTGAGCCTCAACTGGTTACAGCCGAGATTGACGTTGAGCGGATACGTACCGAAAGACGTGTCCATACGACCTTCACCTCATCTATGCGACAGGTAATGGACGATGATATACTGCACGTTGACACAGACAAGCTTGTGCAGTCGCAGGTCGAAATTACCAGACCCGTCAATCCACATCCGTTTGTTCCGACAGGCAGCTTGCTGGACGAACGGTGCGAGGAGATTTTTGCAATACAAACCGAGGGACTGGCTAACCGCCTGAGACACACAAACAGTCAGGTTGCCGTAATTGGTATCAGCGGTGGTCTGGACAGCACCCTGGCCTTGCTTGTGTGTGTCAGGGCATTTGACATGCTGGGGCTTGACCGTCACGGAATCGTTGGTATCACAATGCCGGGATTCGGCACCAGCGACCGTACTTACACGAATGCCGTAAACCTGATGAAATACCTGGGTATCACAATCAGGGAAATCAGTATCAAGGAAGCTTGCATACAGCATTTCACGGATCTTGGTCATGACATGAGCAACCACGATGTCACATACGAAAACAGTCAGGCACGCGAGCGTACTCAGATACTGATGGATGCCGCAAACCAGATGAACGGTCTGGTCATCGGTACGGGTGACCTGAGTGAACTGGCTCTTGGCTGGGCAACATACAACGGTGACCACATGAGCATGTACGGTGTAAACGCCTCGATACCCAAGACACTGGTCAGGCACTTGGTCACGTGGATTGCCAATGGCATGGAGGACGACAATACACGCTCCACTTTGCTTGACATAGTGGACACGCCTATATCACCTGAGTTGATACCTGCAGACGCAGACGGCAATATAACACAAAAGACCGAAGACCTGGTAGGTCCGTATGAGCTGCATGATTTCTTCCTGTACTATGTCCTGCGCTGCGGTTTCCGCCCAAGCAAAATCTACATGCTCGCAAAGAAGGCTTTCGGGGAAAGATATACCGACGATGTCATCAAGAAATGGCTTACGGTATTCTGCCGCAGGTTCTTTGCACAGCAATTCAAGCGTTCCTGCCTGCCGGACGGACCAAAAGTCGGTAGCTGCTCGCTGTCCCCACGCGGTGACTGGCGTATGCCAAGCGATGCTTCAAGCGCATCGTGGCTGAAGGAATGCGAGGCATTATAGGCAAGTCATCAATTACTTACTGGCAAGACCCTAAGTAAGATACGGGCCTTATTCTCCCATATACACCTTGAAGATGGCCTTCTTGAATGGCGTCGGTGATATTGCAGGCGAGTGACCCTCGCAGGGAAAATGTATTGCCATCTGTCCTACGGAAAGTGTGTAGTATGTAGATGGGGCATCGGGATGTATGCTGTAATCCCCTGCCTGGTCATAAGGTTGCTGCGATACTGAGTCAGCGGGGAGAAATCCCTGAGTCTCAGGTGCTGTAATGGGGACGTGGATATCTATCATCTGACGATGTGATTCCATAACTGCATCCTCCGTTGCCTTTGCATCGGGGGTGCATACGTTTACATATACCTTGTCACCAAATATGTCATGGCGTCCGGGGGGTAGTGCCGAAAGGTCTGTCACTGCCAGAAACTTGACGACATAATCAAAAAGAGGGTTCATCGGGGAATAGAATCCCAGGCGGTTTACACTGTCGATAATCATAGTCAAATGTTTTTGTTTTCGGTGTAAAGATATACATTTCCTCGCATATAACATTTTTTATAGTGTTTTTTTAGGAAGGGTGTGGGTTATTTTTCGTATCTTTGGGCGCAAAACATATAATTATGAGTATGAAAAGGACGTTTATTGTATTATGCATGGCACTGTGTGTGTCAGTGGGTGTAAAGGCTCAAATCCAGAAGCAGAAGACAGTAAGGAGCGAAGTGAAGGTTACGGGAGCCGGTGCCGAGAACTACGCAGAAATTAAATTTGATACATTGCGAATCAATCTGGGTAAATTTCCCAGCAGCAGTCCTGTTCGCAAGTGCAAATATACTTTCACAAACACTGGAAGTGCCCCACTGATTATCAACCAGGCTATTGCCTCGTGTGGTTGCACCGTGCCTAACTACAGCAAGCAACCGATTAAGCCGGGTGAGCGTGGCGTGATAAACGTCACGTATGACGGTACTGACAAGATTGCGGGTCATTTTCTGAAGACGATAACAATCCGCTCTAATGCCAGGAACGAGGTCGTACGCCTGTCTCTGGAAGGTACAATGACCGAATAGCACGGCTTGGAAACAAGTGACTGTTACTGTCGAAAAGATAATACTGGGTGTTGATCCCGGGACAAACGTGATGGGATACGGGGTATTGCGTGTCATCGGGCGCAAGACCGAGATGCTTGCCCTGGGTATCATTGACTTGCGCAAGTTTGGTGACCACTATCTGAAGTTGGGACATATTTTTGACCGTATTATCGGTATTATTGACTCGTACCACCCTGACGAGATGGCGATAGAGGCTCCGTTCTTTGGCAAGAACGTACAGTCAATGTTGAAGTTGGGACGTGCCCAGGGTGTGGCTATGGCTGCTGCTATTGAACGACAGGTGCCCATTACGGAATATGCTCCGACAAAAATCAAGATGGCCATCACCGGCAACGGCAATGCAAGCAAGGAGCAAGTTGCCGATATGTTGCGCAGGATGCTGAGACTGGACAAGGAGGAGTTAGGAAACTTTCTGGATGCCACGGATGCGTTGGGGGCCGCTTTCTGCCATTTTCTGCAAATGAGCCGCCCGCAGTCGGAAAATAAACATATTAGCTGGAAGGAACTGGCAAGAAAACAGGGTAAGATATAATTTGGCACAATGTCCCGGACGTTGAGACAGATGATAAAGATTGTAAACGGAATAGTGCGTAATCCAGCGTGGAGGATGGCCGAGCCTGTAAACCTGGAAATCATGGAAGGTGAGCAGATTGCCATCTGCGGTGACAATGCCGCAGGCAAGAGCCGTTTGGTTGAAATCCTGACTCAGCACTACCCCCTGTTGCAAAATGAGGTACAGTTTGACTTTGAAACCGAGATACGTAAGGTGGACGAGGTAACTGGTGTGAAGCGTCTGGTATGTGAGCAGATTAAATACATTACCTTCCGTGACAGCTATGGTGACCAGGACGGTCAATATTATCTGCAGCAAAGGTGGAACCAGCATACCATCGAGGACGACATGCCAACGGTGGGCGAACTGTTGGAGCGCATTCCTGAGCAGCGCAATGGACTGCGCAAGGAGCTGTACGGGACATTTGGCCTGGACCTGTTGCTTGACAAATATATCGTGGCTCTGTCCAGCGGCGAACTGCGCAAGTTCCAACTGATAAAGACACTGCTGTCTAACCCGAGGGTGTTGATTATGGATAATCCTTTTATTGGGCTGGATGCTAAAATGCGCTCGCTGCTGCATGATTTCCTCGAGAAGATTACCCGCGAAACCAATCTGCTGATTATATTGGTTCTGAGTAAGTACGATGACATCCCGACCTTCGTCACCCACGTCATAGAGGTGAGGGATATGGTGGTGATGCCAAAGGTAAGGAGGGAGGATTTTGATTATGGAGTCAGGGCGGCTCAAGATAGTGACAGGGGTGTTGCAAGGTTGCAGCAAGGTTGCAGCAAGGTTTCCAAAGATGGTTTGGGAGAGCTGTCTGATTCAGAAAAAATCCTGGATTTCCATAATGTAACAATAAGGTATGGTGCGAGAACTATATTGAAGGACCTGAACTGGACGGTGCGACGGGGGGAGTTCTGGGCACTGAGCGGCGAAAACGGGTCGGGGAAATCTACATTGCTCTCGCTGGTATGTGCCGACAATCCACAGGCATACGCTTGTGACATAGAACTGTTCGGACACAAGCGCGGCTCGGGCGAAAGTATCTGGGACATCAAGAAACATATAGGCTATGTCAGCCCCGAAATGCATCGGGCTTATATGAAAGACATGCCTGCTATAGACATAGTGGCAAGCGGACTGAGCGACAGCATAGGCTTGTACCACAGACCCAAGAACTGTGAGAAAGAGCAGTGCATGGCATGGATGGAGATATTTGGCATTGGGCATATTGCCGACCGTACCTTCCTGAAGCTATCCAGCGGCGAGCAGCGTCTGTGCCTGCTTGCCCGTGCGTTTGTCAAGGATCCCGAATTACTGATTTTGGACGAGCCAATGCATGGGCTTGATTTAAAGAACCGCCAGATGGTAAAGGGCATTATTGACCGTTTCTGCTCTGATGCCAAGAAAACCATGGTGATGGTCACTCACTATGAGGAGGAGCTACCTGATTGTATAACCCATAAACTGTATCTGACAAGAAACTGATGATTGCTGTCGTAAAATATAATGCCGGTAACATACGTTCGGTGCTGAATGCACTGAACCGTCTGGGTGTTGAACCTGTGCTGACAGACGACGCCGGAGTGTTGCGCAAGGCAGAGCATGTGCTCTTTCCCGGTCAGGGCGAGGCTGCTACTGCCATGGCATACCTGAGAGAGCGTAACCTTGACAAGGTTATCTGTTCACTGAGGCAGCCTGTGCTGGGTATTTGTATAGGTCAACAGTTGATGTGCAGCCACAGCGAGGAGGGTAATACGGATTGTCTGGGAATATTCCCTATGGACGTCTGTCGCTTTCGCCCCCAGAGGCACGAGGACAAGGTTCCGCAAATGGGCTGGAACAGCATACACAAACTGAAAACGCTGCTGTTTGACGGGGTAAGTGAGGGTTCGTTCATCTATAACGTACACAGTTTCTACGTACCAGAATCGCCCTATACTATTGCAAGTTGCGAATATATACAGCCATATAGTGCAGCACTGAACAAAGACAATTTCTACTCTACACAATTCCATCCCGAAAAGAGCGGCAGTGTGGGTGAACTGATTTTGAAGAACTTCTTGAAACTCTGAAACAACTATCTGACAAGCATAATGATTGAGCTGATTCCTGCCATAGACATAATCGATGGAAAGTGCGTACGCCTGACCAAGGGTGACTATAACACCAAGAAGGTGTACGGAGACCCTGTGGAGATGGCCGTGCGCTTCGAACAGATGGGGTTCACCCGTCTGCATGTTGTTGACCTGGACGGAGCAAAGAGCAGGCACGTGGTAAACATAGATACCCTGAAAGGCATAACGTCTGCAACAAGCTTGAACGTGGACTTCGGGGGAGGCGTAAAGACTGACGAGGACCTGGAGGAAGCATTTGCTGCAGGTGCCGGCATGGTCACAGCAGGTAGCATTGCCGTTACCGACCCTGACAAGGTTATGTCGTGGATAGAAAAATTCGGTGCTGAACATCTGGTACTGGGTGCGGACGTGCGCAATGGCAAGATTAGCATAAATGGTTGGAAGGAAGATAGCCAGGAGGACCTGATTCCCTTCCTGAAGCGATATGTGGACGCAGGAATCAGGAATGTGCTGTGTACGGAAATAAGCAAGGACGGCACTCTGGCAGGTCCGGCCATCGAACTCTACAGCGAGATAATGAGACATTACCCCACCCTGCATCTTATTGCCAGCGGGGGTGTGGGGTGTGATGACGATATCAGGGCGCTGGACCATGCCGGCATTCCTGCCGTTGTGTTTGGCAAGGCTTTTTACGAAGGAAAAATTACTATTCATAATCAATAACTGCACATTGTTAGCCAAGAGAATCATACCCTGTTTGGACGTTAAAAACGGCGAGACTGTCAAAGGTACGAATTTTGTAAACCTCCGTTCGGCAGGTGACCCAGTTGAATTGGGTCGTGCCTATAGCGATGCCGGTGCTGACGAACTATGCTTTCTGGACATAACCGCCAGTTACGAGGCGCGCAAGACATTCACTGACATGGTCGAACGTGTGGCACGCGAGATAAACATCCCGTTCACCGTGGGCGGTGGTGTAAACGAGGTATCTGATGTGGAGCGTCTGCTATGTGCCGGTGCAGACAAAGTAAGCGTAAACTCAGCTGCAATACGTCGGCCGGACCTGATTGACGAGATTGCTGCACGTTTTGGTTCACAGGTCTTGGTATGTGCCATAGATGCAAGACTGGACAATGACGGTTGGCATTGCTATACCAAGGGCGGGCGCGAACGTCAGGAACTGCTGCTGATGCAGTGGGCACACGAAGCACAGGAACGGGGAGCAGGTGAGATTCTGTTCACCAGCATGGATCACGATGGCGTCAAGCAAGGGTTTGCCAACGAGACACTGGCACAGATGGCACAGATGTTGTCCATACCCATCATCGCAAGCGGCGGTGCTGGTGCTAAGGAGCATTTCCGTGACGCATTTACACTGGGACATGTCGATGCAGCCTTGGCTGCAAGCGTATTCCATTTCGGTGAGATACCAATTCCCGAACTGAAACAGTACCTGCGTGACGAGGGAATTATAGTAAGATAAACAAGATGACAGATATGACTATAGATTTTGAAAAAGGTCAGGGCCTGGTACCTGCTATTATCCAGGATGCAGAGACAAAGAATGTACTGATGCTGGGATATATGAACCAGGAAGCCTACATGAAGACTGTGGAGACGGGCAAGGTTACATTCTGGAGCCGCACACGCAACACATTGTGGACCAAGGGCGAGACAAGCGGTAATTTCCTGAACGTAGTCGAAATTAAGAACGACTGCGACAATGACACCTTGCTCATCAAGGTCAGGCCCGATGGTCCGATATGCCACAAAGGCACGGATACATGTTGGGGAGAAACTAATGACAGCAACCCGCTCCTGTTCCTGACAGAGCTGCAGAATTTCATCGAGAAGCGTCACGAGGAGATGCCCGAGGGCTCGTACACTACAAGCCTGTTCAAGGACGGGCTGAACCGCATGGCACAAAAGGTTGGCGAGGAAGCCCTGGAACTGGTTATTGAAGCCTGCAATGGTACAAACGAACGTATGATTTACGAAGGAAGTGATATGCTGTATCACCTCATTGTCCTGCTGACAAGCAAGGGTCTGCGTATCGAGGACATGGCATCCGAACTGTGCGAACGTCATAATCCCGGATGGAAAAAACATTGATACAGAAACAGAATAGAGCCATAATACAACTATGATAGTAGAATACAAAAACGTTAGACTATGCCACTACAACCGCACGGTACTGAAAGACGTGAACATGGTGGCAGACAAGGGCGAGATGATATATCTGACAGGTCAGGTAGGAAGCGGAAAGAGCACCTTGCTGGGCAGCATGTACGGCGAGGGGGAATATGCCGAGGGTACTGCAATCGTCCTGGGCGAAAACCTGGCATTAGGCAAGAGCAGCCGCCTGCCTGCATTACGGCGTAAGATAGGTATTGTACATCAGGAGTTGCGTCTGTTGCCGGACAGGACAATACACGACAACCTGGATTTTGTTCTGCGTGCCACAGACTGGACCGACAAAACCAGTCGCGAGGCACGTATTGCCGAGGTGTTGGAATGGGTAGGTCTCGAGGATGTAGGAAATAAATATCCACATCAACTGTCAGGCGGACAGAAACAATGTATATGCATTGCACGGGCTGTGCTAAACCGCCCTGCCCTGATTCTGGCTGACGAGCCTACCGGGCAGCTGGACAGCGAGAACGGCGAACGCGTAATGGCTCTGCTGGACGAAATTCGCCGTCAGGAGCAGGCTACTGTCATTGTATCGACTCACAACCTGCAGTGGCCCGAATACTTCCCCGGAACCATTTACTGCTGTGAGGACGAAACTATCAAGAAAAACAATTAAACAACATAGTATGCAAGTATTGAAATTTGGCGGAACAAGCGTAGGTACGGCTCAACGCATGAAGGATGTTTCCGCATTGATTACTGCTGACGGCAAGAGCAAGATTGTAGTGCTGTCGGCCATGAGTGGCACCACAAATACATTAGTGGAAATATCGGACTACCTGTATAAGAAAAACCCCGATGGAGCCAGTGCCTTGATAAACAGACTGGAACAAAAGTACATGGAACATGTGAATGAACTGTATGAGACCGAGGAGGGGCGCGAAAAAACACGTGCCTTCCTGCAGGAGCAGTTTCTGTATCTGCGCAGCTTTACCAAGGCACATTTCACGTCGTTCGAAGAAAAAGTAATCCTGGCCGAGGGCGAAATCATGTCAACCAACATGGTGACAAACTATCTGCTGGAGCGTGGGGTCAGAACCATCCTGCTGCCCGCCCTGGACATAATCCGCACGGACAAGAATCAGGAACCCGATTTTCATTATATTACTGAGCGTAGCGCAAAGGCACTGAAGGAAAATCCCGATTATCAGATATACATCACTCAAGGCTTCATCTGCCGCAATGCCTATGGCGAGGTGGACAATCTTCTGCGCGGTGGGTCGGACTATACTGCATGTCTGATAGGTGCTGCCATCAATGCCGAGGAAATCCAGATTTGGACAGATATCGACGGCATGCACAACAACGACCCACGTTTTGTTGACCATACCGAGCCAGTACGTCAGCTGCACTTTGCCGAAGCCGCCGAGCTGGCATATTTCGGTGCCAAGATTCTGCATCCCACATGTATCCAGCCGGCACGCTTTGCCGGGGTGCCTGTACGACTGCTGAACACGATGAACCCATCTGCCCCAGGCACTATAATCAACAACGAATATCGCATGGGCACAATCAAGGCTGTCGCTGCACGTGACGGAAATACATGCATAAAGATAATCTCGAGCCGTATGTTGCTTGCGTACGGATTCCTGCGCAAGGTGTTTGAGATATTCGAGACATACAAGACCAGCATCGACATGGTATGTACAAGCGAGGTAGGCGTTTCACTGACAATCGACAACACAAGCCGTCTGTACGACATTGAGAACGAGCTCAAGAAATATGGCACAGTAACAGTCGAGCACGACATGTGCATAATCTGCGTAGTCGGTGACCTGCGTCCCGAGAACTGCGGTTTCGAAACCCTGGCATGCGGAGCCCTCCGCGACATACCTGTACGCATGATTTCGTACGGAGGCAGCAATCACAACATATCATTTGTTGTCAAAGCCGAAGACAAGCAGCGCACCATGCAGGCCCTGACAGACACACTATTCAAGAAACAAGCCTAACACAAGTGTAATTCAAGGTAAATAGAATGTTTCCCGTAGAGAAATTCCAAGGGGTCAGGACACCCTTCTACTATTACGACTTGCAGTTGCTGGACGAGACGCTGAGACAGATTCGCTCGAACATGACCAGTGAAATGCACCTGCACTATGCCGTCAAGGCATGTGCCACCCCTAAGGTTCTGGCACGCATTGCAGGAGCTGGTTTTGGAGCCGACTGTGTGAGCGGCGGCGAGATTAAGGCTGCACTTAATGCCGGGTTCCCAGCCGACAAGGTTGTATTTGCAGGCGTAGGCAAGAGCGACTGGGAGATTGAACTGGCACTTAATGCCGGCATATTCTGCTTCAACGTCGAGAGCATACCCGAATTGCAGGTCATTGACGAGATAGCCGGGCGAATGGAAAAGACAGCGCGTGTAGCCCTGCGCATAAATCCTAACGTAGGAGCCCACACACACGCCAACATAACCACAGGTCTGGCCGAGAACAAATTCGGCATAGACATGCAAGATATGGAAACGGTTATAAGCATGACACGAGGCATGCGCAACATACAGTTTGTCGGTCTGCACTTCCACATAGGCAGTCAGATAATGGAGATGGACGACTTTAGTGCACTGTGCTCACGCATAAACGAACTACAGGACAGGCTTGAGAGATCCGGTATCAGGGATGTAAAGAACATCAACGTAGGCGGAGGCCTGGGCATTGACTATCAGAATCCAGACGAGCACCCAATTCCGGATTTTGCAAGCTATTTCCAGACATACCGCAACGGACTTGCACTGCGCGACGGACAACAGCTGCATTTCGAACTTGGCAGGGCTGTAGTCGGCCAGTGCGGAAACCTGATTACCCGTGTGCTCTATATCAAGAGCAATGCCATCAAGAACTTTTGTATTGTAGATGCGGGAATGACTGATCTGATTCGCCCCGCACTGTACGATGCATATCACAGCATCCAGAACATCAGCGTTCCCGCGTCCGGCGAAACCATGAGCTATGATGTCGTGGGACCTATATGCGAAAGCAGCGATGTCTTTGTCAAGGACTACGAAATGCAGCCCACTCACCGCGGTGACCTGCTGGTATTCCGCTCAGCCGGTGCCTATGGAGAGATTATGGCAAGCAGCTACAACTGTCGACAATTGCCCAAGAGCTATACAAACGAGGATTTATGATAAGCACCGTCATCATAACATTCAACCAACAGGAACTGCTGAGCAAGTCCCTGCCTCTGTGGCTGGCGCAGGAAGATACCGATTTTGAAATCTGCGTTGTAGACAAGAACAGCGAGGACGACACCGTACACATGCTCGAAGATATGGAGTAACAGCATTCCAACCTGCACCATATCGAAATCCCGCGTACGGCACACGGCATCAACAAGGACCGCCTGGCCGTAATGCTGGGCATACGTCACGCCGTCTGTAATCGCATCATAATCCTACGTCCGCATGTAATTCCTCCCACAGCACAATGGCTCAAGGAAACAGCTGACGCATGGAATCCGGACAAACCCATCCTGATGTTTCCCGTAATGCAAGGCAGGAAGCTAACCCTACGCCAGCGTTATGCCATGTATATGGCACAGCACGGTCGTGCCAAATGGGCATTAGGTCATGCCTTAGGCTATTCCCGGGATTTTTTCATGAGCAGCGGAGGCTTCCCACGCAAGACAAGCATTTCCACATTCAATGCCATGATACGATATTTTTCCAAACCCAACAACACACAGATCATAAAAGATGCAAAGCATACCCTTCATAGCCTGGTGCCTTAATCACTTGAACTACTGGGTCATCATGCTGTTGATGGCCATCGAAAGCAGTTTCATCCCCTTCCCCAGCGAGGTAGTGGTACCACCAGCCGCATATCAGGCAGCCAATGGCGACAAAAATGTTTTTCTCGTTGTATTCTTTGCAACCATCGGAGCATTGATTGGAGCCATAATCAACTATGTAATAGCCTATTACTTAGGCCGCCCCATAGTGTATAAGTTCGCCAACTCGCGTATTGGCCACATGTGCCTGATTGACGAGCAGAAAGTTATGGCAGCAGAAAAATATTTTGACGACCACGGAGCAGTCGGCACAATCATCGGACGCCTGATTCCCGCAGTCCGCCAGCTCATCAGCATTCCGGCAGGCCTGGCAAGGATGAAATTCTCCCAGTTTCTTTTGTACACATTCATTGGAGCCGGCCTGTGGAACTCAGTGTTGGCAGCCATAGGCTACTCACTTGCACATGTTGTAAGGCCCGAGGAACTGGATGCAACTGTAGCACAGTACGAAAATCCCATCAAGATAGGCATGGTCATCCTGGGCTTTGCAGTCGTATCGTATCTGGTTTGGAAAGGCAGGAAGTAATGAGAAGGACACTTCTTATCCTAAGTTTCCTGACTGCCTGTGCAAACGCCAAAGGCCAGCTCTATGACCGGCTGTTTGTGGATGACTACAGGATAGACACCACACAGACACGCGTGCTGGGGCTTGAACTGGATGCCACAGCGGCATTCCGCGACAACGAGTACACTACCCCACTTACCACAGGATATACCTTGCCGGCAGGAATTTTGGCTCCACGCATAACATACAACCCGATAAACCAGATTCACATGGAAGTCGGTGCACGGGCAATCTTCTTTGCTGGAGCAAACAAATATCCCACATGGGCTTACCACGACATAGCATATTGGAAGGGTGACCAGTACCAGCACGGATTCCACATACTACCATGGCTCCGCCTACAGGCCGAATTCTTTCAGAACAATGCGGACAAATCCCTCAGCATCGTTTTGGGAAATATCTACGGAGGCCAGAACCACCGTTTGAACGATGCCCTGTGGAATCCCGAGACCAATATCATACAAGACCCCGAGATGGGTCTGCAGATACTATGGGTCCGCAAGCATCTGCACATGGACACATGGATAAACTGGCAGAGTTTCATCTACAAACTGGACACGCACCAGGAAGCATTCACCTTCGGTACCAACTGGACGGTAAAACCGGGTAGCAATCCCAAGTACCAGTGGAGCATACCCGTACAACTGGTCGCTCAACACCGTGGCGGAGAGCAAATACTGACAGACGCCGGAGTACAGACTCTGTGGAATGCCAGCATAGGCGGTGCACTGCGCATTAACAACAATTACAGGGTACTGAGCTGGCAGAATTACGAAATCAACACACTTCTGACCTGGCAGCAGGCAGGCAAACTGTGGAATCATCGCAACGGCTTTGCAGTACATCTTGCAGCTGAATGGTGTCTGTGGCAGGGACTCAACTTCCGTGCGGGATACCTATGCGCACCCAGGCATTTTGTCTCGCTATACGGTAATACCCTTTTCAACACACAGAGCATAATCCAGGACATCAGTTTCAAGGGAAACAACACGGCGTACGCCCATATCAGTTACAATCACTGCTTTGCCAGACACTACACCCTGGGGGCAGACATCAACGCATATTACACCCATCTGGGCAAATCGGAACAGACAGACAAAGGAGACTCGCGTTTCAACCTGAACTTCGGCATCTAAATGCGAATCAATCCAATGATAGTATTGAAAAAATTCAGGAAATAGCCCTACAGGATACACCGCAGACCTTTTAGCCACCACCCCATGCGACGCTGCTTGCGCGTGTACATAGTCTTCCAGTTATCCCGCGTCAGTAGTGTACTGCGCTCAATTTCCTTATCATAATAGGCATTCAGCTCACTGCACATCAATGGCGAAAAATAGTAGGCATTAACCTCGTAGTCAAAAGCCAGGCTTCTGGCATCTAGATTGGCAGTACCCACCGTACACAGCGTATCATCGACAATCATTATCTTGTCGTGATGAAAGCCACCCTCGTAAAGCCACACCTTGGCACCACGGCGGGCCAGGTTGTAAACCTCACGCGCAGTACTCGTCTCGCTCAGAGCATGATCACCCTTATGACTGAGCAGAATCTCCAGTTCCACGCCACGCTCTATAGTACGGCGTAGTGCCCTGCGCACACTGCCCGTCAGGATAATATACGGATTCAGTATCCGCACCCGCCTGCGGGCATGATCCAGGCACGAGATATAGCTCAGGCGAATAGACTTGCTCTCACGTCCAGGCTTGCGATCAACAACAAAGGCCTCGCTGCCACGTAATGCAAGGTCATCTGATATACACCCGTCAATATACGTCCGGCATCCCTGCATACTGTATGCAACCGAATCCAGACGCTCACGCGTAATCCCGTACCACATACCAGCAAACAGTTTCTCGTACCCATCCACGATAGGCCCCGTAAGCCTTGCATGCATGTCACGCCATTCACCTATCCCGGGACGCCCATTGATATAATAGTCTGCAATATTCATCCCTCCAGTATATACCATGACACCATCCACAATGACAATCTTGCGATGCAGACGATGCAAGGCATGGTTGATATACGGAAAACGTATAGGGTCAAATCCATACATCATCACACCCTGCCTGCGGTATTCCTCAACAAATTCACGCGTAACGTTAGGAGCCTTGCCGCTGTTGCCGAACGCATCATATACGACCCGGACCTTTACACCACGCTTTGCACTTCGCGCCAAAGCATCCAGAAAGACCCGCCCCGTACTGTCGTTCCACAGCTTGTAATACTCAACATGTATATAGAATCTGGCATTCTCTATACTCTGCAGCATATCCGCCATCTTCTCACGACCTGATGGCAGCAGATGCATGTCACAACCATGGTATCTGGCAAATCCGAAGCGTATGAAATCCTGACGTATGGCATCTATCTGCGCCCGTACTGGCTGTATGGCGAGGAGCAAAATGACCGACAAAACTGTCAGGCGAATGGTCCTTTTCACTTCTTGAAATAGTAAACGAATGTGCTTATACCCTCCAGGGCCTTTTTTCCGGTTTCCTTTATCTCGATAACAAAATGCACATCCGTCTTGATTGCACCGCGCAAATTCAGTATTTCCCTCAGATCGACACGCATACGAATACACTGTCCGCTCAGGACTGGCTGGGCAAACTTCATCTCCTTGATGCCATAGTTAATCATACGCTCCACATTATTCACCTCGATAATCTCGTTCCACATGTGCGGAACCATGCTCAGCGTAAGATAGCCATGCGCTATGGTCTGACCGAAAGGGCTCTCGCTCGCAGCCCTCGCAATATCCACATGAATCCACTGATGGTCATCCGTAGCATCCGCAAACAGATTTATACGGTCCTGACTCAGTTCAATCCAATTACTGACACCCAGTTCCTTGCCTTCATAGGCAGCAAATTCATCAAACGAATTAACCGTGACCATATCTTTATAGCTTTATTCTCAACTCCTTGACTATTTCACTGATGCGCATCTCTGTATTAAGCTGAGCAGGAACCAAAGGCAGTCGCAGTACATTCTCTATCAGCCCCATCTCGTTCAGCAACACCTTGACACCCGCAGGATTTCCGTCCACGAACAGCAATTTGAACAGTTCGGTAAACTTATGATGGATATGCAATGCCTGTCTGTATTCACCCTTAAGCCCAAGACGTACCATACGGCTGAACTCACGTGGCAGGGCATTTCCTATCACACTAATCACACCCACGGCACCAAGAGTAATCAACGGAAAAGTTATTCCATCGTCACCGCTTATTACATCAAAGTTCTTCGGCTTGTTCTTGATTATGTCATCCATCTGTGCGATATTGCCGCTTACCTCCTTGATAGCCACTATGTTTTCAAATTCACGGGCCAGGCGCAATGTCGTCTCGGCAGTCATATTGACACCCGTACGGCCAGGCACATTATACAGGACTACAGGAACAGGACTGGCCTGCGCTATTGCCCTGAAATGCTGATACAGCCCCTCCTGACTGGGTTTGTTGTAATACGGACAGATGCTCAGTATTCCGTCAATTCCCGTAAAATCAGCCGTCTGCAGTTCGTTTACCACTGCTGCCGTGTTGTTACCTCCGCAACCAAGCAGAATCGGAACACGGCCCGCGACACGCTCAACCAAATCCTTCTTGATACGATTCCTCTCATCTGCAGACAAAGTAGGTGTCTCAGCCGTAGTTCCCATTATACATAGGAAGTCCGCACCGTTGCTGATTTGGAATTCAACCAGCCGGCACAATGCCGTCCAGTCAATACTGCCGTCAGTGGTGAACGGAGTAACCAACGCAACGCCTAATCCCTTGAACTTATTTTGAGCCATAAATTGTATCTGTAAATTTTCGCATACAAAATTACAAAAAAAAGCCGATACGTCCCACACATGTTATCGTTTTTTGCTAAATTTGCGTACAAAACAAGTGACATGAACGACAAAGAGCGAATCTTACAACTCAGGGAACAGCTGCACACACACAATTACAACTACTACGTGCTGAACACGCCCACCATTTCCGATCAGGAATTTGACCAAATGATGCACGAACTGGAAGCTCTCGAACAGCAGCACCCCGACATGTACGACGTCAACTCCCCTACACAGCGTGTAGGCAGTGACCTCAGTCAGGATTTCCCCACCGTAAGGCACATCCGTCCAATGCTGTCACTTGCCAACACATACAACCTGGACGAAATACGGGAGTTCTACCAACGCGTCTCAAACGGACTCAACGGACAGCCGTTCCAAATATGTGCCGAACTTAAATACGACGGACTCTCCATCGCACTACATTACACGAAAGGCCGCCTCGTGCAGGCAGTAACACGCGGGGACGGCTTACAGGGCGATGACGTGACAGGCAACGTACGCACCATACGCACTATACCGCTGGTACTGGACGGAAACGTTCCGGACGAATTTGAAATACGCGGCGAGATACTTATGCCATGGAGCAGTTTCGAACGCCTCAACCAAGAGCGGACCGAGGCCGGCGAAGAACTTTTCGCCAACCCACGCAATGCCGCCAGCGGCACGCTTAAGAGCAAGGACTCGCGCATCGTGTCACACCGCGGACTTGACGCATACCTGTACTACCTGCTGGGCGAAGATCTGCCTGGCGAAGGACACTATCAGCGTATGCAGACAGCACGCAAGTGGGGGTTCAACGTCAGTAACGACATCAAGCTATGTGACACGCTGCAGGACGTCTGGGACTACATTACATATTGGGACACACACCGCAGGGAACTACCTGTTGCCACCGATGGCATAGTACTCAAGGTCAATTCCCTGGCACAGCAACGCTCGTTAGGCATGACTGCCAAGAGTCCCCGATGGGCAATTGCGTACAAGTTCCAGGCCGAGCAGGCAAGCACCAGACTGCACCAAGTGACATTCCAGGTTGGTCGTACAGGCATCATCACCCCCGTAGCCAATATGACACCCGTATTGCTTTCAGGCACTATGGTACACCGTGCGACATTACACAACCAGGATGTCATGGATAGCCTGGACCTGCACATCGGTGACAATGTACTGATAGAAAAAGGCGGCGAGATAATTCCGAAAATTGTTGACATAGACTGGGAGCAGACCTGCACCGAAAACCGTGGTGCCAAGATTGACTTTATCACACGTTGCCCAGTCTGCGGCACTCCGCTGCAACGCAACCGGGACGAAGCTTCGACTTTCTGTCCCAACGACCGCGGATGTGCACCGCAGATAATTGGCAGATTGGAACATTTTGTGTCCCGTAAAGCAATGAATATCAATATGATTGGTACCGAACTGATAAATTCGTACTTCAACAGCGGCAAATTACACGACATATCAGATTTCTACTACATGCAGCACGATGCCAAGATTCAGCAGTCCATACAGGACAGCAAACAAGTACCCTTCGAACGCGTACTCTTTGCCCTGGGCATCCGCTTCGTAGGCGAGATTGCAGCAAAAGTACTGGCACGCAAGTACAAAGATATTGACAGCCTCAGTCAGGCAAGCATGGAGTCGTTGCTGGAAACTGACGGTATCGGACAAGTCATAGCCACCAGCGTATATACCTATCTGCGCGATGAACGTAACATAGCCCTAATCCAACGCCTGCGTCAGGCAGGCCTGCAGTTTGCCCTCAGCGAGACACAGTTGACAATGCACAGCCACACACTGCAGGGACAAACTATAGTTATCAGTGGCGTATTCGTACACCACTCGCGTGACGAATACAAACGCATCATTGAACAGCACGGGGGCAAGAACTCAGGCTCAATCAGCGCCAAGACCAGTTTCGTCCTGGCCGGTGACAACATGGGCCCCGCAAAACTTGAAAAAGCAAGCAAGTTAGGAATACGCATCGTGAACGAGGACGAATTTCTCACAATGATAGGATGACATACGACCTGCAATTCACAACACAACAACTGGTTCCCTACATCAACTGGGTATATTTCTATCACACATGGAGAATCCAGGAACAATCCGCCAGCGAATTGCGAAGCGAGGCAGACGCCATCCTGCAGCAATGGGCTGACGAAGGACGCTGTGCCAAATTCCGCGTATCCCTGCTTCCCGCCAATTCGGACGGAGAAGACATCATCATATCCTCGCCCCGCACAGGAGACTGGAACGGAATCATACCACTGCTACGCCAGCAACATCCACCATACCTGTGCCTGTCCGATTTCCTGCCGCCAGCAAGCATGCAAGCACAAACCCTGGGCATATATGCCAGTAGTGTACAGTTTACCGTACAGGGACTATTGGAACAGACACTTGCCGACAGGCTTGCCGAAGCAGCAGCAGAACTGGGACACCAACACACACGTCGCAAGCTATGGGGATATGCACCTGACGAAAACCTCACTCCACAGCAACTTTTTGCCGAGCACTATCAGGGCAGACGCCCCGCCGTAGGATACCCCTCCATGCCCGACCAGAGCCTAATGTTCATCCTGGCTGACATACTGGATTTCGAGACCCTGGGCATCAGCCTGACCGAAACAGGAGCAATGCTTCCGCATGCCAGCACCGCAGGCCTTATGCTATCCCATCCAAAGGCACAGCATTTCAGCATCGACACCATAGGTCAGGACCAGCTGGAACAATATGCACAACGCCGTGGAGTTACCGCGGAAAGCCTGCGACCGTTCCTAAAGGTAAAGTACTAATGAAGCAGGCCATCATCATTACACTCCTATCCCTTGTCTCACTGACAGGGCTAGCGCAAGATGTGACTGAGGCTTTCCGCCCGCTTACGGATCGACTGACAGCCTTTGGACAGACCATTCCACAGGAGAAGGTCTATGTCCATATGGACAATACCAGTTATCAGCTTGGCGACACAATATGGTTCACAGCCTACACACGGCAGACCAATACAGGCAGGCCTTCGGATGTGAGCGGTGTGCTTTACGTGGAGCTCTACGGGCACGAGGGCTATATGATAGAGCGCAAGCTCATCCAGATGAAGGAGGGACGCGGCTACGGCTTTTTCGCTCTGACAAGACAGATTCAGTATGCCGGCTTCTACGAACTGAGAGCTTACACACGCTGGCAACTGAATTGGGGGCTCTTCGAACACAAACATACAAACAAACTCAAATTTGCATCTAAGCAGCAGGAGAAAGATTACTACCGCGACTATGAGAAGCTCTACAGCCGCGTATTCCCTGTCTATGACAAGCCTATCGAGCCGGGCGACTACAATCGCGACATGCCCCTGAGAGCAATGCGGAGAATATACAATACCGAACCGGAGAAACGCGAACTCAGGCTCTCACTCTACCCAGAAGGCGGTAATCTGGTGGAAGGATTGCCGTGCAGAATCGCATTCGAAGCCTGTTGGGATAACGGAGAATGGGCAGAAGGCAAACTGATTTACGGAGGTGATTCGGCAAATGTACTGAACCGAGGCAGGGGACTCTTCGAAGTCATTCCGCACAATAGAATGGAGCAAGAGGCCCTCTTTATGACACGGGACGGACAGACAGTCAAGACAAAACTGCCAAAAGCTGAAAAGACCGGCATTTCTATACGCCTGGAACAAGACAACGGCCAATGGCTATCCCATATTTACAACACAGCAGACCTCACGGCAGACAATTTGGCTCTTAGCCTTATGCACGAAGGCAGGTTGGCAGATGCACTTATGCTGTCAGAGCTGACCGATGACGGAAAGGGTTACACATATATTATAAACGACTCGCTTCTGGCTGAAGCAGGCGTTTACCAGCTGACTGTCTTTGACGCTCACGGCCGTGTATATGCAGACCGGCTTTTCTTCGCGAGAGGCAGAGACGGGATTCAGCCGACAATAGAGATCAGCGGACTGAAGGACGAATACCAGCCATACGAGACTGTCAGCTTGAAAATAAAGGGGAAGACGGGAGGCAGCTTATCCCTTTCCGTTAGGGATGACATGAGACAAGACTTTCTCTATGATGACGGCAACATTTTGACCGAAATGCTCCTGTCAAGCGAGATACGCGGTTTTGTTCCCCAACCAGGATGGTATTTTGAAGAAGATGACGACGAACACCGTTCAGCCCTGGATCTCCTGATGATGACACAAGGCTGGCGGCGCTTTGACTGGCGGAGCATGGCGGTCAAAGGCACATGGGACATGACTCAGCCGGAAGAAAAGGCTCCCATCCTGACAGGCAACACATTCAAGAACATCAACACATACAATATGTTCCCCGATGAAGAGGATATCTATACGAACAAGACAATCTCCAGGAAAAGGAAACGCGAAATAGCCGAATACAAGAGGGCTGTTAACGAGCAGGAACAACACAAGGCAAACCGGAAGGAGCTTAAAGTTCATGCGGAAATAGTGGTAGTGGATGCAAACACCTTTTTCGTTGGTGAAGAAGAGACCAATCAGGGCGCATTCCGAATCCAGCTGCCACCCTTCTACGGTCCTTCGGTGCTCTTCATCAGCGTTGCCGATACCACAAAATGGAAGAAAGGCAAACCATACACATGGATACAAGCAGAACCCTACAATGAGAAAACGGATTACATGTTCTTGCCTGCAAGCAGGAAACTAAAGAACAGGATTTATGTTGAGCCGGCAGCTTATCTGGCCCGGATCAGGTGGCCCTACCCAAGGTTCGTGAAACCCTATAACTTTTACCAGAACCATTTGGCCCCGGTTCCATCAAAGAATATGACGGCAAGAAAACCGTCAATACTCTGGAACGAAACACTCATGCGCGAAGTGACTGTGAAGGCCAGACGGAACACACTTCGCAAGTTCGACGACACCTGGCCTATCCTCTGCATCGATGCATTGGAGGCAAACAATATAGCAAAGGACTGTGGCATTGGCTTCATGGAGGTCATGGTAGGCGACTACGGCATTGGCGCTCCGGGCAATAACGGAGTCATAAGTGGAGAACCGACCTTCGAAATACGTTATGGCTATGGAATGACCCGCCGAATGCTGATGAATAAGAAAATCCCACAAGATTCCATCTATGCCAGAAAGTATTTGAAATCAGGCTCCTTTACGATAACACCACCAACATTGGGACCAACAGGCATCGGAGAGTTTGGTATGGAAAACACCGGGCTCTCTCCCGGCGAATCCATGGAGTATATGGGAACCGGAGTCTGGGACAAATATGTGCTATATTCTGACTATAGTCCGCGGATGGAAGGCAACAAGCAGTATTATGGAGCTAATGAGCCAAAGACAAAAATGGTTAAATACCCCTTCCCCGACGGTTCCAGGCGTATAACATATCGCGACCGCCGTTACATCCTGGAAGGCTTTGCCTATCCGGCAAAGTTCTACAATCCCGATTACTCCAGGCAGACACCACCCGTTCCGACAGATTACCGCCGCACACTATACTGGAATCCCGAACTGAAATTGGACGAGAACGGCGAAGCCGGCATCACTTTCTACAACAACAGCCGTCAGACAACACTTTTCGTTGAAGCCGAAGGTCAGACAGCAGACGGCACCTTACTCTGGACACAATAAATGTCCGGAGAGAGACTTATTCAGAAGTGGATACTGAGGTCAAATCCGCACTGGAAGGGCGCTCCACGCTGTGCCATAAAGACCTCTCGTCCTGTAGCCTTGCTGGAGAAGGCGAAGGTATTGTACTTGCTGTCTGTAATATTGCGTGCCCAAAGGTTTAGTTTGCACGGACCAAAATCAGCAAGAATATGCGCTCCCATTACGGCGTAGAACTTCTGGCAATAAGTATTGGCCTCGTCCCACCAGATCTTGCCCTGACCGTTCATATTGACCCCGAAAGTGATACTCTTCATGCAACGGAGGTTGGTATTTAGGGTATAATCTGCCATTGCCGACAGGGTGTGTGCCGGCACGTATGGTATCATGTTTCCACTGTAGTCAATTTCGTCAGCATTCTTCGATGGACGGTTCTTGTATTCCTTGAATGCAGCATGTGTATAGCCGTACCCCAATGACCAGGCAAGGTGATTGCTAATGGCACTGCCTCGGAGTGTAAGCTCAAGACCACAGCTATAGCTCTTACCGGCATTGACCATCTTGCGTCCGTAACCGTAGTCTGGGGTAAAGACAGACAGTTGTTGATTACGAATTGCCATGTAGTATAGGCTCAGGTCAGCATGTATGAGATTGTCGAAAAGGTTGGCGTGTGTCCCCAACTCAAAGTTCCAGGACTCCTCTGGTTTAAACTTGATACCATCCCTGATGGCTGCGCAATCCTCACCATGGTGTTCAAGTACGACTTCAGTCATCGGCGTTCCGCCCTGCAGCATAGCAATAGCCGTTTGCAAGTCACTCTGGATAATATCACCAAACATCTGAATATTAAAACCTCCTGCACGATAGCCCTTGGTAACCGTTGCATAGATATTACTGCCGTTGTCAAACTTGTATGTAAGTCCGAATTTGGGCAACAACTGGTTGAAGTTGGCCTTGTCAGAACCGATGTAGTCGGTATATATCCTGGTAGGAGATATGGTAGTTCCCATAATAGAAAAAACAGGGTTCATACTGATACCACGTGCGTCAAAAACAATCTCCGAATGGATGTAGTCGTAACGCAAACCGAGAGTTGCCGTCAGATGTTTTGTAATGTCAATATTCGACTCGTGAAATACACCCAAGTTGAATTGCGGAGTATGAAACAGGCATGGGATATCCATCGCCATGTCGATGTCAATACCACCACGTGCTGCAATAGCTGCCTTAGCCTGCTCAACTGTCATTCCACGGGCAGTCATACTGTTTATCATTGCCCCTGTAATCTGCTGCTCCAGCATCTGGGGAAAATAACTGCCAAAGGTATTCGGCGCATCAGTTCTCAGCCACTGGTAAGAACCAAACACGCCTGCGGTCCAATGCCAGCGGCTCTTGTTGTTGCTCTTGAAGGTAAATTCCTGAGTCACGGCATTACTCAACTGTGATTGATCCACTACAACAAAATCCAGGGCCGAGCAGTCGTTATCCATCAGCAGATTGTCCTTCAGGAACTGATAACTGGTATTGGACTGGAAGTCAAATCCCCTGCCATGATACTTGACGGCCAAACCCGTATTAAGCATATTACGGGTATATCTGCCCTGGCGTTTCTGATCAGGCTCCGATCCCACCCTGCCGCTCTCAGGTTCCAGCACACCATAAGGATAGGCATGCTGACTGACGTACTGGTAGTCTGCCATCCAATCGAACGAAAGTCTGTCAGAAGGCCTATACACCAGACGCAGGCGACTTCCTGTCTCGTTCCTGTCATCAGCACGCTCGCCCGTTAGCGTATTCTTCCAAAATCCGTTGGTACCGTTGTAGAATGCACCTACCGAGAAGGCAAATTTATCATTTACCTTATTATAATGCCCTACCTCGACATTGCGATAAAGATGAGTACCCAGACCAAGATTTATGTCAGTACCCTGATAGCGCAGAGGATTCTTGGTGTACTGACGCACCAGACCGCCCTCCGAGTTTATACCGTATAGCGTACCCTGGGGACCACGCAGCACATCCACACGGTCCAGATGCCATACATGACTGTTGAATGCCGACTTGTTAATCAACGGAATATCATCTACATAGATACCCATGGAAGGACTGTTGACACGAGATCCAATGCCACGAATATAAATAGAAGACGTGAAGCGGGCTCCGTAGTCGGGCATAACAAAGGCAGGAACATAACTCGACAGGTCACGCAGGTCGCGAACACCCAGACTATTCATCTCCTTACTTGTAAGAACTGACGAACTCACAGGCTGAAGACGCAGGCTTGTAAAATCCTTTTCGACAGGAATCACCACAACTTCGTCCAAACTAAAGACTCTTGATGTATCAACAGGCACTCCCTCTCCTTCTGCCTCTGCAGGAAGTGCAAATCCTGCAACCAATGCTGATGCCAGAATGGCTTCTTTTATCATATTCATATATATTATAATCCAAAATTCATTATTCTGTCCGCTATATTGGCGGCCTGGGTAATCCTGTGGCTCATACCAATACCGTCACGCAGGTTTCCGCCTATTACCAGTCCCTTGCATTGCTTCTCTACTGACGACACCGCACTTAACCTGTATCCGCTCTTGGCATCGTATTGCGGAATGGCACGCATGTGGCGCGAGATATTTATGTAATCGTAACTTCTGTCTGCATCATATTTCCAAACGGCTAAATAACCAAATACCTAATCCGGATGCAAAGGTACAGTATAATCAATGTTCCTGCAATCCTTATTTATGATGATTTTGCCAAACTCAATAGATATATTAGGACTGTCTAATTTTTTTTACGCAAAAACATAAAAAAAACTCAGCTAATATTTGCAATATTCAACAAAAAGTCATACTTTTGCACTCGCAAACAAGAAATACGGGTAAGTCCTGTACGGCATGCTCCCTCGGAACCCCCCCAGGGCTTGACCGCAGCAGGGGTCCTTGTTTGTAGCGCCGATATATGCATCTCTTACCCACCCGCCTCTTTAGCTCAGTTGGCCAGAGCACGTGATTTGTAATCTCGGGGTCGTTGGTTCGAATCCGACAAGAGGCTCATCAAAATCATCAAGGATTTTAAGGATTTATAAGGATCTTCTTTGTCAAGAGAAATCCATGAAATCCTTAAAATCCTTGTCTTGTTAAGTATGGTCATGGACGGCAGGCAGATGTGGACGGAGGTCACG
>ODAI013262342.1_pt1 | contig 44082 bp, 42 predicted proteins | sample 1539321 | NCBI WGS metagenome assembly ODAI01 (sample SAMN02144231, study PRJEB22623) | gut metagenome | biome: sheep rumen | host: Ovis aries | place: New Zealand
GTATTTTGTATAGTTAGTAATAAAAACTGGTGCAAAAATAGCGGAAAAAAAATAAACACGCAAATAACCCACCAAATAATTATATCTTTAACGACATAATTAGCACAAAAAGCTCCATTTTATATCTTTCACGATACAAAAAAGTGCGTTAACATGTTCACTCGCTATAGTTGTGGTCAACAACAATGGAGAATTCATATTGAGGGAACTGGGCATGGAGGTCGGTTGATATGACAGAGGCAAACCTCTCACCGTCTTTCACATTTTCTTTGGGCACGATATCAAGCGTAATGAGATGCCTATCTTCGTAACAATAATAGGCATGCACCTGCATTACACCCTCATGCTGAGAAGCGAATTGCAAAATCTTACGCTGCAATTGTCCTTTTTCAGAATCAGTCGTATTGACAGCATAAATGCCTACAGTAAGGATGACTCCAAACTTATCAAAAATTCTTTGCGCAATATCGCGTGTGAGACGATGAATTTCCTTTGCCGTGAGAGTTTCGGGCACACTGATGTGAAGTGAGCCGATAATGGTATTGGGACCATAGCTGTTCATGATGATATCATAAACACCCTGCACATTTTCATAACTGTTCACCTCCTTTTTCAATGCCGCTACAAATTCAGGAGAGATTCGGCTGCCCAACAGTTCGTTGATGGGCGAGGCCAACATTTCGAATCCTGCTTTAATAATAACCAAAGAGATGAGTGTACCAAATATGCCATCGAGATTGACTTGCCAAATGAGCATAATACCTGCAGAAATAAGTGTTGCAAGCGTTACAATGGCATCAAAGAGAGCATCAGCTCCACTGGCTTTCAAGGCATCGCTTTTGAGTTGCTGACCAGCGCGTTTCACATAGAGCCCTAAAACTATTTTGACAAAAATGGCCACAATAATCACAACCAACGTCAACGTCGTATATTCAGGCAAAGTGGGTTCAAGAATTTTCTTCACAGACTCTATCAATGAACCCACACCAGCCAACAGAACAATCACCGCAATGATGATGGCACTGAAATACTCAATGCGTCCATGTCCAAAAGGATGTTCATGATCGGCAGGGCGTTCCGACAACTTTGTACCTACAATCGTGATAACAGAAGAAAGGGCATCGCTCAAATTATTCACAGCATCCATGACTATGGCAATAGAACTTGCCAAAAGTCCGACAGCAGCCTTAAAGACTGCCAGCAATACATTTGCAGCTACGCCAACAATACTTGTACGAATGATTTTCTTATTCCTATCCATATTTTTACAATATTTTAGTCATAAACAAAAATGAAACATCTTTTGTCATATTTCGGTTGACACTCACTCCGCTCTATTCCAAGTCTTCAGCAGCAATGCTCCGTTCTTCGTCTCCATCAAAGTTATAGGCAAGCCGCGCTCCCTGATTTTCCAAGGCAATGTAATTGAGGGTGCGCAACAATCCCTGAAGAGTTTTCTCGCGCTCTTTCGGTTTGAGCTGACATTCCCATATTTCCACCGTGTGCCAACCCAAGGCTTTTAATGCCAAGATGTTTTCGTGGTCGCGCGCTTTGTTCCGAATAATCTTCTTCGACCAGAAATCGACATGCGTCTGAGGCATTTTGTACATAGAACATCCCTCGTGCCCATGCCAGAAACAACCGTTGATAAAGACACAAGTGCGGAGGCCGACGATGGCCAAGTCGGGAGTACCCGGCAATGTTTTGGCATGAATGCGATAACGGAAACCGTGACTAAAGAGGAAACGCCGCACAAGCATCTCCGGTCGCGTGTTTTTTGATCGGATTCTGCGCATGCAATTGCTACGCTGTTCGGGTGTCATCTTGTCTGCCATAAATACGTCAAATTAATCATGGTCGCCAAGTGGAAGAAGTACTTGAAACCACCACTTATTTTCAAAAGTCCGCATTCTAAAACCTCATTGCTTCTCTGTCATGTATTTCCAGTATCGACGCGGCATATCGGAAAGTTGCTTTCTGGGATTCATACGCTCGCGTATGCAGATGGCCTTGAAATAAGTGCGCCACATATCTTGAAAGAGCTTATCGTCTTTGCTTATCACTTCATCGTTCAGTTGACCACTATCGAGGTCGAATGGAAGAGATTCCTCATGTTGAAAAGTGATACGAATCACTTCCTGACAGTCATAATAAAATCCGTAACGACGCTTGGCATCATAAATGAGCCAGGGCTGATCGCGAAATCGATCCTTAAAATGGGCTACTGTTAGCGGCAACACATTGTGGTCAGGTGAAACCACACCTAAGTAAGTACCATCTTTCGCTTTCTGGAAACGCAGGAACTGAAGCATGCGGTGTTGTTCATGTATCACTTTCCTGCCAATGTTCGTCACAGCCAGCACATCGGCATCAGAGAAATTCCGCTCAAGGCTCGTCCTGCCTTCTGGCTGCTGAAACACCTTATATATATATTGGAATAAAGGAGTGTCCAACTCAGGCAGTTCGGACAGATAACTCACCATCAGCATACGAAGTGCCTGCTTCGAAAGACGTTTTTCCAATCCAGCCCACACCCGTGCAGCTCGGTCGTCGGCTGTCGTCACCTCATGCACTTCTTCACAGAACAACGGCAATGGCTCTCCTTCCCCCATCAGCATGTCGGGGTGCTGACGGAGGGAATAGGCATCAAATACTGCCGACAGAAGACCGTCGAATGTTCGATCGAAAGCGTAAACTAACATGGTTCTTCTTCAAAATTTAGAGTCAGTTGTAATTCATCTGCCGCCTTTTTCTGCTGAGCCTTTGAAACCAGCAACGGTTTCAGGCGTTCTGGGTGAAGTTCATTAATGCCCACAATCGGATTGGCATAACCATCTGTCAATTCATGGCAGGTGATAAAATACTTTGCCTTCTTCATCACCACCCCCATCTTTTTCAGATGGTAGGATGTGATGCGGTTAAAACGTCGGGAATTGACAATCAGCACTGCCGACTTCACCCCGATGCCTGGCACTCGTAAGATTTTCTCGTAGTCATCCCTGTTGATATCTACAGGAAATTGTTCAGGATGCCTTAAAGCCCACGCCAACTTCGGGTCCACTTCCAGGTCGAGGTTCGCATTAGCCTCATCCACAATTTCCTCCACACTAAACTGATAGAACCTCATGAGCCAATCGGCCTGATAAAGGCGGTTTTCGCGCACCAACGGAGGCTGTTTCAACACAGGCAAACGTGGGTCGTAGGTATTCACACTCACATAACCCGAATAATACACACGCCGAATGGTGGGTTGACTATACATGACAGATGACATGTGCAGAATGTCACGGTCAGTATCGGCCGTTGCACCAACAATCATTTGTGTGCTCTGCCCTGCAGGGACAAAGCGCGGCACACGCCTCAGACGCTTGCGGTCCTCCTGATTTTCCAACACCCTTTGCTGCACAAACTGCATGGGCTGGAAAACGCTCTGGTGATCTTTCTCTGGTGCCAACAGCTTCAGCGATTCTTCTCTGGGAATTTCAATGTTCACACTCATGCGGTCGGCATACCGTCCCGCTTCACTCATCAGTTCTCCACTGGCTCCAGGAATGCTCTTCAAATGAATGTAACCATTAAATCGATGCACAGTTCGCAAGTCACGCGCTATAGCCACCAGCCGCTCCATCGTATAATCAGGATTGCGCACCACCCCACTGCTCAGGAACAAACCCTCGATGTAGTTTCTGCGATAAAATTCCATCACAATCTCCACCAGCTCGTGCACGGCCAATGTCGCGCGTGGAATGTCATTGCTGCGTCGGTTCACACAATAGGCACAATCGTACATGCAATAGTTGGTGAGCATCACCTTCAGCAGCGAGATGCACCGCCCGTCATCAGCAAACGAATGACAGATGCCTACACCGCCCACTGTGTTGCCCACCATGCCTTGCTTACCACCACGCACTGTTCCGCTGGAGGAACACGACACATCATACTTTGCCGATTCCGCCAGTATGCGCAATTTCTCCATGGTCTTTTCTGTCAGCATACTCCTTTATTGCATGAAACCAAAACAAGAGTGGTATCCAGAAACACCACTCTTGCTTTATCTTCGTCGGGAAGACCAGACTCGAACTGGCGACCACGCGCCCCCCAGACGCGTACGCTAACCAACTGCGCTACTTCCCGATTGACCTCATGGAGCATTGAGCTCTTCTGAAATCGGGTGCAAAGGTAGCACATTTTAGGAAGAAAACAAAATAAAAAGGAAAAAAATTAGAAGAAAAATCAATTTTCCACCCATACGTTCCAATTTTGAGGAAACTTTATTCCATCTTCCACCCCTTTTGGGAGGCTCACAGTACCACTGACGAGAGCACAAAATAATAGGCATAAGCACCAAGGGAGTACCTCGCATGTACCTCGCATGTACCTCGCATGTACCTCGCATCGAATATACCCACGTTACAAGCGACAAAACTGTGGGGTAATTGCCACCAACATCATCGTTTCTTTTTCAAAGAGAATTCGAAAGTGATTCCACCTCCCTCTGTGGGGCGAACCGTGATAGTGCCACCATGAAGCAAGACGGCATTTTTTACAATAGCCAGTCCAAGCCCCGTACCTCCAAGAGAACGGCTGCGACTTTTATCAATGCGATAGAAACGTTCGAAGATGCGTGGCAAATGTTCAGGAGGAATGCCCACGCCATGGTCGGCAAAGGTGAAATGCCAACAATCATCCTCCTCAACAGCATAGACTTCCACCACAGTGCCCTTACCAGCATAGTTCAAGGCATTATCCACCAGATTGCGAAACACACTGTAGAGAAGCGACGTGTTGCCTCGGACAACAATGTCTTGAGGCAGACTATTAAAAAGCTTCATCTGCTTTTGTTCAAAAGCCAGCGCCGTTTCTTCTGCGATGTCAGCAAACAGACTTGCCACATCCACTCTATCCATCGTGAGCACATCGGCAGCGTAGTCCATACGGTTCAGCGTAGAAATGTCTTGCAACAATGCAGTCAGACGCTGCGCCTGAGCATGGGTGCGAACCACAAATTGCATGCGGGTAGTCTCATCCATGTGGGGAGCATCAAGTATGGTCTCTGTATATCCCAAGATACTTGCCACAGGAGTTTTCAGCTCATGCGCAATATTCTGGGTTAGTTCTCGACGCATGCGGCTTTCCTTCATTTCCTGTTCGCGGCTGATGCGTTCATCCATCCTGCGCGCATAGTGCAAAAGCAGCAACCCTAAGCCTGTCATGACCACTAAAGAGAACACCAGCAAATGCCAATCGCTGACCTCGTTGAATGGCATGATAAATTTGCGGTCATAGTCCTCAAATGCAATGAAAATGGCTGCATAGACAGCGAATATCACCATCACGCTGCCCCACATCTTTCGTCCTTCACTCATTTTTTTCATTTCTCGAATAAATAGCCAAATCCTTGGCGTGCAACAATGCAACCCGAGTAACGGCCCAACTTCTTGCGCAACCGGGCAAGGTTCACATCAACTGTTCGGCTGATGACGATGACATCCCTTGGCCACACAGCCTCAATCAGTTCCTGTCTGCTAAAAACCCTGCCACTATGACTGAGGAGCAAGTACAGGAGTTCGAACTCTGTCTTTGTCAGTTCTATCATTTCTTCGTCCACAGAGACAGTCTTCTGCTGCAAGTCAATCAGCAGCCCTTCATAAGCAAGCATGCTCTGCAATTCCTCCCCTCTTGTTACGGAACGGTTGAGCACAGCTTTTACTCTCGCCATCACCTCACGAACCGAAAAGGGTTTGGTTACGTAATCGTCAGCGCCCAAATCAAAGCCATGAAGCGTATCATCTTCCGAATCCTTAGCTGTAAGAAAGATGATTGGTATTTGCGATGTACATTCCTCCGCTTTCCATCGCGCCGCCAATTCAAACCCCGACATTCCCGGCATCATCACATCGAGCAAGCACAAGTCGAATGGCGGAGAGGTGAAACCACCCATGTCATTCGACGCATTGGAAGCTGCATGTTTCGCCAATTTACCACTTTTCAATTCTTCTATTTTTTCTATAGCTTCTTCGGCCGAGCAGCAGGCCTCAGCCCAATAGCCATTAGAACGCAGGTTGAAAAGCAGTATGTCGCACAAATCGCGCTCGTCATCAACAACAAGTATCTTTTTTTGTCTCATACAGAGTGCAAAGTTACGAATTATTTTCCAAATCTCGCTTGCACAACATTAACAACATAGTCACCAAGCTTTTCTAATTCCCCCACAAGATCGCCAAACATGGTGCCAACAGCATAGTCATACTGATGATTGTTCACCGCCACAATATTTGCTCTCTTCAAACGGTCGCGCAAAGCGTTGATGTCATTCTCTATACGGAATGTCTCACGAATGTCATGTTCATAACGATGACCGTGCATCACTACACACATTTGGCGAAGGGCATGGTCGCAAAGCGTCATCATTTCTTGCAAATCGCTTGTTTGCTGAGACGTAAATTTTCGTCCACTCTGTGCTCGCCGTTGAAGCGTGCGCGCCAAATTATAACATGCGTCTCCGATAGATTCCAGCTCGCCCACCTCACGCAACATCTGCCGAATTTTCTGTTTCGTCTCGTCACTCAGATGATCATTACTCACTTTCTCCAAATAGCGAGCAATTTCTATTTCCATGCGGTCGGACACATCTTCTTCTTGTTCCACCCAAGCATAGGATTTTTCAAACAGTTTGGAATCGTCCATTGTGAGCATCTGCTGCACACGCTCGAACATTTGGTGAATATTTTCGGCAAAGCGAGCTGTCTCTTTTTGGGCTTGAAGAACAGCAATTTCAGGAGTTTGTACAAGGTTGGTTTGAATATATTGCAAACGGAAATCGTCCTGACGATGAGTTTCCTTGCCAGGCAAAAGCCACGAGACCACACGAACCATCTGGGGCACAAACCAAATGAGAATGGCTGTATTAATCACATTGAAGCACGTATGGAACATGGCCAACACTACGGGCAGCTGTTCCACTTGCCCACCCACTGCCGGGTCGTACCCTACAAGCCGACACACCATATTGACAAAGGGATAGAACACAATGAGCACCCAAACCACGCCAAACACATTAAACAGCAAGTGTGCCAATGCAGCACGTCGCGCCTCTACACCAGCACCCAAAGCGGCAAGGTTGGCCGTTGCCGTAGTGCCGATATTCTCTCCCATGACCAATGCTATTCCCAAATAGATGGGCAACACTCCCGTGGAACAAAGCAGGATGGTGATGGCCATCACTGCCGCAGAAGATTGCACCACGCACGTTATTAAGGTGCCTATAGCAAGGAAAGCCACGATGGTCAAATGGCTACCAGTGTCGAACGATGCAAAGAACTGAACGGCCGCTTCGTTATGCTCCAAATCCAAGTCACGACCAGCAGCACTGAGCATCACCAACGAAAGAAAAAGGAAAGCTATGCCAAAAAGGAAATCGCCCACGTAACGGTGGCTTTTCCTGTAAATCAATATCATGCCGACGAAAAATGCAGGAAAGACCACATTGGTAAGATCGACCGAATAGCCTAACGACATAATCCAAGCCGTGAGCGTTGTGCCAATGTTCGCTCCCATGATGATAGAGATGGCCTGAGCCAATGTCAGCAGTCCTGCACTCACAAACGAGACAGTCATCACCGTTGTGGCTGACGAAGATTGTACGGCACAAGTAACAAAAGTACCGGTCAACATTCCTGTCAACCGGTTCGTTGTCATCTTTGCTAAAATGTACCTCAACTGCGGGCCTGCCATTTTTTGCAGAGCCTCACTCATCATCTTCATCCCGAAGATTAATAACCCTAATGCCCCCAGAACTCGCAAGGCAATCATCGTGTAACTTTGTTCCATTATTATCGCTATTAATTTTTGAGTGCAAAATTACAGCGATTCCACCACACAGCCAAAAATAAACTGTTACGATATGGTTACAAAGCGATGAAGATTCGGTTACAGAATATGGAGTGCTGCTGAATCAACGCGCGCTCAATGCCTATTCCTTAGGATAACCTACAGGGTTGTTCAGCAGAGGCACCTGATTCTCATTCAGTTTGAGGAGGTTCTTAATGGCTGCAATATCCATCGTGGCACGAGGCACAGTTGCGAGTCCTGCAGCTGCACAGAAAAGGTCGATGTTTTGGCTTACATAACCTGCATCCATCGACACCATAGACTGTGCATGAGCATCTTTAGAGCCAAATCTATCAAAGTCGCCCACCATCAACAAATTCACAGGAGCCTCCTTTGCAAAGCTCTGAAAGCCTGCCAGAATGTCGCGATGGTCACCTTCTGCCACTTGTGTCAGCGAATGCGCTTTGGAATTATACATGCACACTCCTTGGCGTGAGAAGACGTAGAGCAAGATTTCCTGACGGTTCATGGCCGTAGGAGCAGTAAGATTACCGTTTGCACGGTTCACGCCAATGGCGGCCCACAAGAGGTCGCTCAAGTCCTGTTCGGAGAGGTCTTTCGCACTGTACTCGCGAACAGACTTACGCTGCTGGAACATTTCCATCACCGTCAGAGTCTGACGCTGAAGATTAGGCTTAGGAAGATTTTGAGTTTGGGCCAAACACGTTGTGCCCATAAGCAGTGCAACTGCCAATAATGCAATTTGTTTCATTGTGTTGTGGTTTTTAGTTAAAAAATCGCCACAAAGATATGAAAAAGTTGTGAGTTAACCATTAGAATTTAAAAGTTTTTCCTGCCTTACCTCTAAAGAAAACATAATTCTTTATCTCGTCTGGCTCATATTTCGGAAATTTTATCTATATTTGCAGCAGAAAAGAATAAACTATGGCAACTTTTTGGACAAAAAGAAACGAAGATATAGAAGATGAGAAGACCGCTATGCCTTGGGGCGAGCTGTTTGTGAAAGGCGACCGAAATGTACCTCGCCGTCGTAGGCTGAAAGTGGCGCTGTTCGACTTGGACGGCACGTTGGTAGATACCGAAGACCAATACTCCATCTTTTGGGGAGCGACAGCCAGAAAGTATCGTCCCGATGTACCTCGGCTGGAATACCTTATTAAAGGCACCACCCTCACACAGATTTTCAGCACATATTTCCCCAATCCTCAGTGGCAGGCCGAAATTACCGAAGGGCTGAATGCCTACGAAGCTCAGATGAAATATGCTTTCTATCCGGGAGCGCTTGCATTCATCAACGACTTAAAGCGCAATGGGGTAAAATGTGCCTTAGTGACCAGTTCTAACATTCCTAAAATGGAGAGTGTGAAACTACAGATACCCGATTTCGACGCGCTGTTTGACAAGGTGCTGACTGCTGAAGATTTCACCGCCTCTAAGCCCGCCCCCGATTGCTACCTTCAAGGGGCTAAGGTGTTCAATGCCGACATTGACGAGTGCGTCGTGTTTGAGGATGCCTACACAGGGTTGCAAGCAGGTATGTCGTCCGGCATCTTCACCATCGGGCTTCCTACTGGACACACCAAGGAAGAAATCAAGGACAAATGCAACTATGTGCTTGACAGCTTCGAGGGTATGACGTTTGAGCGACTGACAGCACTGTTAGAAGAGAACTAAAAGCAAGATTACCTCAAAGTTTACCTCAGGTTTTAAACCTTAGGGCAACCTTAGGGTACATCGAAGGTACTAATTGAGAAAATCCTTATCACTTTTTCTTCACAGGGTCGCAAGTAAGACCGCAACCCAGTTTCTTCAGAATTTTCCTATCCACTTCGCCTAACATGACCGTGCTGTGCATCTGACATCCACGAAGTTTTGGCAGTTGTTCGAGTGCATGACGGCAGTTCTCATCGTGCTGTGAGAGCACCGAAATGGCCACCAACACCTCGTCAGTGTGCAGACGTGGATTTTGCCCACCCAGATATTCAATTTTTGTCTTTTGTATGGGTTCTATCATGCTCTGCGGAATCAATTTAGCATCATCGTCAATACCCGCCAAATATTTCATCACATTGAGCAGCAAAGCGGCACAGCAGCCCAGCAGCGCACCTGTTTTGGAAGTGATGATTGTGCCATCTTCCATTTCCATAGCAGCGCAGTGCACACCCGTCTGTGCTTTCCGTTCATTAGCAGCTACCGTAACCTTACGGGTGGATGTGGTGATTTTTGCTTGATTGAAGAGCAACTGAATCTTACTCACCTCATTTTCATTGCATGCTCCGTCAGCCAATTTATTAGTGGCATCGTAATAGCGGCGAATGATTTCATCTTTCGATGCCTGACAGCAAACATCATCATCTGAAATGCAGAATCCGACCATGTTCACGCCCATGTCAGTCGGCGACTTATAAGGGTTTTCTCCATAAATGCCTTCAAAAAGCGCATTCAACACGGGGAAAATCTCAATGTCACGGTTATAGTTAATGGCCACCTTTCCGTAGGCATCAAAATGGAAGGGGTCAATCATATTCACATCATTCAAGTCGGCCGTTGCAGCCTCGTAGGCAATATTTACAGGATGCTTCAAAGGGAGGTTCCACACTGGGAAGGTCTCAAACTTTGCATACCCCGCACGAATGCCGCGCTTGTTTTCGCCATATAATTGACTCAGACACACAGCCATCTTACCACTGCCAGGACCCGGAGCGGTGACAATCACCAGCGGACGTGTAGTCTCTACATAGTCGTTCTTTCCGAAACCCTCGTCCGAGGCTATCAGCTCCACATTGTGAGGGTAGCCATCAATTAGATAATGAAAATAGGATTTGATGCCCATGCGCTCTAAGCGATGGCGGAATTGGTCAGCGGCGCGCTGTCCGTCGTAATGGGTTATCACTACAGAACCGACATAAAAGTCACGACTCATAAATTCGTCTCTCAACCGAAGAACATCTTCATCGTACGTAATGCCCAAGTCAGCTCGCATCTTATTCTTTTCAATGTCCTCTGCACTAATCACAATCACAATCTCAAGACTATCTCTCAACTGAGCAAACATTCTCAGCTTGCTGTCTGGCTTGAAACCAGGCAACACACGCGATGCATGGTGGTCGTCAAATAATTTGCCACCTAACTCCAAATAGAGTTTGCCATCAAACTGGGCAATTCGCTCCCGAATGTGCTCGGACTGAATCTTCAAGTACTTTTCATTGTCGAATCCTATCTTCATAATTTACCTTGTTTTTACATTTTTGGCTGCAAAAGTAGTAAAAAAATGTGAATTATGAACGATGAACGATGAATTATGAAAGAAAAGTTATATCTTTGTGGCGAGTTTCACAAAAAAGCAACAACTATGCAAACGTATTTAGACATGTATCAGGCAATGGACACCTGGATGCAGGTGTTTTGGGGATGTGCCATCATCGGTTCCGTCATTTTCATCATTCAGATGATTCTCACCCTGGTCGGAATGGACAGTTCGGACTTGGATGTCGATTTCGACGGAGCTGACACAATGGATTTGGGCGGAGGCATTTCGCTCTTCAGCATCAAAAATTTTGTCAACTTCATTGTTGGCTTTGGCTGGGCAGGCGTTTGCTTCAGTCCCGCCATTGAGAACAAGTGGTTGCTCACCCTTGTCGCTATCGCTGTAGGCATAGCATTTGTACTCATGTTCTTCTTCATTAAGAAACAGACCAAGAAGCTTGAACACAACGGAGCATTCCACATTGAGGACTGCGTAGGCAAGACTGTCGATGTGTATCTCCGCATTCCTGCCAGCAAAAACGGCAAAGGGAAAGTGCAGGTAAGTCTGAACGGTTCAGTGCACGAATTTGAGGCCATGACCGAAGGAGAAGGCATCAACAGCGGCATGAAAGTAAAAGTGCTGCAAGTGATTGATGGCAGCACAGTACTGGTTGCCCTCTAACCCCCTCCCCCTCACAAAACAAAAGAACTCGCACACAGAACTTTTTTAATCTCTAAAAATAATCAAGTATGGTTTATCTCATCGTTGTAGCGGTGGTTGTCGCCATCGTACTTTTAGTATCTATCATCAATCGTTACAGAAGATGTCCATCAGACAAAATTCTGGTAGTTTATGGAACCACAGGCAATAAAGGCTCTGCCAAGTGCGTGCATGGAGGCGGCACCTTTGTTTGGCCCATCATTCAGGATTATGCCTACCTGAGCCTGACCCCCATCAGCATTGATGCCAACTTGACCAATGCACTCTCTCGCCAGAATATCCGCGTTGATGTGCCCTGCCGATTCACCGTAGGCATCTCAACAGATTCTGACAGCATGACAGCTGCCGCTGAACGCTTGTTAGGCCTGACTGCTGGCCAAATTCAAGAATTGGCACGCGACATTCTCTTCGGCCAGTTGCGTTTGGTCATTGCCACCATGAGCATTGAAGAATTAAACAGCGACCGCGACAAATTTCTCGAAGCCATTTCCAGCAATGTGGAAGTGGAACTGAAGAAAATCGGATTACGCCTCATCAACGTGAACGTAACCGACATCAATGATGAGAGTGGCTACATCGAGGCACTTGGCCAGGAAGCGGCTGCCAAAGCCATTAACGAAGCCAAAGTGCGTGTGGCAGAACAAGAGAAGTTTGGTGAAATCGGTAAGGCAGAGGCCAATCGTGAAACCCGCATCCGCACAGCAGAAGCCAATGCCCAGGCCGTGCAGGGTGAGAATGAAGCCAAAGTGCAAATTGCAAACTCTGATGCCGACCGCCGCGAGCGCGAGGCTGAAGCGCAGCGTAAAGCCATTGCTGCAGAGAAAGTGGCAGCCGCTAAGGCTCTGCAAGAGGCTTATTCAGCTGAGGAAAAAGCAGAGGAAGCTCGTGCCGACCGTGAGCGGGCCACTCAAAGTGCCAACGTACTTGTAAGTCAAGAAATTGAGAAGAAGCGCAAAATCATTGAGGCTGAAGCAGAAGCAGAAAAAATTCGTGTCAATGCCAAGGGTGAAGCTGACGCTGCATACGCCAAGATGGAAGCTGAAGCAAGAGGTCTCTACGAAATCTTGAGTCGCCAAGCACAAGGTTACGACAAGATGGTGCAGGCTGCTGGTGGCGATGCCAACAAAGCATACATGCTCCTTTTGTTAGAGAAATTGCCAGAGCTCGTGAAGACACAGGTGGAAGCCGTGAAGGGCATCAACATCGACCACGTCACTGTTTGGGATTCTGGAAATTCTGCCGACGGAAAAGGCAGCACAGCCAACTTCTTAAGCGGACTGATGAAGAGCGTTCCCCCTCTCCACGAACTTTTCGACCAGGCAGGTCTTGCACTTCCCGAATACCTTGCCAAGAAGAAGGAAGAACCCATCGACCCCATTGAAGAGAAGGAAGAGAAGAATGCATAAACATAATGGGTGAGCACTCCTAAGAAAAATGATTAAAAGGAATATAGAAACAGTGAAGAAATTAGTTTACACAGTGCTCACGGCCACAGTCGTGAGCACTGCTCTGTTGCCCACCAGTTGCAGCGACGGTGAGACATACGCAGAACAGAAAGCAAAAGAGAAAAGATACATTACCCAGTTTCTTGACGACAACGATTTCGTGGGAAAAATCAATGTCATCAACGAGGAAACTTTCTACGCACAGGACAGCATGACTAATTTAGACCGAAACGAATTCGTCCTCTTTGGCGACGATGGGGTCTATATGCAAATAGTGCGCAAAGGCGAAGGCCCCACCATGGTGGAGCTGGCCAAGGACCGCAGCGACTCGACCATCACACGTCCCATTCTGTGCAAGTTCCTTGAATACGACATTGAAGCCGCCGACACCACCTTGCAAAACATCTTCAAAGCGAGCGTGAACGACAAGATGCTCTGCACCTACAGCCACTACAGTCGCAGCTACACCGCCTCCTTTACCGAAGGCAGCATGAAGGCCACCTACAACTCTCAAGTGCCAGCCGGGTGGCTCAAGCCTCTCAACTACATCAAGCTCACCAAGGTGGCAGGCGAGGAAGCAAAAGTTCGCCTCATCGTCCCCCACACATCGGGCACCACCAATGCCTCAGGCCATGTGCTGCCATTCTACTACGAGATTACCTACCAGATTCCGCCAAATTATTGAACTTTTTATAATATGAGCTTAATTAAATCCATTTCAGGCATCCGCGGTACTATCGGCGGACAAGCCGGAGAGGGACTGAACCCTCTCGACATCGTGAAGTTTACCAGTGCTTACGCCACACTCATCCGCCGCACCACTCAGGTGCAAAGCAACAAAATTGTAGTGGGCCGCGACGCACGCATCTCAGGCGAGATGGTGAAGAACGTAGTGTGTGGCACCTTGATGGGAATGGGCTTCGATGTAGTCAACATCGGCCTGGCCTCCACCCCAACCACCGAAATTGCCGTAGCCATGGAAGGAGCCTGCGGCGGCATCATCATCACCGCCAGTCACAACCCCCGTCACTGGAATGCGCTCAAGCTTCTCAACGAGAAGGGCGAATTCCTCAATGCAGCCGAAGGCAACGAGGTGCTGCGCATAGCAGAGGCCGAGGATTTCCTTTTTGCCGACGTTGACCACTTAGGCAAGTATATAGAAGACAACTCCTACGACCAGAAGCACATCGACCTTGTACTGAGCCTCGACCTTGTCGATGTACCAGCCATCAAACGGCAAGAGTTCCGCGTAGCCTTCGACAGCATCAATTCTGTGGGAGGCATCATCCTGCCCAAACTTTTCAAAGCCTTGGGCGTGGAGGATGTAACCCCATTGTACAACGATCCGTCGGGCGACTTCCAGCACAACCCTGAACCATTAGAGAAAAACCTGAGCGACATCATGTCCCTCATGGCCCGGGGCGGCAAGGACGTAGGCTTTGTGGTGGACCCCGATGTGGACCGCCTCGCCTTCATCTGCGAAGACGGCACCATGTACGGCGAAGAATACACCCTTGTCACCGTGGCCGATTACATTCTCAAGCACACCCCCGGCAACACCGTCAGCAACCTCTCCTCCACCCGTGCCCTGCGCGATGTGACACGCCACTGCGGACAGCAGTACCATGCAGCCGCAGTGGGCGAGGTGAATGTAGTGACCCTGATGAAGGAGACCCGCGCCGTCATTGGCGGCGAGGGCAACGGCGGTGTCATCTACCCCGCCGCCCACTACGGCCGCGACGCCCTGGTGGGCATAGCCCTCTTCCTCAGCCATCTGGCTCACCAACGCGAGGCAAAGCCAGGCCTCACTGTCAGCCAGTTGCGTGCCACCTACCCCAACTACGCCATAGCCAAGAACCGCATCGACCTCGATGCCACCACCGACGTGGATGCCATCCTTGCCAAGGTGAAAGCCATCTACACAGGGCAGTCAGGCACCGAGGTGAACGACATTGACGGAGTAAAGATTGACTTTCCCGACAAGTGGGTACACCTGCGCAAGTCCAACACCGAACCCATCATCCGCGTCTATTCCGAAGCTGCGACAATGGAGGCAGCCGACGAAATAGGCAAGAAAATCATGGACGTGGTTTATGCCATGAAATAAGCCCCCCGCACGTTTCCCCTGACATAAAAAAGAAGCGAACCGCTCACACAATTTGAGCGGTTCGTTTCTTTCATGTCAATACTAACCCTTCCATCCCGTTCAGCATTCCCAATCACCTCCATGCCCCTTCACGTCCTCTCAGAGCCTCCTTCACCAGAGGAACATTGCTGCGCGACACAGGAATGCAGCCGTGAGAGTGCCTCATCAGCAACTGCATATTGCCCGACTTCGACACAATCTGCTCCACCTGCGCCAGATTAACCAGAAAAGCACGATGGCAACGCACAATGAAAGGGTAGCCACCAAGCTCCTCCTCCATCTGCTTAGAAGTAGCCCTGAGCATAACTTCCCTCACCTTCCCATCGTTCAAATGATGCACCCTCATGTAGTTGCCCACAGCCTCCACACAGAGCAAGTCCCCAATCCGAAGCCGCACCTCTTCACTGGTCGAGCCAGAAAGCGTCACCACATCTTCAAGCAGAGGTTTCTCTTCTTCTTTCGAATCTTCGGCCACAACACAGCATCTCTCCGATTGAGGCATCCCCTCCTTTCGCACATTTCCGCTGACAACCTCCTGTTGCAACTGAGCAGTTAGCTGTTGCAGTTGCTCATTCATGCGCCGAGACTCTTCCAGTTCGGCAGCCAGATAACGGCTGCGAAACTTGAACCTCCAGTAGAGTCCAATAAAGAACGAGCAGAATACGATGATGGCCAAGGTTTCCAGATAGTTTGTCCACGAAAGCAGGTTGCTGGGCATGCGGTCGCTCAGCATAAAATGGCGATACAAACAAATCATCAAAGCCTCAAGCGGTGTGTTGATGATTTGAAACCACAGATTGCGGCGGATAATAAAATCCACCCCATCGCTCAACGAATGCGGCATACGAAGCACGTATCTCATCACTATTTCCGACAGCACACAGATGCCCATACCAAGTACAAAAATGAGCAACAGATGAACACAGTCCTTCCATTGCCACGATTCCAAGCCAAAAGGTTTGAACACAGCCAAGGCGAGAACTGACAACCCCACACTCACGGTCCTAACACTTACGGTTTCCTTAAATTCTTTATTCATAATGGCGCAAAGGTAGTACAAATCGACCAAACTACCAAACCATTTATCACAAAATCGCCTTTCATCCCACTCACCCCCTCCATTCGTCACAGATTCAGACCGTCTATCCCAGAAATTTGCGCCGTAAAACAATACCCCATAACTTTGCACTCGAAAAATCAATTCAGCAAATCAACAAAACTCATCTACAAACCAATTAAAACTTTACACACATTATGAATTTAATCATCACCACCGCTGCCATTATCATGTCGATGTGCATGAATGGTTCTCAGATTCAAGAAAACGAGTTCTATTACAACACAGAGCTGGAAAACAACCAAGTGACCGCCAAGTATGTGTATAAGCAAGTGTCCATTCCCTACAAGCACACCACCTACAAGGTTTTGAAGCCTCAGCGGAAATACGACTACACCTACGATGCTACCGACCGCCTCGCCACCCAAGTTACCTATAAATGGGATGGTAGCAACTGGTACCCAGAGTCAAGGTTAACTTACATCTATGCCACAGATGGCTATTCAGTGTCCTATTCTGTTTGGAGTAGCGACATGCAACGCTTCTCCGCTCCCATTGAGAAAATGGTCTATACCCAGCAACCCGACCAATCCTCTATCCAAATCTGCAACTACAAACTCCATGGCAGCAAGTGGATACAAACGTCTAATGTGATGGCTCCTACTACACACAACCTGTCATAAGCCTACCATCATAGAAGAAAACTTATATCCCATCTTAACTAAACCAACTTTTTGCAAATAAAACCTTTTTTTGATGATTTTGTTAATAAGTGCGCATCAAGAGCGCAATAAAGAAATGCCCACCGCAGTGATGCAGGGGCATTTTTCACATCAAGACATCAAGCTTCTCGTTTGAACTGACAAAAAAGACGCTCACTTATTTTTTCCAAGCATTGACCACCTCACCAATGTACATGGTGTGAACGCCTGCTGGAAAGTTGGCATACATATTCTTGGGCACATCGCTTTTGAAGCCATTGGGATCGAAGGGTGCCGAATACATGATTTTACACTCAATGACAAGGTCGGCCTCCGTGTAATAAGGGGTACCATTGGCTGTGTAGGCCGTGTGAAGTCCCAGTGCAGCCGCCTTGTCACCGTCGCGTCCACTCTTGGTGCCCATATAATTGAGCACTTTGCTATATTCCACATCGAAAGCCATCACGGTGAAGTACTCATTCTGGTCCATAAATTCTTTGGTGTAGCGCTTCTCTGCCACATAGACCGTCAGAGCCGTTCGTCCCCACAGGGTGCCAATACCGCCCCAACCGATGGTCATGGCATTACTCTTTTCTTTGTTGCCAGCAGCCAAGAGTTCAGCATCGCGAAACCACTGGAATCCATTCTCAGTAAAGTCCTTCCTTACGTCAATTTTCTTAAAACCTTCCTGTTCCTGAGCGGAAAGGACAGAGGGGACAAGCAACATCACCGATGTCAGCATTGCCAAAATGAGATTATTCATTTTCATACGTCTATAAAATTAAAATGTTGAACAAAGGTAAGACAAAAGAAACAAATCAATGCAATTTATTCATTTTTTAACACTCTCCTCACATAGATGAAAGCATTCAAGCCTTTCTTTTCATGATGATATAAAGAATGACTGGAGCACCCAGAATGGGAGTGACTGCATTGAGGGGAATGACCGTGACGGAGGGGAGGGTGCAGAGCAGATTGCACAACAACGCAAGGACAGCCCCCATCAACATAGTGGCAGGCAGGAGCTGCCGATGATTGCTGGTGCCGAGCAGAAGGAAGGCCACATGGGGGGTAGCAAGTCCGAGAAATGCAATGGGACCGCAATAGGCTGTAATGACAGCAGTGAGAAGCCCCGTGGCAAGAAGAAGAAGATTGCGCGTATGCAGAATGTTGACACCAAGGTTGGTGGCGTAGTTCTCGCCAAGAAGAATGGCATTGAGGGGCTTAATAAGCAGCAAAGCGAGTATCAGGCCCAAAATGGTGAGCGAAGAGAAAATGGGTAGTTGCTGTAGGGAGACACTATTAAAATTTCCCATGCCCCAAATGAGGAAACTCTGAATGTTATCGACTGAGGCGAGGAAATTGAGCAACGAAATGACTGAGGAAGTGATGTAACCCATCATGATGCCTGTGATGAGCAACATCAGGTTGTTCTTGAGCAAAGAAGAAAAAAGGAGCAATAGTCCCATGATGAGTAAACTTCCGGCAAAGGCGGCCCCCACCACTGCAAGGTAGCCAGTCCACTGATACATGCCAGCAGTGATACTTCCTCCCAAAGCGAGCATCACAATGGCCACGCCCAAATTTGCGCCAGAAGAAATACCAAGAATGGAGGGACCAGCAAGGGGATTATGGAAGGCTGTTTGCAGGAGCGAACCAGACGTAGCCAAACCCGCACCAGCCAAAGCCGCCGTTACGGCAGCGGGAAGGCGCGAGCCAAGAACGATGTAGGCTGTAGGACCATCTTCCACCACTCGACCAAAAACAGAAAGGCGCGAGAGACTCCCTATCAAGACCTTTACCACTTCAGCGGCATCGATGTGGACAGAGCCTATGAAGATGTTGAGAACAAAAAGGACAAGAACAAGAAAGAAAAGAAAGGCAATGCGAGATTTCATTTCAATACTTCGTAATAATACATGGGTCTCGGAAGACTGATTTCAGGATGGCAAATTTGAATGACATCGGAAAGGAGACGATCAGGATGGAAAGGAGAACGTTCGTAAAAATGGGAGGCAGACACATTGCATCCCCACACATTGTGTTGACGGAAAGCTTCAAAACGTGAATAAATGTCCGCTTCAGCACCAAGCTGAGTCAAGGTTTTGGGATTCTTACCATCGTAACGTACCAGCCAAACCTCTGCATCGTAGGCTTCAGCATAAACTTGCTCAGCTGACAAGGGCACAGAACCAGTCTGGACATACTTTGGGAAAGCGGTCATGGCACCAGCATCGGCATAGACCTGTCCAATAGGGCTATTCACACCTGGCTGATACCACACATTGCCGTATAGGGTTTCGGAAATGATACGCGGACGTTTTGTAACATGGACTGTTAATGCCTTAAGACTGTCATAACGAGCCACCAGTGCATCAAACATGGCATTGGCCTCTTTCTCCTTTCCCACCAACAGTCCGTAGAATTTCATCCATTCAGCTCTTCCAAGAGCCGTAGGTTCCATATACTCAGCACACTCAATGACGGGAATACCGAGCTGTCCGAGTTTATCATGCCCCGTGTTGCTTTCAAAAGGAGATACCAGCATGGCATCAGGATTTAGTTGTATAATCCGCTCTTGATTGGGAGACATACCATTACCGCAATCCACCACATCCTTGGTAAGACAATGGATATATTGCCTTTCACACACCCCTCCGATGCAATCTTCCATACCTAATTCGCATATCAGTCCACAGTGAACAGCCGTAAAAACAAGCGCATTCTCCAAGGGGATAGTCACTTGCTGCATGCCAGAAGAGGGATTGCCCATCCCTACTCCTTCAGTACGAGGTACGAGCAAGTAAGACCCCAACAGACCTTTCCCCCAAGGATTAGCCAGTTCCACCTTGATGCGGTTTCCATAACGCACTATCGTGATGTTTCGGGCATATTGTAGCCGAATGGTATCGCCAACATCAGAAAGGTTTTCCGCTGTGCCCCCTCCTTTACAGGAGAGAAGCAACAGCAGAAGACCTAGGAGTAAACTACTTTTGTTCATACTTTACACCTCTGTTAAACACAGCAGAGATAGGACCAGTTGCCGTGTTGTCATAACGCTTCACGAAATTTCCCTGGGCATCATACTGAAGCGTGTAAGAAGGCAGGGAGTAACTGGGATAGCTCGTGTCGGGATCCTGCTGGTAAGAAACAATGAATATGTTACCAGTCACAGGGTCTGCAGCAATAAGAGCAGGGCTGAACACATCGGTTGGTTGCCAGCTGGATGTAGCACCGGTCGCAGTGTCGTAAATCAGATAATTAGTGCCCGCACCTCCAAAGGGAGCATTGACTGTGAATACCTTCTTCCCGTCGGAGCACATTGATGTGCCGTCCATCACAAAGGTCACTTCCCCCTGCGGAGTAATCTTGCGCACGCCAGCACCCGTCTGATTCCAATTTTCATCATAAGTGCCATAATCCATGAAATAAACATCGTCACCGACAGTAAGCATGTGCATAGGATTGGTGATGAGCTCGTTCTTTATTTCGCTCACTTCCTTCGAGCCGAGGTCAATCTTTGAGACAGAAGGCTTTACGCAACTTCCGTAATCAGAATTGGCCACATAAAGACATCCGTGAGCCAGCGTCAGTCCATCAGGATAGGAACCGACAGTATAGGTTTCCTGCTTGGCAAAATTGACGGTGTCGATAGCAGCCACGATACCATTTTCACCAGTGGTGCTGGCACCATAGCAGGTGAAGTAGAGCTTACCATCCACGCCCACAGCGGCACGAGGACTCTGACCGTCGGTCTCGCCCAACAATTCCGTGGTGTTAATTTGTTTCAGCACAGACAAATTGTTTTTATCACATACCCAGATGGTAGCCTCAGCATCCACCACGATGTAAATTTTGCTACCATAATCAACGATGTAATTAGCCGTTTTGCCTACCGACTTTCCGTTAATTTTCTGGAAAGCATTCGAAGTCACTGCTCCTGAGGCATAATCGATATAACTGACGTTGCCATCGATGTTGGCACGCTTGTTACCAGAACCAACAATAAAAATACCATTAGACACGTCAGTCTTGACCAACTCGGGGCCATTGTCATCATTACTACATGCAGTAAAGATGGATGCACCCATCATTAGTACTGCTAAATTCAAAAGATTTTTGTTCATTTTTTGTTATTGATTAAAATTTATAAGTGAAAGAGAACTGATAGCTTCTACCAGGCATGGGATAACTACCCACAATCTCGTATTGGCGGTCAGTCAAATTTTTCAAGTCAAAACGTAACTCCAACATTCCTCGCCACAGAGAAAATCGACGCGAGGCAGAGGCGCCAAGTTCATAATATCCATCCACTCGTGTTCCTTCTAAGTGTGAGTTTGTACTCCACCGTTCACTCACAACCGTAAGGTGCGAAGCGATGTTCACCCAAGGATTTTCCCATGCCAACGAGAATGAGGCACTGTGCTCTGGGGTATAAGCTATCTGCATGTTGTAAAAGGGGGACGAAGGGTTCGAGCGGTTCTGTGCACGCTGGTAGCTGTAATAGCCTGAGCATGTCAGCACATGTTGTGGATTCAGCCGACAAGCGGCATCCATCTTGACATCCCCACCGAACACACGCACTTTACCTACATTGACGCAGTTCCACACAAACATGTTGAAAGGAACCGCCACAATCATATCCTTCACTTGATTGTGATAACCATCAACCGTAACCCTAAAATCCGCGCTGTTCCACATTCCTTCCCATGTCACGCCCAAATTCAGCTGCTCTGTCCTTTCAGGCCTCAAGTCTATAGACCCATAGTGGAAGAAGTAATTCTCGTTGAAAGTGGGGGCACGAAAAATCTCCTTGTACGATGCTCTCAGATGCAGGTGAGGTAGCAGAAGGAAAGATGCACTAATGGACGGAGATAAGCGTTTCACGTCGTCGGCCGACACACCCGATTTAGCATCGTTCAGATGAAGGGAATGCAGCAGACGCGCCATCACCGTAAGCCGATTCGTACGGAATTTGGCTGTGGCTGACTGCCAAAGAGAATGCCTGAAGGGACGAGTGTCTGTGGGAAGAGAACTATTCAAATTATTATAGGCATAATCCGCCGAATAGTCAAACGACCAAACGTCATTCATGTGGTAGAGGAGGCAAGCGGATGTATAGTACTCTCGCTGCCAATAGTCAGCATCCTGCACCTGACTCGCCACCATACCATCGTCATAAAAAGAAGCAGCCCAATTGAATTTGCCATGCAACTTGAGAGAAAGCTTTGGAGTTAGCCGCTTTTGAAACATCAACTGTCCGAACGCATTTCGGTCGCGAAGGGTTTCATGGCTGATGTTGGAGTAATAGCGCACTTGTCCTGGCAGTTGGCGGTCATTATCATAGTAGTAAATTTTCCCTATCAAACGATCAGATGTATTGATTTGCCAATTGAAATTGAGTTCTCCATGCCCAGCTTTCATGCGGCTATTGTTGCGATGAGCACGCACCTTCTCAGTCACATTCTTAATGGTGTAGGGGTAGTCATTCTCTGCATAAACGTATTCCCCTACTACCGAGAGGGAGAAGTGGTGATTGATGGATTGCTCATATTTAATATAAGGAGAAACATAATCGAAAGAGCCTTGTTTAGCCTGCAGTGTGAGATAAGGAGAGAAGTCATCATTTCCGCGCTGAGAAAGGGTCAGAATGTTGATAGTGGCAGGAGCAGAAGCCTGACGTGCAGGGATGAAGAGGTCATCATTGTCGCCTATCACCAAGGAGAGACTCCCCACATTCTCGATAGAATAGCGTGACAGATCTATTTCGCCCCCCTGACAGTCAGAAAGCATCACGCCATCATAACTCACGCCCGTATGCTTCGTGCCAAAACCACGCACTGAAACAGTTTTCATACCACCCGCCCCTCCATAGTCGCGCAATGTCATTCCTGGCAACCGATGTAGTGCATCGGCAATGTCTGTCACTCCCAAACGCAGCATATCACCACGCTCCATGATGTAGAGCGGAGAAGTGGATGTTACCGCATGGTGTTTACGCGTCTCCACCACCTCTACTTCTTGCACATGGCGCATGACGGTGTCGGTCTGAGCCGCCCCCCTGACCGAACCAACGAGCAGTATCAAAATTACCGATAGAATCTTCATCTTAATGCCTTATAGAGCTGCCCAATCCACGGGGCAGTAGCCTTACACTCTTCAGCAAAGGCAGGTCTTCGGACTTATCCTCTCCGCAACAAAACCTTCCCAAGTATTGTTCAAAAGCGCTTTTCAGAACGCCTTTGCACTCAGTGGTAAATATGCTACGCAGATTGCATGGACTCACCGCAGCGGGACTGTCAGGGATTTTCACCCTATTCCCTTTTCATCGTCAGCATGACGAACCTTTTGCGGGTGCAAAGGTACGATTAAGTGAGAGAAAAAACAAATTTATTTGAGGTTTTCCGAACGTGAGTACCTTAGATAGCCATATCAACGGTACGATTAAGTGAGAGAAAAACCAAATTTATTCGAGGTTTTCCGAACGTGAGTACCTTAGATAGCCATATCAACGGTACGATTAAGTGAGAGAAAAACCAAATTTATTCGAGGTTTTGGCTGCGCCGAAAGTTCCTCACTTACCAACTGCCTTGTAAAAAAGAAAGCATGAAAAACGGGGGACAGCACATTTTCAATGAGTCCTCCGCAATAATCCACATCGCTACAGGCTGTTACTCTTCCCAACCCAAAGCTGATGCACCCAACACGGCTGCATTGGCATTCATCAACCCACTAACCAGGAATTTTGCTTTTCCACGGAAAATGGACATCACATGCTGGTTGTAGGCTTCTTCGATGGGTTTCATGATGAGGTTGCCGGCTTTGCACAGTCCGCCAAAGAAGATGAAGGCCTCGGGCGAGGAAAAGGCTGCGAAGTCGGCACATGCCTCTCCCAGCATTTTTCCGGTAAACTGGAATATTTCGTTGGCCACTTCATCGCCCTTGCCTGCTGCGATGGAGACATCGAACGACTCAAGTTCCTCGGCTGGCTTGTTGCGCAGAAGTGAGGGCCGACGGGTGTTGGCCAAAATTTCACGTGCCGTGCGTGCCACCCCGGTGGCTGAGCAGTATGCCTCCAGGCAGCCTGTGCGGCCACAACCACACGGACGGCCTTCTGCGCCGCGAACCATGGTGACATGTCCCAATTCGCCAGCAAAGCCATCGTGGCCATAAAGCAGCTGTCCATTCACCACAATGCCTGAGCCAACGCCTGTGCCAAGCGTGATGACAATGAAATTCTTCATGCCGCGTGCCGCTCCGTAGGCCATCTCGCCCATGGCTGCTGCGTTGGCATCGTTGGTGAGACGAACAGGTAGGCCTCCTAATTGACTGGAAAACATCTTTGCCAAGGGCACCACTCCCTCATGCGCCCAAGAGAGGTTGGGAGCGTATTCAATGGCTCCGCTATAGTAATTGCCATTGGGAGCACCAATGCCCATGCCAGCTATGTTGCTGGCACCGCCCACTTGCTCTATGAGGGGGGTGAGGCACACCACCCCTGCCTCCACAAATGTGTCGGCTGTCTTGTATGCCTGCGTTTTGATTGAATTTTCTGCCAAGATGTTGCCGCGAGCATCAACAATTCCAAACACGGTGTTTGTTCCTCCAAGGTCAACACCAATTACAAAAGGTTTCTGAGTGTCCATATCTTTTCAGTTATTGAAGATTGATGGTTGCGAAGTTACGGATTAAATCACAAAAAATGATGCTCCGAAGTGAGAAAAATCCATTTTGCATGCTTTCTGAGGGGGGAAACAGACGTTTTTCAATGTTTCGGACTTCTATTTCGGTACAAAATGTGTATTTTTGCACACAATAACTCATCAATAAGTAACTGGACAAATTTAATTGATGATTATTCGTGATCAATTCATGATAATTATGTTTTAAATAAACACGAATTGCCATGAATTGTCCATGAATTAATCATGAATATTTTATATAAACTATTTTGGTTTACCTACTAAAAGGGGCATATTTTATATTTCTCGCTCGTCCGCCGAAGGCGTATAAGTTCATCCGAAAAATTGTATAACTCACTCAATAAATTTTCACAATAAAAAATGAAAAAGATTTTCTTGTTTATGTTCAGCATCTTCAGTGCTTTCATGTCTCAGGCTCAACAGCCAGCATTCGACATCGATTTGTGGCAGAATGGACTGCCCAACAGTAATGGTATCGACAAGACTCAACCTTTCGATGACTCCAAGCAGAACTTCAAACCGTCCATTAGGGTTTTCCTGCCCGATGCAGCTAAAGCAACAGGCCGAGCTGTGGTGTGCTGTCCTGGTGGTGGCTATAGCCATTTGGCAACCGACCACGAGGGCTATGCCTGGGCACCCTTCTTCAACGAACGGGGCATTGCACTGATTGTGCTAAAATACCGAATGCCGCACGCCAATGCCGATGTGCCCATCAGCGATGCAAAGGAAGCACTGAGAGTGGTGAGAGAGAATGCACAAAAGTGGAACATCGACCCCCGGAAGGTCGGCATCATGGGTTCTTCGGCAGGAGGACATTTGGCATCTACTGTTGCCACGCATAGTGATGCGCAAACAGTCCCAGCTTTCCAGATTCTCTTCTACCCCGTCATCACGTTCGACTACAAATACACCCATAAAGGCAGCCGCCACGGACTCATTGGCGAGAAGGCTACAGAAGAAATGGCAGACCTCTACAGCAACGAGAAACAGGTGACCAGCCAAACCCCTCCTGCCATCATGCTGTTGAGCGACGACGACACCGTGGTGCCATCGCCCAACAGCGTCAATTACTACCTTGCCCTCAAGCGGAGCAAGGTAAAAGCTACCATGCACATCTACCCCTCTGGAGGTCACGGATGGGGATTCAGAGAGAACTTCAAATACCATAAAGAAATGTTGGCCGACCTCAGTGCCTGGCTGGAAACATTAAAGTGAGGATGAGAGGGGAAGGTACTTGCGTTCGACAATAAAAATGAAAAAAGCTGGTTTTTCATTTTGTATTGTGCTTACTTAATCGTACCTTTGCACTTTCAAAACTGACAGAAGATTATTTATGATAGTACAAGCGATGCCTCAAATGCCTGAGTTGAACTTCCAAGATTGGATGCAGAATGTAGGCATTTTTGAGGAAATCATGAAGGGATTCATCATCGGTGTTCTGGCATCAGCACCTATGGGGCCAGTTGGCATACTGACCATACAGCGCACACTCAACAAAGGACGCTGGGAAGGGTTTGCAACGGGTGTGGGAGCCAGCATCAGCGATATTCTTTATGCCATCATCACTGGCTATTTCATGTTCTTGGTGGTGGACATCATCGAAGACCCCATCACGGCTCTGTGGATAAAGGTGATAGGCAGTGCGCTGCTCTTTGCTTTCGGAATTTATACGTTCCGCAGCATTCCCAAGCACAAAGTGCTCGACAGGGAAGTGCCAGTGGAGACGAAGAACAAACTGACGGGGTTTGTCATTTCTGGTTTCTTTATCACAGTGTCCAATCCACTCATCATCCTTCTGTTTGTGGCATTGTTCGGTCAGTTCACCTTCATCTTGGCAGGCAACTGGTTTGTGCAAGCCATGGGCTACCTGTCCATCGTGGCAGGAGCGTTGGCTTGGTGGTTCGGACTCACATGGCTGGTGGACAAGGTGCGGGCACGCTTCAGCAATCAGGTCATTTGGCGCCTGAACCGCATCATAGGCATCGTAGTGATGGTGGTGAGCGCATTGATGATTGTTTATGCCTTGACAGGGCACACCTTCCATTTCATCCCTTTTGGAGATGACCCCGGATTGAATTTATTTGAATAAGAATAAAAGATGTACATTGCAGAACAACTCAAAAAAAAGAGCATCGCCGAATACCTGCTCTACATGTGGCAGGTGGAGGACACCCTGCGCGCCTATGGATTGGATGCCGAACGCATGGCGAAAGAGTATATTCCTCAGTTCAAACTCGATGAAGAGAAAAGCGAGGAATTGAGGGGATGGTATGAAAGCCTTATCCAGATGATGAGAGAAGAGGGAGTGGAGAGTCGTGGGCATCTGCAAATCAACAAAAACATCCTCATCCTGCTCACCGACCTACACGTGCAACTGCTCAAGTCAAGCAAGCACCCGTTCTATTCGGCAGCTTACTACAAGGCTTTACCATTCATTGTGGAGCTGAGATCTAAAAGTCTGGCGAGCCAAGAAAAGAACGAACTTGAGAACTGTTTCGATGCACTGTATGGAACCATGCTGCTGAAAGCACAAAAAAAAGGACTTTCACCCGAAACAGCCACCGCCATCGACCATATTGCCAAGTTCATCGCTATGCTGAGCGACTACTACAAACAGGACAAAGCAGGAGAGTTGAAAATTGAGAACTGACAATGGACACAATTGGTCACAGAAACTTAGCACCTTAGCGCTGGTTTCCAGCGGTTTCTCATGCTGGCCATAAATTAAAAGTTTCAAGCAACAACCAAAGGAATAGTTAAATATGAAAATTTTAGTGACTGGATGCAACGGGCAACTCGGCAATGAGATGCAGTTGCTGGCAAAGGAGAACCCTCAACACACCTACTGTTTTACAGATGTGGTGATACCAGAAGGCTCCATCGCTCAAAAATTAGACATCACCAACCAAGCCGAAGTGGAGACCTTCGTGGAAGAAAACCGCATCGACTGCATTGTGAACTGCGCAGCTTTCACGGCTGTTGACAAAGCCGAAAGCAACGAGGAATTGTGCAACCTTCTGAACAACACCGCCCCTGGCTATTTGGCCCAAGCAATGGGAAAGAGAGGGGGATGCATGGTGCAAATAAGCACCGACTACGTCTTCGATGGCACAAGCTATAAGCCTGTAACAGAAGAACAGCCCACTTGCCCCAACTCCGTATATGGACGCACAAAGTTGGCAGGCGAAGAAAGCGTGATGGCAAACTGTAAACAATACCTCATCATCCGCACAGCATGGCTGTACTCCACTTTTGGCAACAACTTCGTAAAGACCATGATTCGCCTGGGAAAAGAAAAGCCAGAACTGGGTGTCATCTTCGACCAAGTGGGCACACCCACCTATGCACGCGACTTGGCTGTTGCCATCTTTGCCGCTATCAACCAGGGCATTGTGCCAGGCATTTACCATTTCAGCAACGAAGGAGTGATTTCTTGGTACGATTTCACCAAAGCCATCCACCGCATCGCAGGCATTGAGGGCTGCCATGTGAAACCGCTCCACACGGCAGAATACCCCACCCCTGCTGCTCGTCCTCACTACTCCGTGCTGGACAAGACGAAAATCAAGAACACCTACGGAATTGAAATCCCCTATTGGGAAGATTCGCTCCGAGAGTGTATCAGTAAATTATAGAACATGAACGAAATAGAAAGAAGAAGAACGTTTGCGATTATCTCGCACCCAGATGCAGGAAAGACCACATTGACAGAGAAACTGCTGCTCTTTGGCGGTCAAATTCAAGTGGCAGGCGCAGTCAAGAGCAACAAAATTAAAAAGACGGCCACCAGCGACTGGATGGAGATTGAGAAGCAGAGAGGTATCTCTGTGAGCACGGCGGTGATGGAGTTTGACTACCCCCCCCCAGCGGCTGACGCTTCACTGCAACCTTACAAGGTGAACATTCTCGACACCCCCGGCCACCAGGATTTTGCCGAGGACACGTTCAGAACGTTGACTGCGGTAGATTCGGCCATCATCGTCATTGACGGAGCCAAAGGTGTGGAGGCTCAAACCAGAAAGTTGATGACGGTGTGCCGCATGAGAAAGACACCTGTGATTGTATTCATCAACAAGATGGACCGCGAGGGTAAAGACCCCTTCGACTTGTTAGACGAAGTGGAAAGCGAGTTGCAAATTAAGGTTCGTCCACTTTCCTGGCCCATTAACCAAGGGGCACGTTTCAAAGGGGTATATAACATTTACGAAGAAAACCTCAACCTCTTCACACCCAACAAGCAGATGGTGACCGAAAAGGTGAATGTGGACATTCATTCACAAGAACTCGATGAACGTGTTGGCGAGCAGGATGCAGAAAAACTGAGAGAGGACTTAGAGATGATTGACGGAGTGTATGACTCTTTCGATGTGAACACCTACTTGGAGGCTGAAGTGGCTCCCGTCTTCTTCGGTTCAGCCTTGAACAATTTTGGTGTGCAGGAACTGCTGGATTGTTTTGTGGAGATTGCCCCCAATCCTCGCCCCACCACGGCTGAGGAACGAATCGTGCAACCAGAAGAACCCAAATTCACCGGTTTCATCTTCAAGATTACTGCCAACATCGACCCCAACCACCGCTCATGTACGGCCTTCTGCAAAGTATGTTCAGGCAAATTTGTCAGAAATGCCCCCTACCTGCATGTAAGAAACGGAAAGACGGTACGTTTTTCCAGCCCCACCCAATTCATGGCCCAACGGAAGAGCACGATTGAGGAAGCCTACCCTGGCGACATTGTAGGTCTGCCCGACAATGGCATCTTCAAGATTGGAGACACACTGACAGAAGGTGAACAGCTGCACTTCAAGGGGCTGCCCAGCTTTTCGCCTGAAATGTTCAAATACATTGAAAATGCCGACCCCATGAAGACCAAGCAGTTAGAAAAAGGTATCAACCAACTGATGGACGAAGGTGTGGCGCAGTTGTTCGTGAACCAATTCAACAATCGTAAAATCATCGGAACCGTAGGACAACTGCAGTTTGAGGTGATTCAATACCGCTTAGAGAACGAGTACAACGCCAAATGCAAGTGGGAACCCATCAGCTTATACAAGGCCTGTTGGATAGAGAGTGACGATGAAGCCGAACTGGAAGCCTTCAAAAAGCGAAAGTACCAGTACATGGCGAAAGACAAAGAAGGAAGAGATGTGTTCCTGGCCGACTCCAACTATGTGCTGCAAATGGCGCAGCAGGACTTCAAGCACATTAAATTCCATTTCACCAGCGAATTTTGAAACTAACAACAACATGCTACAAGACGAAGTAAAAAAGGCCATCGAGGTAATGAGAGCAGGGGGAGTGATTCTCTACCCCACCGACACCGTTTGGGGCATCGGATGCGATTCCACCAATGCAGAGGCCGTGAAGAAGGTTTTTGAAATCAAGCGGCGCGAAGACAGCAAGGCACTGATTTGTTTGGTTGACAGCGACGTAAGGCTGCAACGCTATGTACGGAATGTGGCCGATGTCACCTGGGACATGATAGAACTGAGCGAAAAGCCGCTGACCGTCATCTTTGACAATGTCACGGGATTAGCCCCCAATGTAATTGCTGCCGATGGCAGTGCTGGGCTCCGCATCACGAAGGAGGAATTTAGCAAAGAGTTGTGCTACCGTTTCCAAAAACCCATCGTGAGCACCAGTGCCAACATCAGCGGCGAACCCACACCAGCCACATTCGACGAAATCAGCGACGAAATCAAGAACGCTGTCGATTATGTGGTGAAGTACAGCCGTCAAAGTCGCGAAAAGCACAAGCCCAGCAGCATCATCAAAATGAGTGCCAACGGACAGTTCACCATCATTCGCGAATAAGCACACTCTATCATTCTTAACTCTTCCCTCAATGAAGAGAACAGCATGTTACGAAGATGAATTTTATCGGAATCAGACGCAAAGAAATTAAGTTCTTGAATGCCATCACCGAATGGTTGAAGGGCGACCACACAGAAAAGCAAATTGTTCTGATGATCAGCCTCATCGTTGGTGTGTGCACAGGACTGACCGCCTTCGTACTGAAGTCGCTGATTGAAGAAATCAAGCACTTGCTCACTTCTGGCTTTGTAGCCGAAGACACCAACCTCCTCTACCTGCTTTTCCCTGCTGTGGGCATACTCCTCTCCATGCTTTTCGTCCAATACATTGTCAGAGGCGACATCAGCCATGGGGTAACAAAGATTCTCTATGCAATGTCGCGAGGCAGAAGCCGCATCAAGTCCCACAACCGATGGTCAAGCGTGATTGCCAGCGCCATCACCATCGGATTTGGTGGTTCTGTTGGGGCTGAGGCTCCCATCGTGCTGACAGGTGCCGCCTGGGGTTCCGACTTCGGAAAGCGTTTTCACCTGCCTCCTAAAACGTTAATGCTCCTTGTCGGCTGTGGTGCGGCAGGAGCCGTGTCGGGTGTCTTCAAGGCTCCCATTGCAGGTTTGGTGTTTGTGCTCGAAGTACTCATGCTCGACCTGAGTTTCTCCTCTCTGCTGCCTTTGCTCGTCACCAGTATCACCTCAGTATGCGTGTCCTACGCCTTTTACGGAACAGCCCCCTTGTTTGAATTTAGCCTCAACAAGGCATTCACCATCGACATCATCCCTGGCTGCATTCTGTTGGGCATTGCTTGCGGACTGGTCAGTTTATATTTCACACGAGCCATGAACTGGTTTGAGGGAATCTTCAGCAAGATTAAGAACAGAGGTTACAAATTCATCCTGGGTGCCATCGTCTTAGGCGTGCTGATTTATTTCTTCCCTGTCATGTATGGAGAAGGTTACGACGTCATCAACCAGCTCATCAACGACGCTTCGGAAAAGGACATCATGCACAACACCCTTTTCTACAGCAACGACAGCAACTTGCTCATCTACTTAGCCCTGGTACTCATTTTCAAAGTGTTTGCCACCACTGCCACCAATGGCGGAGGCGGATGTGGCGGTGTGTTCGCACCCAGCCTTTTTCTTGGCTGCATAGCCGGCTTCATCTTTGCCCACCTGTGGGACATGGGGCTGGGACTCCTGATGGGCAATACAGGCTATCTCTCTCCCAAGAACTGCGGACTTTATGGAATGGCGGGCTTGATGTCGGGTGTCATGCACGCCCCATTGACAGGCATTTTCCTCATTGCAGAACTGACAGGCGGATATGACCTCTTTGTCCCCCTGATGATTGTCTCGGTAGTGTCGTATCTCACCATCAACATCTTCGAACCCCACAGCATATATGCCATGCGTTTGGCACGCAGAGGACAACTCATCACCCACAACAAGGACAACGCCATCCTCACTGTCCTAAATTTGAAATCATTAATAGAAAGTGACTACAAGACTGTAACAGCCGACATGCCATTAGGCAAATTAGTTTCAGTCATCACGAAATCTCATCGAAACATCTTCCCCGTCATCGACACAACAGGTCGTTTGATGGGCGTTGTCTCGCTCGATTCCGTCCGCCTTTACATTTTCCGTCCAGAACTCTACCGCCAATACACAGTGGGTATGTTCACCAAAGAGCCTCCAGCTGTGCTTTTGGTGAACGACTCCCTTAAAACCGTCGCTCAGAAATTTGAGGAGACAGGAGCCTGGAACCTTCCTGTGGTGGACGAGAACCACCTCTACTTAGGGTTTATCTCCCGCTCAGGTTTGTTCAACAGCTATCGCGAAACCCTCATCAAATTCAGCCAAGAGTGAGAAAAAGATTGAAGAATAATTAAAGAATGAATAGATTGCAGGATGAAAGGTGATTATGCGGGACATAAAAAATCCGTAAAATCTGCGAAATCCGTGTGACCACAAATCACCCAATTCCGTAAGAGAATAAAAAGACTATGACAAAAGAAGACCTCAGAATCGTATATATGGGCACCCCCGACTTTGCCGTCGAGAGCCTCCGCGCCCTTGTTGAAGGTGGCTACAATGTGGTGGCTGTCATCACCATGCCCGACAAACCCATGGGACGTCACGGAAGTGTACTCCAACCCAGTCCTGTGAAACAGTATGCTGTGGAACATGGATTGAAAGTCCTCCAACCAGAAAGACTCAAAGACCCCACTTTTGTGGAAGAACTACGAGCACTCAAGGCCGACCTGCAGATAGTCGTCGCCTTCCGCATGCTGCCCGAAGTGGTGTGGAGCATGCCGCCCCTTGGCACCTTCAATGCCCACGCCAGCCTCCTGCCTAAATACCGCGGAGCCGCCCCCATCAACTGGGCGGTCATCAACGGCGACACAGAAACAGGCATCACCACCTTCTTCCTCAAGCACGAAATTGACACTGGCGACATCATCCAACAAGTGAAGATTCCCATTGCCGACACCGACAATGTAGAGGTGGTGCACGACAAACTCATGATGCTGAGCGGCAAACTGGTGACCGAAACGGTCGATAACATCTTGGCCGGCACAGTCACCTCCATTCCACAAGACCAGTTCAAGGACATCCCTCTCACGCCTGCGCCAAAAATCTTTCGCGACACTTGTCGCATCGACTGGAAGCAACCCACCAAACGAGTGTACGACTTCATCCGAGGACTCAGCCCCTACCCTGCTGCCTGGACCACATTAGAGGGGAAGTCTGTGAAAATTTACGAGGCAGAAAAAGAAGCCGCAGCACCTCAAGGCGAACCAGGCACGCTCCACACAGACAACAAGACTTTCCTCAAAGTCTCTACGCTCGACGGAATGCTCAACCTCAAGGTGTTGCAATTGGAAGGAAAGAAAAGAATGCCCGTCACAGACCTGCTCAGAGGCTTAAAGTTAGAAAATAATGCATTTTTTGTGTAAAAAATTTGCATTTTTCAAATAAAAGATGTTACTTTGCAACATCAAAAGCAATTTTTCTGAATTATTAACACCTAAAAACCGCTTGCCTATAGAAGAAAACATTACGCTAAACCAAAACAAAGAGCATAATGAAGCAATTGAATGAACTCTCCGACGAGCAGTTGGTCAGTTTATACACACAAGGCAATAATAGCGCATTCGACACTTTGCTGAAGCGCTACAAGCAGAAGGTGTTTTCTTATCTTCTCTACTCAGTCAAAAATCAAGAACTCGCTGAAGACCTTTTCCAAGATGTCTTCATCAAGATAGTTGTCCGCATAAAAAACGGTCAATATGAAGAAAACGGCAAGTTCTCCTCTTGGATGATGCGTATCGTCCACAATCACCTCATTGATTACTATCGCACCACACCGTCTGAAAAGATTCTCTCCAACGACGACAGCGAAGTGAATCTTTTCAGCCAAGCCGAAATTGCGATGAACGAAAACCGCGAGCAGGAAATGATTAACCAGCAAACCCTGCAGGAAGTAAAGAACCTCATTGCCCAACTGCCTGATGCACAGCGCGAGGTCATCATGATGCGCGTCTATGAAGAACTCTCATTCAAAGAGATTGCAGCCAAAACCAATTGCAGCATCAACACAGCATTGGGGCGCATGCGCTATGCCATTCTCAACCTCCGTCACATGGCATGCCAACGCGGCATCAACATGGCTTCGTAGCCGACAGCAGGATTTCAACTAACTTGGAAATCATGCAATGACCTCGATTACCTGATGCATTTCCTTGACGAAATCCTTCAGGATTACATATTGGCTTCCAAACACATCACGCCAACGGTAATGCTTTAGCGGATACTCCATGAAGTCGCTCAGTTCCATGTCACCATTCACGCTGATGTAGTCGAGAATATTCTTCAAGTACTGCTCCTGTTCTGCATTCAGGTCAGCACCATTGATGAACGTTGCATACTTCTCCAAAGCCTTCTTGCGGTCAATACCGTTGATGACGCGGATGAATGCTGCTACATTCCATTTTTTTATTTTTTTGCCGACACCTCCCTAAATCGCTCGAAACCCAAGTAAATAAAGGGGATTCGGAGAGGGAGGTATCTCAGCCACACCTCCCTAACCTAATTCCCTGTGTACAAAAGCATTCCAACGATTTAGGGAGGTATCGCCCAAAAACGCAAAAATTCATCATTCTGGCAAAAACGAATATTTATGCATACAAACTGCATAAATATTCCTTTCGCAGGGGATGAGGTCTCCACCGCGGAGAAAAATTTGTTGGTCGGTGGACAAAATTTTGCTGGATGCCTATGAAAAAATATTTCTATAGGCATCCAGCAAAAATTTCAGCGAATGAAAAATATGCATTTTTTATTCAGCCTTGTTGAGCTGCAACAAAAATGCTGGAAAGAAATACCCCTTATAACGATTTTACTCAAATATTTTGCTGATACAGAAATTATACTTACATTTGCAAATAAAAATCAAAAAATAACAATCTTTATGAGATTCAAACTAACCTTACAAATCCAACCCGAAGTGATGGGACGCGAACTGCCCATCAACTATCAGTACCCATTGCAAGGGGTCATCTACCACACGTTGGAGAAAAGCGACCTCCAGTTTTCCACATGGCTGCACGAAAACGGCTACCAACAGAACGGCAAACGTTTCAAGTTGTTCACATTCTCCAACCTAATCGTACCGCAATATGGAATTGACAAGCAGCGGGAACGTCTCATCGTCAAGTCCGACCTTGTGACGCTCTACATCACCTTCCTGCCCGAACGGAGCACCCAGCAATTCATTCAAGGACTGTTTCAGCAGCAAACAATCCAGATAGCAGACCCCATATCGGGTGTAAAGTTCATGGTGCATGAGATACAGGTGATGCCACCTCTCGACTATCACCCCGACATGACTTTCCGCACCCTTTCGCCCGTCTGCATCTCCCTCCGCAACGAACGTGGTCACATGGATTACCTCTCTCCCACTGACCCACGCTACGAACTGGGCATCCTCACAGGTCTGCTCGACCGCTACAACACCATCCACGGACACCCCTTCGGTGGCACCCCAAACTGTCACCTCCAACTGCTCAGCGAACCTAAGTCTGCCCTCGTCCGCATCAAAGCATACACCCCTGACGAAACCCGTGTACGTGGCTACCGCTACCTGTTCAAAATAGACCTACCCGAAGAACTCATGCAGATTGCCTACGAAAGCGGTTTAGGAGAAAAAGGCAGCATGGGATTTGGGATGATAGGATAAACACAATAAGATAATATGATGTACATTGTTATATATAAAGGGAAATTTGGTTTTATAAAACCATGGACAGCCGTTAGAGATGGCGAGACATTCAGTCAACAATTTCTCACTCCTTCTATTATTGAAGGAATCGAAAAGAAATTGTTTCCTGAATTGTTGGAACAGAATGGCGTAATATGTAAGATTATACGACATAAGCTTATATATGCCGCTATTGATATGCAGCAGGAGGTAACTCAATCAAGAGGATGGAAAGTCGGGAAAAAACAGATGATCCGTGAACGTTCTATTTTACGGCGAGGCACCATGCTCGACCCTATTCTGTACATAGCATTCGAGGAGAGAGCAGATGCTATAAAAGCGTCACAACAGCATATCTGTCTATGCAGAAATGAAGATGTAATGTTGCCCAATCCTAAAATCCTTGAACTTTCAGAAGAGGAATTTGACAAATTAGAAGGGTTTGAATTGCGTTTCGGAGAATCAGAACAATCTTTTTTGGTTGGATACAATCGTTTTGATGGTGGTAAACCAATGTACGGGTGGATTGAATATAATGGAAACAAATTATTGTAAGAAATGTCTGGAAGTTACAGTTACATATTAGCAAAACATGAAGACAATGGAGGCTTGCCACTTATCATACATCTTAAAGGTGTAGCCAATGCTGCTGTTACTATAGCTCGTCATGTAGGGTTAGATGAAGAACTTGCTCATAAAGGTGCCATATTGCATGATATTGGGAAGGTCAGTCCTCTTTTTCAACGCACTCTGAAACATGGTTATATCCACCAACCAGGCTTCGTGTTTAGGCACGAGATAGCTTCATTGCTTTTCCTTTCTCTTATTCCAGAAGCAGAACGTCCTGCGATAATCGACATGATTGTGGCTCACCACAAGTCCATCTTAAATGATATAAGTGAAAAAGGAATATTGGATCTGGACGACAATATGGATTGCTTCACCCGACATGCTTACAAATTTGAAGAGTGGAGTCCTATAGCTTTGACAATTCTCAAAAAATGTGGAATAGAGACACATCCTATTAGTCGCGAAGAAGCTGAAAGTAATTACGAATTTGTTATTGATTACTGTGAGAATAGAACCCTTGGGGTTTCAAAATGGAAAGGGCTTTTGATGGCAGCCGATCATTATGCTTCAGCTTTGGATGAGAAGATTGAGGCATCACTCGACAAACTCTTTATTCAACCCGATTTGAGTTTCTATAACCGAGTACACCATTTATATCCACTATCATGTGTCAATACGAACGACGATAGGAAGCATACGTTGGTTACCGCACCGACTGGAGCTGGAAAAACCGACTTTTTGCTTCGGCGATGCAAAGGACGTGTCTTTTACACTTTGCCATTTCAGGCTTCCATTAATGCGATGTATGACCGAATCAAGAGTGACTTGTATGGCACTGATGCTCAGATTTCTCTTCTTCATGCTGCTTCAAGCCTAAAAATTCGTGGCAAGAACATTGAGGAAAGTATTCTTCAACATCACCTGGGAGCCTCCGTGAAAATTCTAACGCCACATCAGATGGCTTCAATAGTGTTTGGTATCAAAGGATTTGAATCCATGCTGCTTGACTTGGAAGGCTGTGATGTGATTTTGGACGAGATTCACACTTATGCGAGCGAAACTCAGGCAATCGTTCTGAAAATCATAGAGATTCTAAAATCTATTGGTTGTAGAATACATGTGGGAACTGCCACGATGCCCACCATATTATATAATAAGATTTTGGAGTTGTTAGGCGGCATATCTGAGGTATACGAAATTTCACTTTCAGACAATATCCTTCAAACATTCAACAGACATATAATTCATAAAGTGGCAGATTTCGACAACTGCAAAGAAATCGTCGATAATGCTGTTATGGATAATAAAAAGGTTCTGATTGTCTGCAATCAAGTGAAAAGGGCACAAAAGTTATACGACAGCATATGCGATGTGTATCCCGACACAGACAGAATGTTGATACATAGTCGGTTTAAGCGTAGCGATAGCAGTCGTCTTGAACAATCATTGAAAGACAATTTCAATGCATCAACTGAAGCCTGTGTAGTTGTATCAACACAGGTGGTGGAAGTAAGTCTTGACATCAGTTTTGACGTAATGATTACCGAATGCGCACCTATTGATGCAATGATCCAACGTTTCGGACGTATTAATCGAAAACGCACAGACGAGACTATTGGAATTTATAAAGACATATACGTCATTCAGCCACCAAAGGAGAAAAACGACGCTTTGCCCTACGATATCGACATATTACAGAAAAGTTTCGATGTTCTGCCTAATGATAAATTGCTCCAAGAAACGTCGCTGCAAACAATGATTGATACCGTTTACCCTGATACCAAATTTATGAATCTCGATTATTCAGGAGCGGTCTTTACCGGTGGTAAGTGGGTTATCAAGGAACTATGTCACTATGCGAAGTCTGCTTTACTTGAAGTACTCGATATCAATTCTGCAGTTTGTATTCAAGAAAGCGACAAAGAAGAATATCTTCACACCCCAGAGAGCCGTATGATGTTGGAAACACCAGTAAGTTATAAAAGCATAGCCTACAGAAAGCTTCAGCAGATAGATATTAGCTCACGGCCTTTCATTATTCCAGACAAGGCGTACGATGACGAGAAAGGACTACTGTTAGAATATGCAACCCCAGATATGTTTACCCAATATGAATTCTTATAATACATTGACAATATGATTACAGCAACCATAGGAAAGGTATTTTTGGAAGCCTACAACAAAAAGTATCATACCAATTATGATGCCAAGACATTCTTTGTTGAGGTATATCATCCGCTGTTTTTTGGCAGCAGAAAATATCTGCAATGGGTACAGAATTCTCCGTTCGTTCAAGGCTTGGAAAGTGCCAGTTCTGGAGAATTTGGCGTTAAAGAGATTCTTAAAGATGAGAACGGGAAGACAAAAACTTTCAAAAACAAAGATGAAATAAATTCGTATCTCAAATCCCAATATGCCAATTATCTAGATGAAATAATTGAAATAAAGGACTCTAACCTAAAACAGGTTAAAGTGTTGTTGAAAATAACAGATCGACAAATCACACGAATGTTAGATTCATTTATTGAAAAAATAAATAAAAAAGAAATACCTGATGCTAGTATTGCTCCAGGATTTCCTGCTTCAGAAGAAGACTGCTTTGCCACCACATCTGGCCAAGTAACTAATATGAATATAGAAACCACCAAAGACGACATATATCTTTCATGGATAGGTGCAAGTTTAGGTGTGGGTGTAAATGGTGGATATTTGTTGTTTTCTCAAACGGATATTTTATTGGATTTATTTGAAGGATGGGGGCAATATAGAAAAATTGTAGATGGAATCGACACACTCAAAGGAAATCAAGTGAACTCTTGGAACGGTCAATGGCTTATTCATCGTTACGATAAGCGCAACTTTGATCCAGAACAACCAATGGCAGGATTCCACCCCTTTGAAAAGGCTACCGATGGAATGAACATTGTAACTCAATCATGGACTAAGCTTTTTATCAGAATTGCCCAACATATTGACAAAGGAAAACTTATCGGGTATGTCTATGGACTTGATCCAAAGACCAAACTTCCTATTACGATTGGCTTTATTCCCATCAATTTGGAAAGTATCCGACGACCTATAGACTTATACCAAAAGCTCTTTGGAATGAGTAATAATGAAGGTAACAAAGCTGAAGATTTATGGGGAACTGAATATGGATTAAAAGAATCATGCAAATTAGGTGTCATTGGCGTCAAATCCATGCAGCCCCAAGGCCTAAAACAATACATGATGCCTGAAAAAGGGGGAAAAGTTAAGATGCCCAAATATGACGAGAAACAAATAATAAATTTTCACACATATCAAATTTGGTTATTAGCAATGTTGAACAATGAAGAATTATGGAATAAGTCCATCGAGTTTGCACAAACGTTGCAAACATATGTCAATAACGACAAACAAAATAGTACAAAAAAAAGTCACATGGTCGAAAAAATTTTGGCTTCCACTTCGAAAAAAAACATCCTTCTTGCTTTGAGTGAAATTGCATCCGATGTGGAATCATTTAACAAAATTGAAGAAAATGCCAAAATCATTCACATGATGCCGACTGACAATGTACCTTATTATCTGACACTCATCCGCTTTCACTATGCCGGATTGAGTAATAAGAATAATCAACAAACGTTATAATTTGAGTTTAACTAAATACATGGCAAAATGAATACAAGTAATTTTATCTATTTGCGTGGATTAAAGCACGCCGAGAATACTGTTTTCTGTGTCGAAAAAGGTCAAAAGAGTTATTATGACCCACAATTTGGCTCTTATGTACCTTATTCGAGTGGTCAACAAGTAAAACGCTCTATCCTATCGGCCCTAATTGAGGAATTAGGAGTTGAACCTGCGCCTACCACCTTTGTTTTTGATGTAAAAGACAAGGCAAAGGGTGAAGGCCAAGAACTTGGCGAAGGTGAAGTTCTGTCGATTTGTGACCCAACTTATCCAGACCAACTTTTAGGCGGATGGATGCGTTCTGTAAAAGGAGGTAAAGAAAGAACTATCAAACGTAGAAGCCCATTATCCGTATCTTCCATGCATCCATTACATCCTCTTTTGGCCAAAAGATTTGAAGAGAGTATCACATTTGATCGTTCGGACAAACCTGAAGTTCACAAATTTATAGTTAGGGATCCGAATGGAAATAAAATGACCGAAGAACAAATCGAAGCATTGCTCACAAGTTCTGATAGAAGTCTTTACAGAAAGTGGATTTCTAACAATAACAATTACAGAACAACAGGATTATTTGTTTATGATGTTGCGATAGATCTTCGTACCCTGTTCTGTGTCTCAACCAATCAATATGAGCCAGAACTATCAAAAGAAATGATTAAGAACCTTATAGAAAAAGGATGGGTAAAAAGCAAAAATGTGTTCGGAGAATGTCTTGTTTTGCCTAAAGAAGAACGAGAGAAAATAATTCCTGCTTTAGCAAAAGCTCTTATCAATTGGCGCATCACCTCAAATCAAGCTCGTACCTTCAGTTTGATGGAGACACTTGCCGTTGCTATCAGTGATAATGCCAACACCTTGCCTGGAGCCATTCGTGCAAAACTGATAGAAGAAGGGGAAAACACGAAAGCAAAACCCATCATCGATGAAAATGCTGGTGCTAACGTGTTTGTTACACTACCATGTGCCAGCTACATTGTGACAGAAAATGAAAGTGCGGATGCTTTGAATGAGGCTGAAAAGAAATTGATTCAAATGATGAGTTTATTTGATTACGAGAACCAACCATGATGTCCAACCAACCCTCAAATATCATTATCTACAACACCACCGATGGGAAGGCTTCGGTGGCGTTGTATGCCCGTGACGGCAAAATCTGGCTGAACCAGCAGCAGATGGCAGAACTTTTTGGAACCTCGAAACAAAGCATTAGTCACCATATCGTTAACATATTGAAAGAGAAAGAGTTGAACACTGATTCAGTTGTCAAACATTATTTGACAACTGCTTCGGATGGGAAACAGTATGATGTGGTTTTCTACTCGTTGGAAATGATTCTTGCTGTGGGCTACAGGGTGCGTGGTGTGCGTGGCACTCAGTTCCGCCAATGGGCGACACGGCATCTGTCGGAATATCTGGTAAAGGGGTTCACGATGGACGATGAACGGCTGAAGAATCCAGACGGAAGACCTGATTACTTTGATGAACTGCTGGAGCGCATTCGTGACATCAGGGCTTCGGAGAAGAGGTTCTATCAGAAGTTGCGTGACTTGTTCAAGTTGAGCAGCGACTATGAGGCAAGGGAAAAGGCTACGCAGATGTTTTTTGCTGAGACACAAAACAAGTTGCTGTTTGCTGTCACTCATCATACGGCTGCGGAGATTATTGTGGAACGTGCCGACGCTGAGAAGCCTAACATGGGATTGACCACATGGAAAGGGAGCATTGTGAGGAAGGGTGACATCATTGTTGCCAAGAACTATCTGGAAGTGGAGGAGATTGACAAACTGAATCGTCTGGTCAACCTTTTCCTTGAATCTGCCGAACTGAGAGTGAAGGAACGTAAGGATTTGACTCTTGACTTTTGGAGGGAGAACGTGAAGGGGTTGTTGTCGTTTCAGGGGTTGGACATTTTAGCGAACAATGGGAATGTGTCGAACATGCAGATGGAAGAATATGTGCGTGGTGTCTATGCACAATTCGATGCACGTCGAAAGAGTTATGAGGCACAACAGGCGGACGAGGAGGACTTGAAACTATTAGATGATTTGGAAAAGGAAATCAAAGAGAGGAAATGAGCATAACACCCACGGGAACACATTTCAACTACTATCAACTATGCCACAGAAAACTATGGCTGTTTGCTAACGGCATCAACATGGAGCACACGAGTGATGCGGTGTATGATGGGAAACTGATTCATCAGGGCAGTTATCCGCAACGGTCGGAACGGATGGAGGAAGTGGAGATTGAGGGTATCAAAGTGGATTATTTTGATGCGAAACAGCGTGTCATCCATGAAATCAAACGATCGAACAAAATGGAACGGGCGCATGAATGGCAAGTGAAATACTACATTTATGTGTTCGAGCGGAATGGCATTGAGGGATGTACGGGACTGCTGGAGTACCCGACCATGCGGAAGACCATGCCTGTGGTGCTGACGGATGATGACCGCGAGGAAATAAAACGCATGGAGAAGGACATCCTGAATATCATAGAGTCGGACATCTGCCCTCCCCTCACCAAGATGCGCATCTGCAAGTCTTGCAGTTATTATGATTTTGGAGAGAAGCGCGTGGGCAAGATGCTGAAACTCTGTCGAAAGTATTTGAATTGGATTCAGAACTCTGTATTTGAGGGTGAAATTTCAGAAGTAAAGCTGAAGGAATTGCTACAGAAAGCGCATGCCTTTATGGACAAAACGGAAGACAGCATCATACTGTTCAAGCATCCTTCTGCCGTCTATATGGATAAGGAAGTGATTGGCAAAGAGCGCAGTTCGATTGACATTTTCCTGTAACCATTGTGGGCCGGTGAGCTTCGTCGGTCGGCTACAATCGTCGTTCCGCCAACGTTTTTCCACAGCATTTGTGTGTCGATGCCTAATTTCAAAGAGGGGCTTCTTCTATCCGCATATTTTTTACATCAATTAACCATCTCATCCTTACATACTTACGAAAAATGTCAATGTCCCGCCATTTTTGTATTTTCATTCATCGACATCAAATGTCACAAAAAAGTGCTATCTTTGCAACCGTTATCATTCTGTTACACAATCATCCTCCTGTCGTTTGACGCAGGATTATAATCGCACTTATGTAGAATTGAAACGAGGTCGCAGACGGACTCCTTGGCCTTTATTGCCATCGTTATAATCGCACTTATGTAGAATTGAAACGTCTGCGTGAGTTCCTGAACACGGTCATCCACGAGGTGTTATAATCGCACTTATGTAGAATTGAAACACTACTTGCAAGCCGACGGGCAGTCGATGTCCGACTTGTTATAATCGCACTTATGTAGAATTGAAACATAATCTTCGGAATGCCAAGGTTACCGGCATCGTCGGGTTATAATCGCACTTATGTAGAATTGAAATTTCTTTTTCTGACCGCTGATGGCCTGGATGCCTCCGGTTATAATCGCACTTATGTAGAATTGAAATTTAGTCAAATAACCGCTAACGGCTCTGCCATCGTCCGTTATAATCGCACTTATGTAGAATTGAAACGCAGTAGGTTCATCATCAACTCCTTGCCAATTAGCAGTTATAATCGCACTTATGTAGAATTGAAACAAGCATGGTCTGGCAATTCCAGCGACCTTTTTCTGTTATAATCGCACTTATGTAGAGTTGAAACCGGCACGACTGACGGATGCGCTGGGGAGGGCGGCAGTTATAATCGCACTTATGTAGAATTGAAACGAGAGTTCACCAACGAGCAGAACCAATTACGTTCTAGTTATAATCGCACTTTTTTTTGGTCTTTCATCCTTTCACATTCCCCTCAGGCAGCTGGCAGTGCCCAGAGCGGTCAGAGCCGCCGTGAGCTGGCTGTAACTCTCAGGGCGCATCACATAGCGGAGCTTACCTGCGTCGTTCTTGCTGAA
>ODAI012881791.1_pt1 | contig 44071 bp, 34 predicted proteins | sample 1539321 | NCBI WGS metagenome assembly ODAI01 (sample SAMN02144231, study PRJEB22623) | gut metagenome | biome: sheep rumen | host: Ovis aries | place: New Zealand
AGGTATACGACTTCAGGTCAGTATACATACTCATATCTTAATGAACAAGGAGTCCCAAGCACAGATACCTTGTACTTGACCATCAACCACGGCAGCCATAACTCCTATGCTGACACAGCCTGTGACTCCTATCAATGGTATGGCACTGATTATCTCATTTCTGGTGAGTATACTCTCGATTATATCAATACTGAGAACTGCCCCAGTACCGACACGCTGCACCTAGTCATTAATCATGGCAGCCATAGTTCATATGCTGACACCGCTTGTGAAACCTATCAATGGTATGGAACGGAGTATTCAATCTCGGGTGATTATACATACAATTATCTCAATACTGAGATCTGCCCCAGTACCGATACACTCCATCTAGTCATTAATCATGGCACCCATAACTCCTATGCTGATACAGCCTGTGACTCCTATCAATGGTGCGGTACCGAGTATCTCATTTCAGGCGTATACACTTTCAATTATATCAATGTGGAGAACTGCCCCAGTACCGACACGCTCCATTTGACCATAATCCACAGCAGCCATAATGTTGAAAATGTAACCGCCTGCGAGAGCTACACTTGGCATGACTCAGTATATACTGTTACAGGGCAATACTCCTACTCCTATGTCAATGAACAGGGGGCGGAAAGTGAGGACTCGTTGTACTTGACAGTTGTTTATGGAAGTCATGTGGTGTCCGTTGATACTGTGTGCGACAGTTTTATGTGGCAAGGGACTGTGTACATGGCTTCGGGGGAGTTTACTTACGCATATGTGAATAGCGATGGGTGTGCGAGTGAGGACACCCTGCGTCTGACGGTCGCCCATTCGGAGAGCGTAAAGACGGACACGGCTGTGTGCGATTCATTTTATTGGACGGGTACAGGTTTAACCTATTTTGGGGAAGATTCGGAGACTACGGTGCTAACGGACACGGCAGTGCTGACGACAGTGGCTGGATGTGACTCTACGGTGGTGCTGCAGATTACGCTTCATGCTTCGTCACAGAGGAACTTACAGGACTCGGTGTGCGTTGGGTCGGCTTTGTGGTTTCACGGCACAGAATGCGTTCATGAGGGTATCTATCGTTTCGACACGGTGGGAAGCGAAGGTTGCGACAGTACGGTTGTGCTGGAACTGACGGTGGTGACACCGCCTGAGGTGTCTATCTCGCAGGAGGTGCTTTGCGATGAGGAGAAATATAGGTTGAGTGCTGAAACAGAGGCTCCATATGTGCGGTGGTTTGGCGACGGTGAGGTTGTTGGTGAATCCACACTAGTTGTAGAGCCAAGTGACAGCCTGTTGTACACAGTGAGGGCTGATTGGCGCGACACGCTTTTCTGCCCATCCTATGATTCGGTGTTGTTGCTACCGCTGACTGTGCCTAGGGCTGTGCTGTCAGTCTCGCCGCAGGCGCTGGACGAAGGTCATCTGACTCTGACGGCCATTTCGGAAGGCCGAGGTCAGGTCTGGCGACGATGGAGTGTGAACGGTGTGGAGCAGACGGAGCGCGGCAGCAAGATGGTTTATGAGGCACAGGTAGGGATGGACTCCGTCTGTGTGGAACTACTGGTGGGGGACGAGGTGTGCCAGGATAGTGCGAGGGTGTGTGTGCAGGTGAGGCATCCGCACCTGTATGTGCCCAATGTATTCCTACCGGGCGATGGTGAACCTAGGAGGCAGTTGTTCTGCGTGACAAAGACGAGAGACGTGCTGTGGGGCAAGGTGGCGGTGTTCGACCGCGCGGGACGCAAGGTGTTTGCTGCCGAGAGCCTGGACGAGTGCTGGGATGGCACTTGCGATGGTCAACCTTGTCCGCAAGGGAGTTATGTATACAGTATTAAATATGCCACGTCGGTTATGCCTCAAGGGGTGCTGACCCTAACGGGTACGGTGACACTGTTGCGCTGAATGGCGATACCCTTTCAACAATTAGCTGCTAAGTCCCCCTTTCACTTTTCACGGTTCATTGGGCTCAAATGGAAAATTATGTGGTGGAAGGGGATTTTTCCTCGTGTTTTTATTGTATTTTTGCATCGAATTAAAAAGGATGGTTCTGGCGGTGCGAATGGTCCCCGGCCTTCTTTGAAAACGATTTGATTAGAAGTTATAAAAAGTGATTAATTTTTTTAGAAAGGAGTTTTTGCTATGAAAATGTCTCGTTTGATTGCAATCTTTTTGTTGGGCACGGCCTTGGTGGCCAGCCCGGTCTATGCTCAACGCGGCGGCGGTGGCCGTGGCGGTAGCGGCGGTGGCAGTTATTCGTCATCTTCACGTGGTGGCGGTGGCAGTTTCTCGTCGTCTTCACGCGGTGGCGGCAGTTTTTCGTCCTCCTCACGCGGTGGCGGCAGTTTTTCGTCCTCCTCACGCGGTGGCGGCAGCTATTCGTCGCCATCGCGCAGTAGCAGCAGTTTTTCGTCGTCATCGCGCAGTAGCAGTAGCTATTCGTCGCCATCGCGCAGTAGCAGTAGCTATTCGTCGCCTTCGCGCGGCAGCAGTTTTTCTTCCTCATCGCGCGGCGGCAGCTATGAGAGTCGCGGCGGGGAGGCTCGTCAGAGCAGCATCCCGAGCCAGATTCGCAGCCGTGAGTCGGCTTCGCCCAGAGGCGCTGCAGGGGTGCGTGAGGCTGGTCGCGGTCAGGGCCCTACGGGGCTGAGGGGTTCAGGTGCTCCTATGGGCCGCGGTGAGGGTACGGTTGGCAGACCTGGCGGCCAGCCGCCTGTGGTTGGCGGTGGCCGTCCACAAGGGCAGCGTTGGGCCGACGCGGGCCATCCCCACGGTCCGATGCCTCCGTCGCACCGTCCGATGCATCCGGCTCCTTATTTCTGGCATCCGGTGCACCACTGCATGGTTCACTGCCACCCGGTTTTTTGGGATCCGTGGCCTTGCCGCCATTGGTATTGGCCGGGCTTTTGGGTGTACTGCAACACTTACTGGTATGACTACCATCCGACGGATGTGGTGGTGGTGAGGGAGTATGCCCGCACGAACTATAATATCGATTTGCTGTCGTATGCGATGAGCGGCGACTTGATGTACGCCCTGGTTCAGGACCCCGACGGGCACAACTATCTGCAGGTGTACGACAAGAGCGATAAGTTGCTGGCCGAGCAGCAGGTGAGCCGCAAATATGTGAAGATGGAGATTGACTCTCAGAACGGCGGCGTGTGGATTATGAAGAAGCGCGACAGGGACCCGCTGATGTTCCTCTACAGCGAGGGCCAGCTGCTGATTTACGAGGCTGACTAGTTCGCATAGTTTTATTGTTTGAAAGGGTGTGCCGATAAGGCTCACCCTTTTTTGTTTGGGTTGCGGCCGATAGATGAGAGAAAGGCAGTCTCCCTCGTGTGGGAGGGAGACTGCCTTGGGTGTGAAAAAAGAAAGGGCGGTGTGGCAGCTGTTTTATTTGCCGCACTCTTCGACGGATTCTTTGATGAGCTGGAAGGTGGCTTCGATGTCGTTGTCGAGACCCATGCTGAAACGGATGAGGCCTTCGCTCATGCCCATTTCTTTCTGGATGTCTTCGGGCACTTCGGAGCTGGTGCTCTTACCACTGTTGCTGAAGAGGGTCTTGAAGTAGCCGAGGCTGACGGCGAGGTAGCCGACGCCCTTGCGCTGCATGATTTCCATGATGCGGCTGGCTTTGTCGGCAGTGCCCATGTCGATGCTGATCATGCCGCCGAAGCCGTAGCCTTCATTGCACATGCTGCAGAAGAGGTCGTAGTCGGGGTGCTCGGGCAGGCCGGGATAGTTGTATTTGAAGCCGACTTCTTTGAAGCGTTTGGCCAGGTACATGGCGTTCTCGCCGTGTTTCTTCATGCGGATGTGGAGGGTGTGGAGGTTCTTGAGGATGGAGGCGCTGCGCATGGGGTCCAGAACGGGACCGAGGAGCATGCAGGTGCCGTTGTTGACGTCGATGAGGCTGCCAATGTATTCGGCACTGCCGCAGATGGCTCCGGCCACGCAGTCGTTGGTGCCGTTGACGTACTTGGTCATGCTGTAGACGGTGACGTCAGCTCCGAGCTGGCAGGGGCTGAAGATCATGGGGGTGAAGGTGTTGTCGACAATGAGTTTGGCACCGGCGGCATGAGCCATCTTGCTCAGTTCGGGAATGTTGGCGATGCGCAAGAGGGGGTTGTTCATGGTTTCGGTGTAGACGACCTTGGTGTTGGGGTGCTCGGCGAGGGCTTTCTTTACGGCGTCGAGGTTCTGCATGTTGACAAAGGTGGTTTCGACACCAAATTTCTTGAGGTAGTTGGCCATGAAGGCGAAGGTGCCGCCGTAGGTGGTCATGGAGCTGACGATGTGGTCGCCACACTTGACTTCGTGGAGAAGGGCACAGGTGATGGCGGCAAGACCAGAGCCGGTGACCCATGCGGCCTCAGTGCCTTCCATGGCGGCGAGGGCCTGACAGAGGGCGAGGTTGGAGGGGTTCCAGTGGCGGCTGTAGAGGAAGTAGCCTTCGGTTTCGCCGTGGAAGGTCTCGGTCATGAGATGGGCTTCGGGAAAGGTGAAGGTGGCACTGTCGCAGATGGCGGGGTTGACGCCACGGTTGGAGTCGCGGCCATCAATGCGCTGAATGGCGGTTGCGGGATCGAATTTTTTCATGTTGTGTGTGTTTTTATGAGTTTTATTATTATTGTATGAATTTTTTTTTGTTGTAGAATTGTTATTTGTAGAGCAGGAAGATGGCGGGCCGCTTGTTGAGTGTGGGCGGGTCGAAGAGCCACTGGCGGGCAAGGCGGGCGCGGATGTACTGGGTGGGGAGGGTGAGGTCGGCGGCGACGCAGATGCGGGTGATGGGCTGCAGCTGGTGGGCGAGGTAGTCGAGGAATTTGTCGTTGCGGTAGGGGGCTTCGATGAAGATTTGGGTTTGGTTGTCGCGATGGATGGCCACTTCGAGGCGTTTGAGGAGGGTGTCGCGTTCGCGAGGTTTGATGGGGGCGTAGCCGTTGAAGGCAAAGTTCTGCCCGTTGAAGCCAGAGGCCATGAGGGCGAGCATGATGCTGGAGGGGCCGACAAGGGGGAGGACGGGGATGCCGAGGCGCTGGGCTTCGGCAGTGATGAGGTTGCCGGGGTCGGCCACGCAGGGGAGTCCGGCATCGGACATGAGTCCGATGTTGCGGTTGTGGAGGGTGATGGCGTCGAGATAGGAGTGAATGTCGGTGGGGAGGGTGTGCTCGTTGAGTTCGAGGAGTTCCACTTGGTCGAGGGTGGTGGCAGTGTAGCCCATGCGCTTGAGGTTGCGGCGGGCGGTGCGCTCGTCTTCTACGATGAAGGTGGTGCAGGTGTTGAGCAGCTCGCGGTTATAGTCGGGGAGTACCACGGAGGGGTTGTCGTTGCCGACGGGGACGGGGAAGAGGATGAGTTGGGCAGGCATGGGATGGGGGATTATCGTTGCGTAAGGTGTCTTAGATCATCATGAGGAAGCCGACTTCTTTTTCGGTAAGTTCGCGATAGCGGCCGCGGGGGAGGTCTTTCTTGGTGAGGCCGGCAAAGACAACGCGGTCGAGTTTGTGGACGTTGTAGCCCAGATGCTCGAAGATGCGGCGGACGATGCGGTTTTTGCCGCTGTGGAGTTCTACGCCGACGATGCGTTTGTCGTTGGCTCCTTGGACGTACTGGATGTCGTCGACATGGATGGGGCCGTCTTCGAGTTCAATGCCTTCGAGCATTTGCTGCATGTGGGCGTGGGTGACGGGTTTGTCGAGTTCGACATGATATATTTTGTATACGCCGGTGGAGGGGTGCGTGAGGTGGCGGGCTAGGTCGCCGTCGTTGGTGAAGAGGAGGAGGCCGGTGGTGTTGCGGTCGAGACGGCCGACGGGGTAGATGCGTTCGGGACAGGCTCCGTCGATGAGCATCATGACGGTCTCGCGGTTCTGGGGGTCGTCGAGGGTGGTGATGAAGCCTTTGGGCTTGTTGAGGAGGAAGTAGCGTTTGCGCTCGCTGCGGAGGGTCTCGCCGCCGTAGTTGACTACGTCGCCTTCATGCACTTGAAATCCCATTTCGGTGACTACTTTGCCGTTGACGGTGATGCTGCCAGCGGCGATGAGTTTGTCGGCTTCGCGGCGTGAGCAGATGCCGGCGTTGGCTATGTATTTGTTCAGGCGGGTGGTGCCGTCGTAGGGTTTGGGAGTGGGCGGCGGGGGCTTGGCTTTCTTTTGTGGCGGCTGGGGCTGGCGTTTGGGTTTGGCGGCCGACTTGGGGGCGAAGGATTTCTTCTTTTCGGCCACGGGTCCGTAGGGACGCTGGCTGTGGCTCTTGCCGTGATGGTTGCGGCGCGAAGGGGTCTTGTCTGCACTGTCGGCAGGGTGACGCTGCGAGTCGCTTTTATGGGGAGAGGTGTTGGAAGTAGAGGAAGTGCCGTAGGCTTTGTGTCCGGAGAGTCGCGGGCGTCGGCCGGCGGGGTTGCCGTATTGTTTGGGGTCTTTCTTTTCCATGGTTGAGGTGTGTGTTGTGTTGTTTGTTGCTTTTGGTGGTTTTTAAAAACGCATTTTGTAGGGGAAGCTGGCGTCGAGTTCCTGCTTGTTGCGGAGGTCGGCGACTTCTTGGGCCAGCCGTAGGAGTATGTCGAGCTTCATAAAGCGAAGCCAGGAGAGGGCTTTGGGGTCCTTGCGGCAGGCTAGGCAGAACATGAGGTTGGCCTGATGGAGGTTTTTGAGCACCCAGGCACGGGCGCGCTCGTCGCCGTCGATGGCATGGCTCATGAGGCCGAGCCATGCATGGCCGCTTTTGATGAGATAGTCTTCGGCTTCGGGGTCTTCTTGCAGGAAGTTGCTGAAGGCGGCAAGTTCGGGATGGCTCTCAAGGAGCAGCTGGAAGAACTCTTTGCTACCGGCAATGGCCTGCTGGAGGGCCAGAAGGATGCGGACGTCGTATTGGAGTAATCCTTTGTGCATCTGGGGTGACGGGCGTTGTTATTAATTAGGTGGGCAGAGGGTTAGGGACCGCTGCCCACCAATGGGAATTGTTACTGTCTGATGTGGGCAGAAAGCTGGGTTTCGAGAGCTTTCTGTAGTTTGGTCATGACAGCCTCGATTTGCTTGTCGTTAAGGGTTTTGTCTTTGTCTTGAAGAATGAAGCTGACGGCGTAGGATTTCATGCCCTCGGTGATGCCTTTGCCTTCATAGACGTCGAAGAGGCTGACACGCTTGAGGAGTTTCTTCTCGGTGGCGTAGGCGACGCGCTCGATGTCGGCAAACTGCACTTTGCGGTCGAGGATGAGGGCCAGGTCGCGGCGCACTTCGGGGAATTTGGGTATTTCGGCATAGAGGACCTCTTTGGTGGGATAGCTCTTGAGGAGGAGGGTCCAGTTGATGTCGGCATAGAAGACTTCCTGCTTGCAGTCCATGCGGCGAAGGGTCTCTTTGGAGAGGCGGCCAAGGGAGCAGAGCTGTTTGTGGCTGTCGCGGAAGACGAGGTCGAGCCCTTCGGCATAGTATTTCTCGGCGGCAGGGAGGAAGTCGAGCCGGGTGATGTTGATGCGCATACGGCGCAGGATGTTCATGACGTGGGCTTTGAGGTGGTAGAAGTCGACGGGGACGACCGGGGCGTGCCAGCTTTCGGCGTTGTTGCCGCCAGTCATGAAGAGCGAGAGGTGCTGGGTTTCGACGAATTTGTCGGTGACTTTGTGGTCGTCGGTGATTTGGTCGGCATCGATGGCGCGGACGTAGGTGCGGCCAAACTCGTAGAGCTTTTGGTCGTGAATCTTATAGTTGAGGTTGCGCACGACGCACTCCATGCCGCAGTAGAGGAGGCTTTGGCGCATGACGTTGAGCTCCTTGCTGAGGGGGTTGAGGATGTGGATGCTGCGGGCGGGGTCGAAGTCGGGGTTGTTCTCAAAGTATTCGGCTTTGGTGAGCGAGTTGTTCATAATCTCGCTGAAGCCGTTGTCGGTAAGTAGGTCGGAAACGACGTTCTGCAGGCGCAGGGGGTTGGGCTTGACGCCAAAGGAGAGGCAGCTGGAGATGCGCTCGTCAACATGGATGTTGTTGTAGCCATAGATGCGCATGATTTCTTCTACTACGTCGCATTCGCGGTAGACATCCACCTTGCAGGTGGGTATGGCCAGATGCATGCCGGTGGGTGTCTCGGAGAGGATTTCAATGTCGAGGGAGGTGAGGGCGGTACGGATGGCTTGGACGGGGATTTCCTGTCCGACGAGGCGCGTGATGCGCTGGAAGTCAATGTCCACCTCGGCGCGGGGGATGGGTTGGGGATAGATGTCCACCACTTGGGAGGCAACAGTGGCACCGGCCAGCTGCTGCAATAGATAGACGGCACGTTGGAGGGCCCAGAGGGTGATGTTGGGGTCGCAGCCGCGCTCGTAGCGGAAGGAGGCATCGGTCTTTAGTCCGTGGCGTTTTGAGGTTTTGCGGATGGACATGGGGTTGAAGTAGGCGCTCTCAAGGAAAACTCGTGTGGTGGCCGTGGTGACACCGCTTTTGAGGCCGCCAAAGACTCCGGCGATGCACATGCCCTCTTGTTCGTTGCAAATCATGAGGTCGCGGCGGTCGAGTTTGCGCTCAATGCCGTCGAGGGTGGTGAAGGGGGTGTCCTGCGCAAGGGTGCGCACCACTACGTGGTTGCCCGCAATTTGGTCGGCATCGAAGGCGTGCATGGGTTGTCCCACTTCCATTAGCACAAAGTTGGTGACATCGACCACATTGTTGATGGGACGGATGCCGACGGTGCGGAGTTTGTTCTGAAGCCAGTCGGGCGAGTCGGTCACATGGACGTTTTCGAGGGTGATGCCGGTATAGCGGGGGCAGAGTTCAGGCTCTTCGACGGTGACGCGGATAGGGCGGTCGGTGGTGTCGGCGGCCTGCGAGAGGTCGGCTACGGCGGGCCAAAGTATCTTTTTGTCGGCTCCTTGGCGGGTGTTGAGAACGGCGACGACATCGCGTGCCACGCCGATATGAGAGGTGGCGTCGGAGCGGTTGGCCGTGATGGCCACTTCGAGGGTGTGGTCCTCTTCGAGGTGGAAATATTCCTTGGCGGGCATTCCTACAGGCGCATCGTCGGGGAGCACCATGATGCCGTCGTGGTCGGAACCCAGCTGCAACTCATCGGCGGCACAAAGCATGCCTTCGGACACTTCGCCGCGCAGTTTGCCTTTCTTGATTTCGTAAAACTCGGTGTCGGAGGTGTATATCTTGGTGCCTATCTGGGCGCAGACCACTTTCTGTCCGGCGGCCACGTTGGGGGCTCCGCAGACAATGTGTAGGGGGCTTTCGGCTCCTACGTCAACGGTGGTGACGTGCAGGTGGTCGCTGTTGGGGTGGGGTTCGCAGGTGAGCACTTGGGCTATGACCACGTGCTCCAGGCCGCCTTTGATGCTTTCTACTTTTTCTACGTCTTCGATTTCGAGACCCGAGAAGGTGAGGAGGTCGTCGAGTTCATGGGGTGTGAGGTCGGTGTCGACATACTCACGGAGCCATTTATATGAGATTTTCATTTGTTGTTTTGTTTTTGTCGTTGGGGATTAGATGTTGACGCTGTTTTGTCGTAATGCTATTTCTGTTCGGCCAGTTTTGCCCAAGTGTCTTTGAGGCTGCACGTGCGGTTGAAGACGGGGTGGCCGGGGGTGGAGTCGCGGTCGGTGCAGAAATAACCCATGCGTTCAAACTGGAAGCGCATCGGCTCCTCGATGCCTTTCTCATTGACTACCATGTGGGCGTCGGCCAGTGCGGGCTCAAGCTTGCAGTGCTGCAACACTTTCAGGCTGTCGGGGTTGAGGTTGTCAAGGAATGTTTTTCCCTCGGGGGCCTCATCGGGGGCCTCGGTGGCAAAGAGGCGGTCGAACATGCGCACCTCGGCATCGATGGCGTGGGCGGCACTGACCCAGTGGAGGGTGCCCTTCACCTTGCGGCCGTCGGGCGCGTCACCGCCACGGGTGGCGGGGTCGTAGGTGCAGTGGATGCAGGTGATGTTGCCGTCGGCGTCTTTCTCAATGCTTTGGGCGGTGACAAAATAGGCATAGCGCAGGCGCACCTCGCGGCCCAGGGTGAGACGGAAATATTTCTTGGGGGCTTCCTCCATGAAGTCTTCGCGCTCTATGTACAGCTCGCGGCTGAAAGGCACCTGACGGATGCCGTCGGCGGGGTTCTCGGGATTGTTGATGGCTTCCAAATATTCCACCTGCCCTTCGGGATAGTTGTCGATGACCACCTTGACGGGGTTGAGCACGGCCATGCGGCGTGGGGCCACTTTGTTGAGGTGGTCGCGCAGGCTGTTTTCGAGGCGCACATAGTCGATGATGTTGTCGCGTTTGGCCACTCCGATGTCCTCGCAGAAATTGCGTATGCTCTCGGGCGTGTAGCCGCGACGGCGGAAACCGCAGATGGTGGGCATACGGGGGTCGTCCCAGCCGCTGACATAGTGCTCCTTGACCAGTTGCAGCAGTTTGCGCTTGCTCATGACCGTGTAGTTGATGTTGAGGCGGGCAAATTCATACTGGTGGCTGGGGAAGATGCCCAACTGCTGGATGAACCAGTCGTAGAGCGGGCGGTGGATGTCGAACTCTAGGGTGCAGATGGAATGGGTGATGTGTTCGATGGAATCGCTCTGGCCGTGGGCATAGTCATACATGGGGTAAATGCACCATTTGTTGCCTGTGCGGTGGTGTTCGGCGTGGAGGATGCGATACATGATGGGGTCGCGGAACTGCATGTTGGGGTGCGCCATGTCAATCTTGGCACGCAGCACCTTGCTGCCGTCAGGAAACTCGCCGGCCTTCATGCGCTCGAAGAGGTCTAGGTTTTCCTCGACGGTGCGGTCGCGGTAGGGGCTATTCTTGCCGGGCTCGGTGACGGTGCCGCGGCCCAGGCGGATTTCCTCCTGAGTCTGGTCGTCGACGTAGGCAAGTCCTTTCTTGATGAGCTCGACGGCCCAAAGATAGAGCTGGTCGAAATAATCGCTGGCATAAAATACATTGGCCCACTCGAAACCCAGCCAACGGATGTCCTGCTGGATGGAATCGACATATTCGGTGTCCTCTTTCACGGGGTTGGTGTCGTCGAAACGGAGGTTGGTCTTTCCGCCATACTTCTTGGCGAGGCCAAAATTGAGGCATATAGACTTGGCATGACCGATGTGGAGATAGCCGTTAGGCTCGGGCGGGAAGCGCGTCAAAATGGATTTGTAGGTGCCCTCGGCGAGCCCCTGTTCGATGATTTCTTCCAAAAAATTACGAGATGTGTTTTCTTCCATCTTTATAAAATATTCATTATTATATACTTATTTTATTGGCACGCAATGTGCTTTAGTCAACAAAAATACTAATAATTTTTCAAATATGCAAATAGTTTTTGCTTTGGGGCCGCCCAGTGGCGACAATAATGATGTGCGGATGGTATGAGGGTTTTTGTTGGTTATTTGAAATTAATTTGTATTTTTGCAGGTGTGAAACTTTAAAAAATATTGTTTATGAAGAAATCATTAGTCGCTGTTACTGTGGCATGTAGCTTATTATTTAGCTCATGCACTTTTTTGGACAATCTGGCCAATAACCTGTCCAGTATTGCCAACTTGCTCAATTGCGAGTACACTTTGAAAAACGTCTCCAACGTGACCGTGGCCGGGGTGAACGTAAAGAACGTCACCAACGGCAACATCAATGCCACCGACGTGGTGAAACTGGTGAGCGCCATTACCAGCAAGAGCGTCCCCTTGGGCCTCGACGTGAACATCAACGTCAAGAATCCCACCACCACCAACGCCCTGCTCACCACCATGGACTGGGCTTTGGACGTTGCCACCACTGAGTTTGCCACCGGCATGACCGATAAAAACTACAACATCGCCGCACAGCAGACCACCACTGTCCCTCTGGGCGTGAGCACCGACCTTTACCGTCTTTTCAGTAGCGACGGCATCAACTCGCTGAAGACCTTTGCCAGCAGTTTCACCAACGAAGGCAAATCCTCACAACTCGGTCTTCGCATCCGCCCCTCTCTGGGTGTTGGCACTCAGGTGATTAAAACTCCCAACTACATCACCATCATGAAGCCCACCCCTGCTACGACCAACACCAATACCAACAACAACGGTTCCAACAACAATGGCAACAATGGCGGCAGCGCCCCTGGCATTAGTCTGCCCTCAATAGGATTTGGCAAATAAGACATACTTTAAGCATTTGGGCCCCGCATTTCCATGTTGGGGCCTTTTTTGTGCCCTATGCCTCTAGACGGTGCCGACTCAGTAATGGTTCTGTACCAACTCTGCCTCATCATCGCTAACCAACCAATTCTCTATGTTTACCGTTTCGTTACAGCCCCATTCATCTAGCGAAGGTATAGGGCTGATGGACTTTTGACGTTCGTTCTTTAGAGCTGCTGTGGAACCCAAATGCTTGAGGGCAGCCTGTGTTAAGGGGGCATAATAAAAGGCCCTGTCGGTAGTGACAGGATCTTTTATTTTATGGGGTATAACGGTGTTTGTCAGTGTTTTAGAAGCCCGTACCAAAGGTGTGCCAGTATTTTGCTTCGAGCTGAGACCAAGCGTAGGAGGTGTTCTCATACTGCTGGCGGGTGAAGTTGTTGAGGGTGGCATGGACGTCGTTGATGCGGTTGAGTCTGTCATAGCGAGTGACTTCGCGCTGGAGGGCTTCAAGGCCGTTGAAAGCGGCTTCTTCAAGGATCTTGAGCTCTTTATTCATGCCGTCTTTGGTGCGCTGCCAAGCAATGGTGGCCAGTTTGTTAGTGCGGCGATATTTCCACAGGATGGCGTCGGGGTTATATTCTTTCTGTCCACAAATGCTGAAGGGTTGAGGTAGTTCAGAGGTGCCGCAGAAAATGGGCACACGGGGGCTTTGGGCGGGATTGTCGACGGACATCCAAACCACGCCTCCTACGCAGTCGGGCATCCAGTCGCGGCATTGCGCAACGAAGGAGTAGGAACACCAGGCCACGCTAACCGTGCGGCGGAAGTCAATGGTGCCGGGGGCTATGGTGTTGAGGGTGCGCTGCATGGAGGAACTGAGCCAGGGGTTGGCGATGGGGCTGATGATGGTGTCTGTGTGGGTGTTGCCTTTGTTGTCTTTGTGGGTCATGGTCATTTTTACGTTTTTGCACATGTCCATGTCGGTACCTTCGTAGGTGGAGCGGAAGAGGTTTATGACTTCGCGCACGTCAACGTTCTTGTCGGGACGGACGGAGAAGGGCAGCTCGGTGGTGTCCATGCTGAGGTTGAGCGACGGGGCCAGGTGGCTGAGGATGAAGTATTCACGCTCGCGGAAGTTCTTGCCGTTGGCATAGCTGCTGTTGAAGGCCTTCCAGAAGATGAATTCCCCTTGGCCATCCCACAGACCGTTGCGTCGGGCGACGGCTTCAATATTGTCGGAACACATGAAGTACTCTGTGTTGCCTCGCTGGAGTCGGCCAATGCGGGGGATGTTGCAGGAGACGCCCACATGGTCGTCGGGTATGCGCTGGGCAGCCCATACGCCGCCAATGATGTTCTTTCCTTCGCCCAGAATCTCCATCTGCCACACCTCTTTGGGGTCGGCAATGGTGATGCACTCACCACCGTCGCCGTAGCCGTAGACCTTGATGAGGTCGCCAATGAGGCGGATGGCATCACGGGCCGTGGTGCAACGCTGAAGGGCCACACGCTCAAGTTCTTCGATGAGGAACATGCCGGCAGGGTTGATGAGGGTGTCGGGGCCGCTGAAAGTGCTCTCACCGATGGCCAGCTGGTGCTCGTTGAGGCAGGGATAGGCGGTGTTGAGGTAGGCATAGGTGTGGGCCACTTCGGGAATGGCACCGGCCAGACGCACACCGGTGGTGTCGCCACGGAAGGTGGTGTGCAGGGTTCCTTTGTAAACCAGGTGGACGTCGCCGGGGGCATGGTCCTCGGCTGGCTCCATGTACATCCAAGTGCGGTAGCGGCCGTCGCAGGTGTGGGAGGTGATGACGCTGCCGTCTTTGGAGGCGTATTTACCTACCATAATACTTGTGCAGCTTTGCCCGTCGAACTCGGGTTGGCTGAGCTCTTGTCCCACAGCGGTGAAGACGAAGGTCAGCAGTGCTAATGAGAGTAGAATTTTCTTCATGATGATGATTTTATATTATTTCTTATTATTATTTGTTTTCGATTCAGAGGATGGGGGCGTTGAGCAGGTGCAGGAAGACTTGTGCGGCAGGCTGTATGAGGCTGTCGGGAAAGTCGTAGTCGGGGTGGTGCAACTCAACGTGGTGTTCTCCGCTGCCGATGCCAAACATGGCACCGGGGAAATAAAGGAGATAGTTGGCAAAGTCTTCGGACCAGCGGAAGGGGGTGAGGATATAATGTGAACGGCAGCCGCAGTGTTCCTCAATGTGCTCAACGTGAGCAGGATTGTTCTCGGTGGCGCGGAAAGGCTCGCGCAGGGTGTGGGAGAGGGCCAGATGATGGCGCGAGGCTATCTCGCCCACCAGGGTGTTGGCGTTGTTCAGCAGGTGCTCCATGGCATCGTTGGTATAGGCACGGAGGGTAAACATCACTTCGGCATCGCCCGCAGCGGTGCCAAAGGCCTCTTCGCCCAGTTGCACACAGATAAGCGTGGTTTGGTAGAAATCTTCGCCAAGGGCATTGGGCTGGCTGTTGAGATGAGTAAGCTGTTGGATGATTTCGGCCACGGCAAGGCCCGGGTTGAGCCCTTTCTCGGGGGTGGAGGCATGGGTGGCACGCCCCGTTAGGCGGTAGATTACGCCTGTGGAGGCGGCAGCAAAGGTGTGCCGGTTGAGCACCACCGTGCCAAGGGGGAATCCGGGTAGGTTGTGCAGGCCATAGATGGCCCGGATGTTGTATTGCTGGAGTATGCCGGAGTCGAGTATTTTTTGTGAACCGGTGCCGGTCTCTTCTTCTGGTTGGAAGATGAGGATGTAGTTACGGTCGGCTCGTGGCCCCTGTTCAGCTATGAGCTGCGCAAGACGCAAGAGTATGGCGGTGTGACCGTCGTGGCCGCAACGGTGACCTATGGGGAGGGCGTCGATGTCGCCCCGTATGGCAATGGTGGGGAGGGAACAATTTGTGCCCCAGACGGCTATAACCCCGAATCCGCCCACATTGGTATGAATCTTATCGGGGTGGAACTCCTGAAGTTGGGTGGAGATGAGGTTGTGGGCGTACCATTCGTCGCCCGATATGCCGGGATGGTTGTGTAGGTCGTGTCGTATGGAGTCTATGGGTTTCATGGAGCAGGGGGGATGGTTATTGTTGTTTGTTGTTGTCGTTAGGACTATGGTGCATGACCAGTTCTTTGAAGGTGGTGCCGCGGTGCTCAAAGTTGCGGAAGGCATCGTAGCTTGCAGCAGCGGGTGAAAGCAGACATATGCGGCCGGGCTGGGTGTGTTGATAACACCAGCGAACAATGGTGTCGTAGTCGTCTTCGACAAGGGTGCGCCGCCCTTGGATAGGCTGGTCGGGTCGGTCGGTCCACTCCTGAAGCATCCGCGCTCCGGCAAGGCCTACAAAGACAAGATTGGAGATTTGGCTTCCAGCACGTTCGGGGTTGGCCATATAGTCGGCAAGGGAGGTGTAGTCGATGCCTCGGTCGAAACCGCCAAGGATGAGGGTGTCCACCTGTTGGAGGGCCTCGACAGCAGCAATGGCGGCTTCGGGAATGGTGGATATGGAGTCGTTATAAAAGGTGATGCCTCCAAATGTACCCACTAGCTCTAGCCGATGGGGAAGGCCGTGGAAAGTGGCAAGGGCCTTACCAAATTGTTGTGGGGTGACTCCGAAAAGAGCCGTCACCTGTTGAGCGACAGAGGCATTGCTCAGATTATGCGTCCCTTTGAGTTCCGAAGGGTATTGTTGTACATCGGGTGAAATGTCGTAGGGGTGAAGGTGTGAATGAACACTTGGACGAATTTCCGCCACGCGGTCCACAAGGTCAGGGCTAGCGGTGCAATAGAAGCAGTGGTCTTCTTCTTGCTGGCGGAGCATCATCTGCATTTTGGCCATCTGGTAGTCGTGGTAGTCGTGGTAGTGGTCAAGATGCTCTTGGAAGAGGTTGAGGATGACTCCGATATGGGGGGCGCGGTGGATGTTCTCCAGTTGGTGGCAGGAGAACTCTGCCACGACGATAGATTGTTCGTCGATCTGATCGAGGATGTCAAAGAGGGGTATGCCCATATTGCCCGCCAGGATGACATTTCGCTCAGCAGCAAAAGCCTGGCTGAGTATGTGATGAATCAGTGTGGTGGTCGTGCTTTTGCCTTTGGTACCCGTGACGGCAACGGTGAGGTCGTGATAGACCTGAAGGAAAAGGTCGGTCTGCGAGGTAATGGTGTTGAGGTCGCAACGGCCTTCTAGTTTCATTGTGGGAATGCCGGGCGATTTGATGATGAGGTCATAGGGCTTGCCTTGGCTTGCGGCTTGCTTGAGGAGGCTGAATAGACCATCATCGTCCGTGGCAATATCAGGCTGGTTCTCAGGCACCAGCTTCTTCATCAAGGCATGTGTGCTTTTGCCTTCACGGCCAAAACCGGCAATTAGTATGTGGCGGTCGGTCAACAGTGATGTGAGTTGGTTTTGCCTGAACATAATGGGTACTTCTTATTTCTATTGGTTATTGATGGCATTTGCAATGGCCTGCGAGAGACGATTGAGAAGTTCGGGGCTGACATTGTGGTCGGCGAAGAGGGAGGCTAGGGGAGTGGTAGGGACCTCGGGTTGGTAGTTGGCAAGAAGGCTGGGCCGTTCTTGAGGGTACCAGCGGCTAAGGGTCATGCTGAGGGCGCTGTTGACTTCGCTGATGGTGCCCACACACTCAAATGGCTTGGTTTCAGCGTGGCCAATTAGTTGGTCGAAATAGGGCTTCATTTCGGGGTCGTCCAGCATACATTTGCCAAAAATGGCATTTAGGCGACTTGGGGGAATGAAAGGAGAGAGGATGATGTAGGCGAAAAGGCATTTGGCACAGTGTCCGCACCATACGTCTTGCTTACTGCCCACATTGCAGCTACGGAAGACATCATAATATTTCTCGTAACGACTGAAGAGCATGGCAATCTGTAGCTCAGAGAGGGGACGGAGAAAGCTGAAATAGTTGAATGATGGGGAAATATATTGTGCCACATAGTGGCGAAAGTCGTTTTCAAATTCAAGACTTTTCGAGTACTGGTGGTTGACATCGGTGCCCACTACGGTACTCTCGTTGGCACTGCTCTCGTTAGAGAGGGCTATGTTGGGAATGCCGCTGAGCTGGGCTGCCAACAGGGTATAGAACGCCAACATGGCACTGAAGGGCGTGTGCCCATTCAGGCATCCTTGGGCGTTGAGCTCCAACAGGCGGGGATGAATGGTGCGGTGGATGACGAGGGCTTCATCAAGCGAATATCCAGCGGCTTCAATGCAACCGACAGTGGCCCCGCGAGGGTTCATGATTAAAGGAATAGGACGGTAGGCGGGGGCTTGCAATAGTTCCAGGGTGACTACGGAATCCTTGCCACCCCCAATGGGAATGAGATAGTTGTCGGAATGTTCAATCGGAGAGAGGCGCAGCGGGTTCTGATTGCTTGGGAGCGTGACAATGTCAAGAAAGTCCTCTTGGGTAGCGGCGATGCCATTGACATAGAAAAACTCCCCGAGCCCATTGAAATAGAGTTTCTTCCAAAAAGAAATCTGGGCAGCATTGAGACTTCCGCATTGTATTTCCACAACAGGCGGGCATAAACATTTCCAATAGCTGATAAGCTCTATCAGACCCATGTGGAACACCAACGAATCCATCGTTGCGCGCGGTTGGTCAAAGTGTAGGAAGGGGCGTGTTGGGATGGTGGCCGAGGGGGTAAAGACAATGTCGTTACCTATGCGGAAAGTAAAAACGATGTGCAGTCCGTCGGGCTGCACATCGTATTGATAACTTTCGTAGACAAACTTGGGGTATGTCTGGCGAAAAGAGTTGTATTTTGTCTGGTTAGACATTTGATTTACTTCAACTTGAATTCGGTGAAGCCAATCAGGCTGCTGTTGGCATACAGGCTTACGCGATAAATGCCAGACTCAAGTTCAGTGTCTTCATCTTTACTCCAATTCATCTCAAACGAACGCTCGTCACCGGTGAACTCGTATGACTGCACGGTGGTGTAGGCGGTGCGTACTCCGTCGGCATCAAAACGTTGTTCCATGGTGCCATTGTGGAGCACGTTGTTGGAGGGCGAGGTGATGACGGCGTAGATGGTGATGGTGCCAGGCTCGATTACGTTGTTGGCCAGGATGGTGCCAGAAACACGGAATGCACTGGTGGCAGTAGCGCGGCTGGTGGGACGGCCGGAGCCGTTGGAGAGGCGCTTGAGAGGAGTGACGGTGATTTCGTCGGCAGTAAGGATAGAAGCGCGGCTGACTTTGGCGGCCATCTTGGCATTCTCCACTGCGGTGTTTTCGGCATTTCTCTTGTAGGCCACCACTTCGTTGCGGAGGCTGTCGTTCTCGTTGCGGAGCACCACATTCTCGGCACGGAGACGCTGCAGCTCTTCGTAGTATTCGTCACACAGGGCTTGCAGTTCGGCAAGTTTCTTATTGATGTTGCCCTTGGTCTTGGCTACGTTAGACTTAGACTCGGCAGCGGTCTTGGCGGCCTCGGCCTTAGCGTTGGCGGCGGCGGTGTTGGCTTCAGCCACGAGGGCGGTCTGCTTGGCAACCTCTTCTTGCAGACGAGTGATTTCGGCCTGCTGGCTGCTGACCTGGTTCTGAAGCAGTGCAATTTGAGCTGCATAGTCGGTGGAGGAAGGAACATTCTGACTTTCCACAGAACGCTGGCCAAGCAGATAAGCCACATGGGCGGTGAGTGAGTCATTGGTATTGGTCAGGCGAACCTTGTCGTTGGAGAGAGCCACAATGCGAACATCCTGCTCACGAACCAGTCTCTGCAGACGGGCTATGGTCTCGCGGTCGGCATAGCCTTCCACAGCCTTGAGGTCGTTCAGTTCGGTGCTCATCTGTTCCAGACGGCTCTTCAAAAGCTCTATTTCAGCCTTCTTGGAGTTCAGCTGGGACTGAAGTTTTCTCACTTGTGCCTTGTTGGTCTTGGTAACGGTGCGGGTGGTAGTGGTGGCACTGCCCTTTCCGTTCAATTGGTTGATGAGGTTTTGGATTTCGGCGGCCTGAGCCTCGATGGCGCTGTCGCGCTCGGAAAGCTGTTTGGCATAATTGTCGCAATTGTCCTGCATGGTGTGATAATCCTGCATGATGGAATCCAAAGTGACCTGCATTTCGTGAACAGAAGTGCCGGATTGCTCGTTTTGGTTACATGAAACGAGGCATCCTGTAGTCAAAAAGGTAAGCACAACTACCTTAAAAAAAGAACTCTTTTTGATTGTCTTCATTGTATTTATGTATTTATTTTTATCTATTTAAAAAAAAGTTCGTACTTTTGTAATCAAAATGCAAAAATAAATCTTTTTTTTTGAATAGACAATATTTTGACAAAAAAAAATATGAACCGTATCTTGATAGTGCTTTTTTTGCTGCTTCCATATGCCCACGAAGTGTATGCCCAACAGGATAGTCCACAGGGGGTATATTTGGGTTTGCAAGGTGGTTTCGGCTATGGCCTCTATCGCGATTTTGGGGCCTCACCGCTAACTTATCGTGGACTTGAACTAACCCCAGGACTGAGTGTGAATGTCGAACGTACCCACTGGCGTTTCAAGGCCGCGCTCGGCCTCCAGGGTGGCGGCTATGGCTATAGGGCGGGACTGAGTTCTATGCACGCCTATGGGGGTCAGCTTGCGCTAGACTTTGAGGCATTGCACCTGCTTCACCACTCGGGCAGATGGCAGTTGTGGGCAGGCTCCTCTGTCGGCGACTGTGGCGACATTCGCTACAACACCTCGTTGGGCAATGCCGGTGTGGGTTTTGCCAACTTTGTAAACCTGAACCTCATCGGTCGGGCCGAGATGACACTTGGCCGCTGGAGACTGCATGGTCAGATGGCCCTAACGCCCGCGTCGCTCTTGCTCAGGCCGGGGTTTGCCTATATGGATAATTATGATCGCGACATAAGCAACCCGGTAGCCAACTTCCTTGACCAGTATCACTTTTACCTATCCGCTTTCACCGCCATATCCACCGACTTAGGAATTGCCCTCATGCTCAATAACGGCAACCGTTTGGGCCTCTCCTATGCGTGGCATTATATGACCTCACGCGCAACGGAGACTCCCGCAGCACCCTTCCGTTTCGAGCAGGCCGGCCATGCCCTGCTGTTCCAGTTAGACTTCAAAATATAGAAAGAATATGCAAAAGATAGTCACCCTGTTCATCCTTATTCTCGGTACCCTCATGTCTTTCACCTCGTGTGAAAAAATGCTCATAGTGGACGACATCTCCGCCACTCCCACTAACACATTCGGCTACCTCTGGAAGAAATTCGACCAGCAGTATGCCATGTTTGACGTGAAAGGGGTGGATTGGAACGCCATGTATGACAGTCTCTATCCCCTAGTCAGCGACTCGATGGATGCCGACAGCCTTTTCTCGGTCTGTGCCACTCTCTTGAACTCGCTCCACGACGGCCATGTCAACCTCTACGGCAACTACGATGTCAGCCGTTCCGACTCTATTCAATACAACTTCTATGCCCAAAGCGACATAGACGTGAACACCGTCGTGCTCAACTATATGGGTCTCAATTACCACGTGGCGGGCGGCTTGGCCCACTCAGGGCTCTGCGGCGACAGTGTCATCTATATTCGATATGGCTCCTTTAGCAACGCTATCGGCCTCGGCCAGCTCCGCCACCTGCTGCGGAGCTATCCTCATGCCCAGGGCATGATATTTGACATTCGAGGCAACGGAGGCGGCAACATACAGAACATTCACCGCTTCCTCAGCCTTATGCCCTCCCATGGTCAGCCCCTCTATACCACCCAAATCAAGTCGGGCCCAGGCCCTGACGATTTCACCCCCCTGCAAACCACCTATGCCCCGCTAGTTGCCGACGGCGACACCGACATCTTCACCAAGCCGGTCATCGTGCTGATAGACCGCGGCTGCTTTAGCGCGGCCAGCTCCTTTGCCATCTGCACCCAGGCCTACGACAATATCACCCTCATGGGCGACACCACCAGCGGCGGGCTGGGTCTCCCTTCCATGGGCGTGCTGCCCAACGGGTGGCGTTACCGCATCACCGTCACCCGCACCTTTGCCCTCGACGGCGGCAACTACGAGAACGGGGTCCCGCCCGACATACCCCTGCGTCTCGACTGGGAAAAAGTGCACCTTCAGGGACGCGACAACATCATCGACTCCGCCTGCACCCTATTACTCAATCCTAAGCAAATAACCACCCGAAACAATTAATAGCAAAACCATCATGAAAATACTGATTAGGGCTAGCTACCCCAACTATCAAATGATTAGGCGCTATGCCGAATGCGGCCCTGAAGTCTTCAACCGCAATGTTGACGACCTCGACAATGTCCTCGAAGGCAACAAGCCCGGTACCGTCATCTATACGCTGGATGGCGATACCGAGCAGCACGAGTTCCCACCCCGCTGGTACGATATGTTCCTCCTGCTCAGGAGCCACAGCGAGCAGAAAGAACGCCTGCTAAAGCTCCTTCTGGCCGAGAAGGATGGCTCTGCCACCCCCGACCAAATTGCCCAATTGGCCACCCTCAGGCAGGACTTCCACAAAAAGATTCTCGACTATGTCCGCTCCCATCCCCTTTACGAAGACGACGAAATCATCACCCCTCTCTCGCCCAAGGATTTCACCATCGAGGAAATCAGCTATAAAGGCAAGATGCTTCTCGACCTCACAAGGAACTGCTACCCCGTGCCCGACTTTGTCATTCTGACCTCGCAGTCGTTCAAACACCCCGAGCATCTGGAGGAGAAACTGGCTGCCGCCATAGCCAATCTCAAAATTATGATTGGCAACAACCTCGACGGTGAACCCAACCCGCTCGTCTTTGCCATCCGCTGTGCCATGCCGCAGTATATCCCCGGCCTTATGCCCACCCTTCTTAACATCGGCGTGACCAAGGACATATACCAAAAACTCTGCGAGGTACACGGCTGCGACATGGCCAACCGCGTCTACCTTTCCACCCTCAACACGCTCTGCGAAATGCTGGGTATCGAACAAGAGCATGCGGCTGACAAGCCCGTGCTCTCCATTCAGGCTCAGCAAGAAATCATCGCTCGCCTAGAATACCAAATCATCGCTGCCCGCGAGGACGGCAACCGTCTGCTCACCGATGCTTTCTATCAGGCATTGAAACTGGTTCTGCACATCCGCAAATTCTATATCGACAACCAAGACCTCATCCTCACCTTCATGCAGGGCAAGCAGGCCTCGCCCTCCCTCATCCTTCAGCGCATGGTGTGGACCATTGGCAACGACCAGTCCTACCCCGGCGTACTCTACAGCCGCAACAGCCGCACCGGCAAGGGCAGCCAGATTGAGAGCTACCGCAACATTTTTGGTGAGGAAATCATGACTGGCGACGTCTCCTCCGAGGACACTGCCTACACCAATCGCGACACTATCAAACAGGCCTATCCCGCTGTCTACCACTTCCACCCCCTGCTGGTGAAACTGGAGGAGCGCTACAAATCGCCCGTCACCATTGAGTTTGCCGTCGAAACCCGACCAGGCAAAGTCAGCCTCTTCTCGGTCCTACAGCTGAACATGTCTGAGATGACCGGGCCCGCCGCGCTCATCTCTGCCATCGACCTCTTGCACGAAGGTCGCATAGACAAGCACCATGTGATGAACATCATCAAGCCCTACCACACGCGCCAGATAGTCTCCGCCGCCATCGATCCCCGCTCCATCCAGAAACTTCAGTTTTTCGGCAAAGGGGTGAGTGTCCTGCCCCGCACCGCCATCACCACCGTGCTCTGTTTCAGTCCCGGCAAGGCCCGCGAAATCTCGGCCAGAGGCCAGCAGGTCTGCCTCTGCCAAATGCGCTTCATACCCGAAGACACCATCGTCCTGGGCGAGGTGCATGCCATTCTCTGCATGACCCCCGCCGCCATCCATGTGGTCACCGCCTGCCGTGGCTACGGCATCCCAGCTTTTATGAATCTGCAGAACTACGGCATCCGATTTGTGAAAGAGGGGGATACCTTCAAACTGGTCAACCAAGAGGGGTTGGAGCTGCACGAAATGGACCACATCACCATCTCCAGTCGGCAGCAGACCATCTACAAAGGCGTGGCCGACTTCAAGCCAGCCCGCTTCACCAAGTTCCTCCGTGGTGAGCGGGTCGACCTCAGCCCCGAAGAGGTCGGCTTCTTCAACGATATGCGCAGTGCCTACGAAACCTACGAGGAGATTGTCACCAGCGAACAGGCCTCGGTCATCAACGACGTCAACCAATTGGCACGCCTCATCCGGCTGGAGCTGCAGGACAAACCCGAGGCGGCCATGGGCATTGTGAACAACTGGTATCGCGACAACTCTGACCAATATGTGCGCCAAGTGCTTGAGAGCAAGATGGGATCCCACCAAGACCAGTCGCGTGTGTTCAACCTCCTCAGCAACAGCCGCAAGGTCCATTTCTTCCAGAAGGTGTCCAAGATATGCATTGAGAACGGTATCTCTGGCATCAAGGCCGGCTCCTTCATGTTGGGCCGTTTTGTCGCCAAGCCTATGTCCACGGCAGTGTGGGAGAAACTGGACGAACAGATAGTCGCCTTCCTGCTCAACGAATATGTGCTCTACGAAAAGTACCTTCACGTGCTGGAAGAGGTGGGCGAGATGCGTCTGGCCCGTGCCCACAGCCGCATTGAGACCGAGGGCATCGACAACATGGTCATCCAAAACTTTGATATCTACAACTTCATTCCGCTCCTCTATGCCCACCACGACTGGGGCACCATTGCCGAAGCGCTGGAGCACATCGAACATCAGGACAACACCCACCTACTGGTGGAAAAACTGGCCCGTCCCATCGACCAAATCTTCGACATGACCAAATCGTGGATTCGTGCCGAAGTGGAATCACACAAATTCTAAGACCATGAACCCAACCACCCACCTACTGAAGTACCCCATTCTGCTGCTAGCACTGCTGCTGACCTCTTTCTCGGTGCAAGGGCAGTCGCCCTATGCCTCTCCCGTCGTGGCGGCCAATGCCGACACCGTGGCTCCGACCGACTCTGCCACCACTTTTGACTACCGTGTGCTCAAAAGCCTTCAGGACAGCCGCACCCCGGGTTGGGACCGCCACTGGGTCATGGTGAGCAATACCTTTGTGCTGGCTCCATTGTTCCCTGCTGGTTTCGCCCTTGGCGGAGCCGCCACCCAGAACGACCCACTTGTGCGCAACCAGCTCTATGCCGATGCCATGGAGTCGGTGGGTGCCTACATGCTTTGCATGGGGGTGACCATGGGCATGAAGGCCTTGGTCGGGCGGCCGCGGCCATGGGTGGCCTATGAGGGCGACCTGGTTTGCCTCCAACCCGTCCGCTCCACTTCCTTCCCCTCGGGCCACACCTCTTCGGCATTTGTGGCGGCCACTTCGCTCTCGCTCATGTATCCACGGTGGTATGTGATTGCTCCGGCCTATCTGTGGGCGGGGGCAGTGGCTTTCAGCCGCATGTATGTCGGGGCGCATTTTCCCACCGATGTGTTGGCGGGTGCGGCCATAGGCACCGGGTGTGCCTTCCTGGCCCATGCCGTCCGGGTGCGCCTCTGCAAAGATCATCCCGAGCTCTATCCTCCCGATGCCGTCCTCGTCCCCCTCTCGTTCCAATTCTGATTTTCATTTTTTTATCCCTTCCGTCACATAACCTTCGCCCAGTTGCAGGCGAAGGTTTTTTCTACTCTTTTTCTTCCCTCACAATTGGCTTCTGCCCTCGTTAGGGCACGTCAGTCTAACGCCTTATCCAGAGCAAGGCTGACAACCATTTGCCTCTCGCTGATTGTCAATGTAAAAATGAGTGCCTGGATATTTCGCCACCTCGTGTAAATATCTTGCTTTCAGCTTTAATTGTTTTCCTGACCGTTATGCCGACGTTTCTGAGTCGCTGCCCACACGCTTATGAAGCGACGATGTAGCGATTGGAGACCGAATCTGTTGCGTTGGGTAAGTGTTGGCGAGGAGAAGGCGCCGGGGTAAAACAATACCGCACAAACAGTTTTTGAAAGGTGTCGCGGCCAATGGTGACAACACCTTGAAAACCGTTTGTGCGGCGTTCGAAAGGTGGCAAGGTGCGCGACTCTCCAAATCGCGCCCGTCCTTATTACTGTTTGAGGTCGGCCTCAAGCGCGGCCACCATGTTCTCGGCTCCGGCAAATATCTCGCTGATGCGGGTGCCAACCATGTAGGCGGGGGTGGTGTAGACTCGGTGCTGGCGGTCGGCGCAGTACTCTGTGGGTTGGCAGCAGTGATGTTTGGCCCCCAGCTGTTCGGCGGCCTGAGAGGCGGCACAGGGCTGTCCAAGGGTGAGGGTTACGCCAAAGGGTCCCAGCACTTTGGCCAGCACCATGGGGGCGATGCACATGGCCATGATGGGTTTGTGGGCATGGTAGGTGTCGAGGATGGCGCGCTCCACGTCGGGGCGGACGGTCATGGCGGCACCGTCGAAGGCGAAGGTGGAGAGGTTGCGGGCGGCGCCCATGCCGCCGGGCAGGGCTAGGACGTCGTAGTCGGCCTGACTGAACTGCTCCAGGGGGAGGATGTTGCCGCGGGCGATGCGGGCGGCTTCCTCAAAGATGTCGCGTTGGCCTGTCTCGCTGCCGTCGACATGGCTCACCACTCGAAAGGTGCCTTTGGGGGCAAAGCACTGGTAGTGCCAGCCTCGGCGGTCGAGTGCCAGCATGAGGGAAAGGGTTTCCTGCAATTCGCTGCCGTCGCGGTTGCCGCAGCCTGAGAGAATTAATGCTACTTTCATAATCCAAGTGTTAGTTCTATTTGCTGTATGTCTTTGATGCTTTTGAGTTTCTGGTCGGTGGTTTCGGGGTCGTTTTGGAGTTTGTCCCAGACGGCTTCCTGCACGGTGAGGAAGGCGTCGAGTTGCTGAAGGTAGAGAATGAGTTCGGAGATGTGGTTGACGGTGCGGATGGTGAGATACTCGTTTTGGAGAGTGTTGTAGGCTTTGCGAAGGTTGCGGTAGGGCTGTATTTTGGAGGAGATTTTGTCGTCGAGGGCTTTGCTTTGGTCGGCCAGTTGGATGGCATTGATGCAGGAGAGCTGCATGTCGCGGCAGTCGGTGAGGTGTACGATGAATTCGCTTCCGCCAGCGGCATCGATGAAGGTGGGGGTGAGGACGAATTGCTTGCGGATGGCTTGGTAGGCGTTGTAGGCAATCAGGTGCGACATCCAGCCGTGGCTGATGGTGTCTTTGAGGTTGTCTATTTGCTGCCGGAGGTTGATGATGGTGTCGTACTGGCGCTGGAGCCGTTCAAACCTTTCCATCTCCAAGCCGAAACGGGCGGCATCGTCGAGGCTCTTGTACTTGGGGGCCATGGAGTTGATGCTGCTGGTTTGTTTATAGGCTTTGGCTATGTCGTTGTAGCGCATGCCACAGCGTTTGACTATGAGGTCGCCATGTTCTTGTATTTGGGCAAGGCGGGTGTAGTCTTGGAGGTAGCAGTCCTGCACTTTGGTGAATTCCTGGAGGTCTTGGATGAAGGCTTCGGCATCGGCAATGGTGTTGAAGGAGGGTACCATGTTGATGGAGGCGGCCACTTCTTGATAGGTTTTGGCCACTTCGTGGGAGCGGGGGTAGTAGAGGTTGTGGATGCGTTTGCTGGTGGCGTTGATTTTTTCGCGCAGGTCCACCACAGCCAGGTAGCTGTTTTGGACTTCCATGATGGTTTCGAGGGAGTTGATGTAGTCGTAGTATTCCTTAATGGAGGAGAAGTTGATGATGGGCGTGGGCTGGCGGAAGGTGCGCTGATAGGAACGGAGGACGTCGGTGTGACCGTTTTCACAACGCATTTTAAGGGTGTTGACGAAGTTGTTGATGCGAGCGGTGTAGTTGCTGTTGCTGAGGAGATTGTCTATAAGGTGCTTTTGGAAATGGGAGAACTGGCCAAGGCTGGCTAAGTAGTTGCTGTCGCTGTGTTTCATCGAGAAGTCGTAGCGGTTGTAGACGGAGAGGTAGGCGTAGTAGATGTAGCTGAGCTCTTTTTTGCGTTCTTTGTTGCTGACACCGATGCCTTCGCAGCTGTTGACGATGGTGCGGTGCTGGCGGTCGATGGTGTCTTTGCAGAGGCCTATGGCACTTTGCTGCAGGTAGTCCTGCCGCCGGTGCTCCTGGTCTATAAAGCGATGGGCGCGGTCGAGGACGTATTGAGAGAGGGTGTTGATGCGCTGGGTGTAGGAAGAGTAGTCTTCGATGTAGTGGGTGGCATCAATCCAGACGGTGTCGTTGGTGTGGCGGTAGTCGTAGAGCATGACGTTGGCCATGGCCATGAGTTTGGCGTTGAGGGTGACGCAGGTATCGGTCATGGCACTGCCGGTGCCGCCGAGGCTGTCCAGATAGCGCGAGAGGTGGACGGTGTCGTCGAGGAAGATGGGCCGTATGCCGAAGTTTGGGGCCAGATCCTTGACCGAGATGGGAATGGGACTTTGGCCGTAAGCGTTGGCCGCCAGCAGGCAGGCGGTGAGTAGGAGCAGTTGTTTGAGGGTCTTCATGTGTTTATGATAATGCTGTATTCTTTTGGGCGATGAGTGATTCGACGAATGCATTGTCTAATGATTATCTCTTTCACTATTCACTGAATGTTATTCGCCATAGGAACTGCCATCGAAACAGTGGGTGCACAGTTGGCATTTGGGCAGGCCGATAGAGTCGCAAATGGTTTGTAGGGTGTTGAATTTGAGGGTGTCAACACCTATGGTGCGGCGGATGGTTTCAACCATCTGGGCATACTGTGGAGTGGTGTCGTCCTGATAGGCTTCGAGGTTGCGTATCTGGCCGCCTTCCAGTTCTTCGATGACGCGGAGGGTGATGAGTTCTTTGTCGGTCTTGGAGGCTGAGAAGTTGAGCCACTGGCAGCCGTGGACGAGCGGGGGGCAGCTGATGCGCACGTGTATGTGCTTGACCCCGTTGTTGCGAAGCATATGGACTTGGTCGCGCAGTTGGGTGCCGCGGACGATGCTGTCATCGCAGAAGACCACCTCTTTGTTTTGGAGGACTTTGCGAGAGGGTATCAGTTTCATCCTGGCCACAAGGCTGCGGGCTTCTTGGTTGGTGGGCATGAAGCTGCGTGCCCAGGTGGGGGTATATTTGAGGATGCCGCGCTTGTAGGGGATGCCACTGCCGGCAGCATAGCCGAGGGCCATGCCCACACCGGAGTCGGGAATGCCGGAGACGTAGTCGGCCTTGATGTCATCGCGACGGCCCATGGCTTCGCCCAGTCGGAAACGGACTTCTTCGACGTTGATGTCTTCGTATTCCACGCAGGGATAGCCGTAGTATATCCAGAGGAAGGAGCAGATTTGCATCTTCTGGTCGCGTGGGGCCACCAGCTGGCGGATGCCCTCTTGGTTAATGAGGACGGCCTCGCCGGGCTTGAGGAAGTATTCGGTTTGGAACCCCAGGTTGACATAGCTGTGGCTTTCGCTGGCGACGGCGTAGTCTTGGTCGCGGCGGCCGATGGCCAGGGGGGTGCGTCCGTAGCGGTCGCGGGCGGCGATGATGCCTCTGTCGGTCATGATGAGGAAGGTGACGCTGCCGCGCACGCTCTCAAACACATTGGCAATGCCATCGGCAAAGTCCTTGCCTTGCGTGACCAAGAGGGCCACCAGTTCGGTGGGGTTGGTGCTGCCCATGCTGAGCTCGGTGAACTGCTGGTGCTTGTCCATGCATTTCTTTTCAAGCTGTGCGATGTTGTTGATTCGGGAGACGGTGCAGACGGCAAAACGGCCCAAGTGGGAGTTGCAGACGATGGGCTGGGGGTCGGAGTCGCTAATGACGCCGATGCCGCGGTCGCCTAACATCTCGTTGATGTCATCGGCAAATTTAGTCTTGAACTGTGTGTTCTCGATGTTGTGGATGTTGCGATGGATAACGCCGTTGTCCATGGTGCTTAGGCCCGCGCGACGGGTGCCGAGGTGTGAGTGATAATCGGTGCCGTAGAAAAGGTCGGTGGCGCAGGGTTTGCAGGTGATGACTCCAAAAAGGCCGCTCATGATTAGTTGTTATTTTGTTGTTCTATAATAATTATTTATATAATGCTGTGACATAGTGAATTGTGCCACAGCAGGTATTTCTGCCAGAAAAAGCAAAAATACGAATTATTTTTCAATCCTCAAAAGAGATGTTTTCAACAATTGTTGAATTCGTGATGGGGTAGGGGGTAACGGTGCCGCAAAGTGTCTCGTCGTAAGGACGTTGCAGGCGTATGTAGTTGTCGGTCCAGCCCTGCATGGTTTCCTGGCCGGGGGCGCCGTGGCGGGTGTGTTCCCACAGGACGGTGCGGGTCTTGCCCATCTGGCTTTCAACAAAGGCCTGCCGTTTGCGGTCAGAGAGTTGGTGGAGCTCTTGGCTGCGGGCTTTCCGTATGGGGATTTCGATGCGTTCCGGCATCTTGAGGGCATGGGTGCCCGGACGGTCGGAATAGGGGAAGACGTGCAGGTAGGAGATGGGCAGGCTTTCGAGGTATTGCTTGCTTTGGACAAAAGTCTCATCGTCCTCGCCGTTGAATCCGGTGATGACATCGGCGGCAATGCAGGCATCGGGCATCACGCCCCGAATGTGTTGCAGGCGTTCGGCATAGAGGGCGGTGTCGTAGTGGCGGTGCATCATTTTGAGCACTTTGTCCGAACCGGCCTGAAGGGGAATGTGAAAGTGGGGGAGGAAGGCGCGGGAGTGGGCTACAAAATCGATGATTTCGTCGGTGATGAGGTTGGGCTCGATGCTGGAGATGCGGTAGCGCAGGATGCCCTCCACTTGGTCGAGGGCTTTGAGCAGGTCAAGGAAATGCTCTCCCTGATGGAGGCCAAAGGTGCCTGTGTTGACGCCGGTGAGCACCACTTCGCGGGTGCCGGTGGTGGCAATCTCGCGGGCCACGGCTACGGTCTCGGCGATGGTGGCGCTGCGGCTGCGGCCGCGGGCAAAGGGGATGGCGCAGTAGGAACAGAAATAGTCGCAGCCGTCCTGGATCTTGAAGAAGGTGCGGGTGCGGTCGCCGCCGGAGTAGCTGAGTTGGAAACTGCGGGGTTCGTCGGTGTTGATATAGAGGGGCTTTGTTTGCCTTTGTTGCTCACGTATGTCGGTGACAATTTCCAGCAACCGGTGTTTCTGCTCGTTGCCAAGAATGATGCTCACCCCGGGAATGGCGGCAATCTGCCCCGCGTCGTTTTGGGCAAAACAGCCAATGACGGCCACTATGGCCTGTGGGTTTTGCGAGACGGCCTGCCGGATGGCGTTTCGGCATTTTTTCTCGGCCACGGAGGTCACCGTGCAGGTGTTTATCACGTAAATGTCGGCCTTCTCATGGAAGTCCACTATGCCAAATCCGGCAGCGACAAATTGCTTCTGCAAGTTGCTGGTTTCGGCAAAGTTCAGTTTGCATCCGAGGGTATGGGTTGCGATGGTCATGCTAGTTAATAAAAGTTAAACCTTTGTGGAGGGTGTTGTTAATTCAAAAAAAGTTAGTACTTTTGCAACCGCATTTGAGAGGGAAATATAGTTCATACGAACTAGTAATCAAGTGCTTAGGTTTTTGTTTTTACCTAAAAAGGATTTTGTAATAGTGTTTAATGGGAAAATGGGACATCGAAAGATGCCCCATTTTTTTGTTCCCTAAGTTATTTCTCAAAATCGAAAACACCACCGGCCTCCTGGGTCTGTTTTTGCAGTTGCAGGCTCTTGAGCATCTTCATGCAGTCCTGGTCGGGGAAGACATCGAAGTCGGGCTTGGGGTCGAGGCTGAGTATTTCGCGGCCTTCGCGGTCGAGGGTGGTGCCAACGATGAGGTTGGTGGCCACCATGATGCGGGCTTCGCGGTTGGCAAGGGTGAAGTGGCTGTTGCCCACATGGCCATAGAGAACCTCGGCGGGCTCTTCGTCAATGAGTTTGGTTCCGTCGCTGAGGTAGACAATGGCTTTTTTCTTGCCTTGGGGTGCCATATAGTAGATGTCGTAGATGCTCACAAAACGCTCCTCGGGCAGCAGCAGGCGCACCTGGCGGTCCTTTGAGTAGCCCATCTCCCAGCGTTCTTTCACTACCAGCTGGCCGTTTTCGTAGTGTTTCCACATGCCGTTGCGCTCGCCTTTGGTGTAGTGGCCTTCCTGCACCAACTGGTTGTTGTCGTCATATTCCACCAGTCGGCCCTCGATGCCGCCGTGCACATAGGTGGCGGTGATAAATCCCTGTTTGCCGATGCGTTTCCACCAGCGGCCGTGGCGGTGGTTGTCGTTCCAGTTGCACACCTCGGCGGTGTCGCCGTTGGGGGTGAAGATCACCTGCATTCCGTGGCGCACGCCCATCTTGTAGTGGGTGTACTTGATGAGGTTGCCCTTCTCTGAGAAAAACTCCCAGCGGCCGTCGCGGTTCTTCTGGTTGAAGTTGCCTTTGGCCAACAGGTGGCCGTCCTTGTCGTAGACCTCATGTTTGCAAATCTTGCCCGGAACGGTATATTCGTTTTTTATTCGGATGGTGCCGTTGGGATAATAATATGTGAAAGTGCCGGTCTCCTGGTCGTCGACGAAGGTGCCCTCATAGATTTTGGCTCCCTGCTTGTCGGTTTTCACCCAGCGGCCTTGCTTGCGGCCCTGTTTGTCCATCTGGTTCTGCGCCTGGCAGGCCATTCCCACCAACATCAGCGCCAATACTAATAATCTGTATTTCATATTATGTCTATTTTTATTCCTGTATCTAAAATGTTTCGTTGGATGAAATAATTTGCAAAAATACAATTTTTTTTCAATTCCATCGTTTTATTGCAAATAAAATTAATGAACAAGTCGCTTTTTATAACTCCGCTGCTCCTGTTGCTACAGCTGTTTTCGCCCATGTGGGCGCAGGGAATATTGCAGGGACGGGTCTCTAATGCCGAGGGCCGTGCGGTTGAATTTGCCAATGTGGGGGTCGTTAATTCATCTACTCCCTATGGGGCCGTCACCGACTCCCGTGGTTTCTATCGGCTCTCGGTCCGTTCGTCCGACAGCATCACCCTCCGTGTCTCCTGCACAGGCTACCGGGCGCAGGAGCTGCGTCTCAAACTGGCCCCTAAAGAGTCCCGCACCCTTGATTTTACCCTCAATCCCCTCTCCACCCAGCTCGACGAGGTGGTTGTCTCCGACGAGCATATCCGAGCCACCCCCTTCACCCAGATAGACATTCAAAAAATCGAAAATACCGTTGGCCCCAACGATGGGGTGGAAGCCCTTATCAAAACCCTGCCCGACGTCAGCTCTGGCAACGAGCTTTCGTCGCAGTATTCTGTCCGTGGCGGCTCGTTCGACGAAAACCTAGTCTATATCAATGGGGTGGAAATCTACCGTCCCCAACTTATCCGCAGCGGCCAGCAGGAGGGCATGAGCATCATCAATCCCGACCTTGTGGACCACCTCCTTTTCTCTCCCGGCGGATTCGATGCCACCTATGGCGACCGCATGTCGTCGGTCCTCGACATCATCTACAGCCGCCCCCTCGAACGGCGTTTCCGTGCTTCGCTCTCGTTGCTTGGGGGCTCCCTCTCGGCACAAGGCCGCGCGGGCGACCGCTTCAGCTACAGTGTGGGTTTTCGCCAGCACAACAACAGCTATATCTTCAAAAGCATGGACACCGAGGGCAGCTACAACACTTCATATACCGACCTCCAAGGCATTTTTGGCTACCGGCTGAGCGACCACCTCGACCTCACCCTTCTGGCCATCTGGACCCGCAACGCCTACGGCCTCATCCCCTCCTCGCGAACCACCACTTTCGGCGGCACCAGCACGCGGTCGCTGGAGTTCGATGTCTATTTCGACGGCCGCGAGGTCGACCAGTACAACACCCTCCTCGGTTCCCTCACCCTCGACTACCACCCCTCCGACGACTTCCAATTGCGCTGGACAACCTCGGCGCAGTACAACCGCGAGCAGGAGCTCTACGACATTCAAGACCAGTACTGGCTCTATGAGGTCGGCATAGGCGAGAATGCGGGCGACACCAACCGTTTCGACCGCGGCGTGGGCACCTTCCTCGAACATGCCCGCAACTACCTGGACATGGGCATCTATGCCACCGAGTTCCGGGCCGTGCGCTATGCCTCCCTTGGCAATTGGGATTTCGGCGTCAAGGCCCAGTTGGAGCAGATCCGCGACCGCATGCGCGAATGGAAATGGGTCGACAGTGCTGGCTACAGCTTCCCCACCGACCACCACATCCCCGGGCTCGACGACACCGCCGTCTTCAACCCCCAGTTGCAACTCTACTGCCATGCCGACAACCAAATCCAAACCCTCCGAGGCACCGCCTATCTCCAGCGCGAGGTCAACCTCTTCACCCGCAAGGACAACCTGGTGCGTTTTCTTGCCGGTGTGCGCGGGCAGTACTATACCACCACGGCGCAGGGTGGTCACCTGGGTGCGCAGTTCCTTCTCTCGCCCCGCCTGTCGGTCAACTACAAGCCCCACAGCAGCCGCGACATCCTCTACCGTCTGGCCGCCGGAGTCTATCAGCAACCCTACCTCTATCGCGAAATGCGCCGTCTCGACGGCTCTCTCCGAGCCGACCTTCCCGCTCAGACCTCCTATCAGGCCACCGGCACGGTCGACTGGAACATACGCCTCTGGGACAAGCCCTTCCGCTTCACCGCAGATGTCTACTACAAGTACATAACCCATCTGGTGCCCTACACCATCGACAACCTCCGCATCCGCTATAATCCCGATCAGGAAGCCGTAGGCTACGCCACCGGAGTCAGCCTGCGGGTCAATGGCGACTTCGTCCCCGGACTGGAGTCCTGGGCCAGCCTCTCCCTCATGCAAACCCAGGAGAAATTCCTCGGCGACACCCTAGGCTGGATCTCCCGCCCCACCGACCAGCGGCTCAACTTCAAAATCTTCTTCCAAGACTACATCCCCACCCTCCCCTGGTGGCGCATGAGCCTCAGCCTCCTTTTCGGCACCCGCACCCCCGTCACCTTCCCCTACCAGAAAGACCGTGCCATCCGCAACACCCTGCCCCCTTATTTCCGTGTCGACTGGGGCAACACGATCCAACTCACCCGCTTCGAGAAGATTCGCAACTCCAAGGTGGGCCGCCTCTTCGACGACCTCTCCCTCGGCATCGAAGTCTTCAACCTCTTCAACTATCGCAACGTGGTCTCCTTCATCTGGGTGGCCGACTACACCAACGAGTACTATGCCGTCCCCAACTACCTCACCGCCCGCCAAGTCAACGTAAAACTCACGGCCACCTTCTAAAACTAAAAACTATAAACTAAAAACTATAAACTAAATACTATAAACTCGTTAACTATTAACTAAAAAAAATGCTCACCCCTCCATCTGTCGCCCCGCTGGTTCCGCAGCAGCACCGTCTGCCCAATGGCAACGTCCTTTATTTTTTCCCCAACGACAACCTCGACCTGGTCAAACTCGACTTCACCGTCGAGGCGGGCAGTGCCTACCAGCAGTTCCGGTCGCAGGCCCATGCCGCCAACAAACTCTTTGGTGAGGCCACCGCACTCCACGATGCCCAAACCATTGCAGAGTTCCTCGATTTCCGCGGCATCTTTGTGGAACGTATGGCCGACACCTGTCAGGGCAACCTCTCCTATTATTTCCTCCGCAAATATGCCGGCGAGCTTTTCCCTCTCTTGCGCGAAATGTTTGACCACCCGCTGGTCACACCCCAACTTTTCGAGGCCTACATGGCCCAGCGCCGACAAAAATTAGCCACCAACTTCCAGCAGACTAACTACGTGGCCCGCAACCGTTTCTATGAACTTCTTTATGGCTTCGACCACCCCCTGGGGTGTTATGCCACCGTCCACGACCTCGACCACCTCACCCTCGACTCTGTCCGTCAGTTCCTACATCAGCATTATGGCCTTGCCCACGCCCATATCGTCTTGGCCGGCCATGTCGATGACGAACTGCTGGTCCTAGCCGACCGCTATTTTGCGCCCCAACCCTCTTCGGACCAACAGCCTTTAAGACTCCAACTTCCTGCGCCCGCCCCTAGTGCTTCCGCCCAGGCCAGCCCAACGGTGCTAATGCCCTCCGCAGTCCAGTCCTCGCTGCGCATCGGGCGAGTGCTGCCCCTGGCATGGCACGACCCCCGTTATGCCCAGTTCATGGTTCTCAGCACAGTCCTGGGCGGCTATTTTGGCTCCCGCCTTATGAGCAACATTCGCGAGGACAAAGGCTACACCTACGGCATCTACAGCCAAACCCATGTCTACCGCGACAGCATAGTCTTCTTCATCACGGCCGAAGTGGCGGCCCAGGCCACCGGACCAGCCGTCAGCGAAGTCATGCGCGAAATCGAACGCCTGCAGCAGCAGCCCATCCCTGAGGAGGAGTTGGAACGCGTCCGCAATGTCATGATGGGCGACTTCATCCGCAGTATCGACGGCACCTTCGAACTCTCCGAGCGTTACCGTCAGATGTACTTCACGGATGTCACCGAGCAGCTGACCACAAACTACTTCGATTCTGTCCAGCACGTCACCCCCGCCCAACTCCAGGCCCTCGCCCAGCAATACCTCAGCCCCCTTACCACCGTCACCGCCGGCCCCGCCGCCGTGCAATAAGCAGTATTATTCCCCCCAAAAAGATCGACAACATCTGTCGGAGTAGAGTGACCTGTACACAATATCATAGGCCACTCTACTTTCGTTATTTTTTATGCCTTTCCTTAGTGGAAATACAAAAAGCCATGACATATCCGAGAATCAATTAATGGTAAAATTGTGATAATTTGCGTTTTGTATATTTTTTTTATGTATCTTGCTTGAGATTGAATTTTTTTATGTAAATTTGCAACCGCTTTCGAGAGATAGAAAGCAGTAAGCAAGAAAAGCATTGCGATATGGTCCTTTGATAGAAATTCGCCAAGTTTCAAGAGGAGGGATTGAGCATTTTTGCTTTCGCTTGATGAGTATGCTATTGGCTCACGCCTCAGGCATATCCTCAGGCGTGAGATATGTTCTTTTAGACCCCGTTTCCTCTAAGGTGTTTGGCGATACCTCTATCAAGACGGACATGAGCACATAACCTCATGCCTTTTCTTTTATTAGATGTGTAACGTTCCGTTGGAGGTTCGGGCTACAATTAACTATATTAATGAATTATTTTACAACGATATTATTTACCGCAATCGTAGTAATAGTATGCTTATCTTGCATACAATACGTTAAGTCCAAGAAGGACAATGGAGAATTAGAGACAAAAAAAGATGGATTGAGCAACTTCCATCATTGGTATCAACTATTGGTGTATTGGGAACATTCCTCGGAATCACAATAGGTCTTATTAATTTCAAGACACAAGATATAGCTGGGAGCATTCCCACTTTGTTAGGTGGACTCAGAACGGCATTCTTCACGTCACTTGCAGGCATGATTGGCTCTCTCATAATATCAAAACAGGTGAACGGCTATTATGATGAAATAGAAAAGGGGGTGTCGGATTCTACAATAGCAGCATCAATGGTAGTGAAGTCAGTTGAAAGCCTTACTTTGGTACAAAAGAACCAAATACAAGCACAGAGTAAATTCTACAACGATATGACAACGAGAATCAACATGATTGAGAAAACCATTACAGACTTAGGGTCAAGTCAAGTGGATAAAGAACAAATCAATGGATTGCAGAACCAAATTATGAAAGCTCAATCGTTATTGCAAAAAGGTATAGACAAGCAGATAATCCCAAATCTTAATAAGGCACAAGCAAATACTGAACAGGTTGCTAAAATGGTTCCCGATGTGCAACGGCTAAATAGCAACATTGGTGAGTTATTGGGTATCAGTAGTGCTATGCCATCTCAGCTGAATGAGATGTCAGAGAAAGTTACCAAACTCACAGATAAACTCCATAGCGAAGTATTGGAGATAGAGGATGCCATGAACCAAACGAACCACCTCTTAGAATTAAAATTTAACGAGTTTACCGAATTGTTAAAGAAAAGCAACACAGAGGCTTTGGTAGAAGTGATGAAAAAGGTTACAGAGGAATTTCAAAAGCAAATGGGTGTACTTATTAACAAACTGGTTCAAGAAAATTTTGACCAACTCAATAAAAGTGTTGCACAGTTAAATACTTGGCAGATTGAGAATAAAGAAATGATTACTTCACTGACAAAGCAATACAAGCAGATGGCGGATAACTTTGATGCCACTTCGGTTACCCTCACAAATGTCAGTGGAGATACCGAACTATTAGTTAGTGAAGGTGGAAAATTGAGGCAGATTATAGATGCACTTAACAAGGTTCTCATTGAAGATACCAAATTTGTTGAAGTCTCATCGAAACTTGCCGAGACTGCTGATTTGACCAAAGATAATATGTTGAAGTTTGATGAATCAACCAAGTCTCTAAATGATTGGGTGCGTAAACAGAGAAGCTTTGTTGAAGGAGTCACCTTGCTTATTAACAAACTTGATGAGATAAACAAGATTAATGATTATAGTGAAGAGTTTTGGAAAGAGACCAAGAAGGGTTTAAATGAAGCTGTTGGAACAATTCGTGGCAGCATTAATGCTCTCAATAATGAAATTGGTGAACTTGACGAACATTTTTACCAAAGACTTAATGCTACATTATCCGAATTAGATACTTGTATGCAAGCGATGATACAAGGAAGGAGGTAATGTATGGCAAAGACAGATGTTTGGATGTCAGTTTCTGACCTTATGACAGGTTTAATGATTATCTTCCTTTTCGTTACTGTTTCATATATGGTAAAGGTTCAGGACAATCAATCAGTGCTTACGGACTATGTAGATACAAAAAAGAGCCTTCACGACAAATTGGTAAAAGAGTTCCAAGGCGATACTCAACGATGGCAGATGTCTATCGGTAAGGACCTGACGATGAAGTTTGAGAATCCAACCGTTCTTTTTTCTCAGGGTGAATATGATTTGACTCCTCAATTCCAAGACATATTGGAAGAGTTTCTGCCTCGCTATTTTAACATTCTACTGAACGATAGTTTAAGTGATAGAATCCAAGAAATACGTATTGAAGGGCATACCGATACTGTCCCATATCCCAGTCTGGATTCAGACCCCTACATAGCAAATATTATTCTTTCACAACGACGTGCTTTGAGTGTAGTGGAATATTTTAGAGGATTACCTTCTTTCCAACAATACACCGAGGAACAGCAAAGAAAAATAGAGTTTTGGCTTACTGCTACTGGTTTTTCTTATGGAAAAACATTAGACAATGAGGGGAAATATACTATGGTTACCAATAAACCAATCAATTTGGACAAATCAAGAAGGGTCGAAATACGGATTGTAACAAGTGGTGATGAGATATTGGAGAGCTTTGTGGAAAAGAATGAAAAAGGATTATTATAATGAGAGAAACACCCATATACGATTTCAATAAATTGAAATCTGCCTTAACGGATCTCGGATTTACAATTGGAGAGGCTAAGCCATACCGACCTCTTGATATTGCCGATGTCGATTTATCCAACATCCAAAGTGGCGAAGTTGAGATTTCTGATGAAGGTATTTTCTATATTAATCCAGATACAGGCACTAAACAACAAATATTTCTTTATAAAAAAGCAGTTTTTTTGGAATACAGAGGTGTAAGAAAAAAACCTTCGATGCATCTAACCAACTGTGAGGCCATTCAGGATTGGGGTGAGAACCAATATAGAAGAGCAAATACTGGTTCTGTGATCGTATGGGATAAAAGTAGTCACCGAGAGGTTGAGGTAACTGGATTGCCTTTGTGTTCATATTGTCGAAGAAAAATGTTTCTTACAGAATCGTCAATTGAACAGGCAAGAACATCTGATGAGTTTGAACAATTATTAAGGGAGGCGGGTAAAAAAAAGTCAGATATAGAAGAAAACGATACCGACTTGGAAGGCTATATTTGGGAATGGCAAAAGATTTCACAGGCATATAGAACAAAGAAGAATTATACTTGCGAAATATGTGGTTTCTCTCCTGAGAACAGAATGGATAGGCAATACATGCACGTACACCATAAGGACGGAATAAAGACCCATAACGAAGAAACCAATCTTCAGTGTCTCTGTATAGCTTGCCATTCAAAAATCAATCAGTCTCATCAAGAAAATTTCTCAAAAGGAGCAAACAAGATTATGCTGGATTCGTTCAAGAAGAAATATCCTAACGCTGGGCAAGAAAAACACCCAGTGCATAGTGACGAAGATTTACCATTCTGAGCAGGCTTTTTATTCTTTTTTAATAGGATGACAAAAAACATCTGTTTTGATTGAAAAATGTTGATTCGGCTTTTAGTGATAAAAAGAAAGAGAAATACAATAAGAACTCTCAGCTACTTATCGTAGTTAAGACCACAATGCATCCCTGATGTGTGGACCACGACCTGATTATCCGTCTGGCTCATCGCGATGAACAACTGATGAAATATCTAGGCGTAACAAAAATTCCAGTGCAACGCGATATGTTTGGCAATGCCGAGTTGCCGGAAGGTGGCATTCTGTTGGACAACGGTATGGTGGCCATACAACGGAAAAAAATGCCCGACAAGGGACAGCGAAAGGCTTGCGGCTGCATGGTGAGCAAGGACATAGGACAATATAACACTTGTTTGCACCAATGCGAATACTGCTATGCTACTGCCAGCAAGGAGATTGCTCAGCGCAACTGGAGTCTGCATCAAGCCAATCCACAAGGGGAGACAATTACGGGAAGATAACCTGTGGGCTTATGGCTGAGATGGGTGGGCGGTTTTGAGGAGGCCAAGTTCGATTAATAACTCATCAGTGAGGTAATCATCGCTCATGCAGTGCATGTCGGCGATGCCGTTGCTTATGAGTTCGAAAGTTTTGGAATCGTAGAATTTGTTAAGCGCTTCTTCGTATGATAGTCCTGCTCGTTCGGCAAAGGATTTCACGATACGGGCATATTTCATCTGTAGTATTGCAGGGTTTGCTTCCATGGCTATAGGTTGTGAGAATTGATAAAATGGAGGTGATGGTCGAGTAATTCTTGGGAGGTGATGCAGAGCTGATGGTTGGGCTGTTTGTACTTCAGTTGGTCAAGGGCTTGTTCCTTGGTAATGATTCCAGAAAAGTAGAGGTCGACCGTATTGAAGACTTTGTCGTCGGCAATGCCGCCTTCGATAATGTCAAATGTGGCGTGAGGCAGTCCTTTGCGACAGGCTGTTACGAAATCAAGCCATTCTTCGTTGTAGGTAGTAAATACATGGCTGGAAAAAAACTCAATGTCGTCATCTGGTTCATAGACATTGAGGATTGCCGTTTCGTCACGGTGAAGGAACCGTGCGCCATATTCGATGGCTTGACTTTGGAGCAATGTCATGTAGAAGCCCATCCCGAAGTCTAAATGAGGCCGTGAGTGGTATATGTCGGGCTTTTCGATTCGGAGGGTCGATGTGTGGTATAGGATCATGCGAGCACTCCTTTCTTCTGCATGAATGAGATAAGGTCGTCTACGACGTACTCTTTTGAGAATGTGTGCAGAACGTTATAGCATGGGACGATGTAGCCATCAATAATGTTGGCATCTTGCATTCGATGGTAAATGTCTCTGGGAGGCATCTTGAGTGCTCTTGCAACGTTGTCGATGCAGAATATGGTAAATGTCAGTGTGGTAAAGTCCATTTTGTGTTTGTTTTCCCTTTTCAAAAACAGGAGCAAAGATACACTTTTTTTGCGATATGGAGGAATATTAGATTTAATGACAAAAGTTTGACATGTAAAAAGTCATACCGTCTGTGGCTATAAATTGCCCTGAAAGGGCAAGACCACTCACTAATGCCGCGATGAACCATTCCATATCAGGCTGTTTAGGCCTTTCAGGCCACCAGAAGATTCAAATATAGCCATATTTTGTCCTTACTATTAAATCCGAAAAGAGACTTGTTAAACTTTAGTTAATGATTGTTAGCAATTGACACATGGGCAAGGTCGTTTCGTTCTCCGTGGCATGTTGTGTCATTATCGAAATTTCACAGGACTTTCTTCACTCCGAGACGAACGCGAGGTGTCACTGCCCTGCGCTTCGCTTGTACGGTGTTATAAAAATTAGCCTCCCCAAGGCTTCTTTATGGCAAATGTGGAATATGTATTAAGACGAATGCCCGCTTTCCTGTGGGCTTCGAAAGCACTATCTTTGCTTTCTTGTGGTGAATTTTCTTTTTTAATTTATAAAAAATATGTATCTTTGCATTTTCCTCTCGGTGTGAGGGGTTTTGTAATTGGCTATAAACTAATACTATAAATTAAATGAGAAAATTAGCAGTGGTGGCTTTTGGCGGCAACGCGCTTCTGCGCGGCGGCCAGAAGGGCACTTATCAGGAACAGATTGAGAATGTGGAACAGACTTGCGAGTCGCTCTGCAATCTCCTGAAACGCAACTATAATATTGTCATCGGTCACGGCAACGGCCCCCAGGTGGGCAACGTGATGCTTCAGCACGAGGAGGGCAAACGCGCCGGCATTGAGGCCATGCCTATGGATTTCTGCGTGGCTGAGACTCAGGGTTCCATAGCCTACCTCATCGAGATGGGGCTGCGCAATGTGATGGCCCGCCACGACATTCAGCGCGACGTGGTGACGCTGGTCACCCAGGTGGCTGTGAACAAGATTGACCCCATGTTCCAGAACCCCACCAAGCCCGTGGGCCCCTACTACACCAAGGAACAGGCCGACGAGCTGGCTGCCAAGACTGGGGCCACCTATAAGGAAGACCCCAAAGGGCGCGGCTGGCGCAAGGTGGTGCCTTCGCCCACCCCTCAGCGCATCAACAACATCAAGATTGTGAAGCAGCTGGCCAAGGCGGGCAATATCGTGGTGACCGTCGGTGGCGGCGGCATTCCCGTGGTGGAGGAAAGCGACTATGTGCGCGGTGTTGAGGCCGTCATTGACAAGGACCTGGCCAGTGCTCTCTGCGCCATTGAGATTGGTGCCGACGAGTTCTACATCCTCACCGACGTGCCCAAGGTGTATATCAATTTCCGCAAGGAGAACGAGAAGGCGCTGGACACCATCACCGTGGCTGAGGCCAAGCAGTACCTGCAGGAAGGCCACTTCGCCGAAGGCAGCATGGCTCCTAAGATTCGCGCCGCAATCATCTTTGTGGAGAATGGCGGCAAGGAGTGCATCATTACCGAAGCCGGTCAGCTGGACAATCCCAACTGCGGCACCCGCATTGTGCAATAGTTTGAGATTTGAGAATTGAGATTTGAGAATTGAGAACGTTTTTGAAAGAAAAGGTAGAAACTAAAAAGTGATATGTCGTTAGAGGATTTGATGAATTCCCGTGCAATGAGAAACTTCGTCAGGATCTTAATCCTGATGGGAGGTGCAGTGGCGGTTGTGGGTGTGGTGTTGAAGTTGCTGAGCGTGGTAGGGGCAGCAAACCTCATGGTTGCGGGCTTTGGCACCTTGGCTGTGGCTTTGCTGTTTCTGAACGCCCTCTTCCCCTATGATGTGAAGGACGACAACTTGGCCCGCAATATGCGTGTGGGACCGATATGGAATTTTGCCATGCGGTCGACGGGTATGTCGCTGGCTGCATTGATGATAGGAGTGCTGTTTGCTTTGTTGCATTGGCCCGGCGGCAAGTCGTTGCTACTGGTGGGTGCGGCGGCATTAGTCTTCTCGGGCTTAATCTGGATTTATTACCTGTCACAAAGGAATCAGTTTTAAAGTAAAAAATAAAAAGTAAAAATAAATAGACATACATCATATTTAATCTAAATAACATGGCTTACAATTTAAGAAACCGCAATTTTCTGAAGATTTTAGACTTCAGCCCCAAGGAACTTAACTATTTGCTGGATCTGGCCCGCGACCTGAAACGCGCCAAATATGCTGGTACCGAGCAGCCCAAGCTGAAGGGCAAAAACATTGCTCTGATTTTTGAGAAGACCTCTACCCGCACGCGTTGCGCCTTTGAGGTTGGTGCTAAGGACCAGGGTGCACACGTCACCTATCTGGGCCCCACCGGCAGCCAGATTGGCGTGAAGGAGAGCATGAAGGACACCGCCCGCGTGCTGGGTCGTATGTTCGACGGCATCGAGTATCGTGGCTTCACTCAGGAGACTGTTGAGGAGCTGGCCAAATATGCCGGTGTTCCCGTTTGGAACGGTCTGACCAATGAGAGCCACCCCACCCAGATTCTGGCCGACTTCCTCACCATGCAGGAGCATGTCAACAAGCCCCTCAGCGAGGTGACTTTTGCTTATGTTGGCGATGCCCGCTTCAACATGGGCAACAGCCTGATGGTTGGCGGTGCCAAGATGGGCATGGATGTGCGCATTGTCGCTCCCAAGAAACTGCAGCCGGATGCCAAACTGGTGAAGACCTGCAAGGAGATTGCCAAGGAGACCGGTGCCACCGTGACCGTTACCGACGACCCCGTGAAGGGCGTGAAGGGCTGCGACTTCATCTACACCGATGTGTGGGTCTCCATGGGTGAGCCCGACGAGGTTTGGAAAGAGCGTATCGACATGCTGATGCCCTATCAGGTGAACGCCCAGATGATGAAGAACACGGGCAACCCCAACTGCAAATTCATGCACTGCCTGCCCGCCTACCACAACTTAGAGACCAAGGTTGGCCGCGACGTGAACGCTAAGTTCGGTCTGGACGGCATCGAGGTTACCGAAGAGGTGTTCGAGAGCGAGAACAGCATCGTCTTCGACGAGGCCGAAAACCGCATGCACACCATCAAGGCCGTTATGGTGGCCACTTTGGGAGACTAATTTTTACTCTTTTTAATGGTGACCGTTCCCCTCTTTTTAAAGGGAGGGGAACGGTTTTTTTTGTTGAATAATGATGGAGAGTTGAGGATTTGTAATAAAGTAAAACTAAAAACTATAATCACTATTACTATTTTAGTTTCGCTCTAGTACAAAGTATGACTGATTCTTGCTCGTATTTTTCAATGTGGCGTGTCTTCGACACGCTGAGTAGTAGGGGTTTCGCTATCCCCACACTGCGCTCCCGTTGGTCGCTTAGTATGGGG
>ODAI013606532.1_pt1 | contig 44057 bp, 40 predicted proteins | sample 1539321 | NCBI WGS metagenome assembly ODAI01 (sample SAMN02144231, study PRJEB22623) | gut metagenome | biome: sheep rumen | host: Ovis aries | place: New Zealand
TTCAATTTTTTTCTTTGCCTTTCGGCTTTTGTTTTTGCTTACACTCATATATTCGTTTCGGCGTATCAAAAAGGGACATTTTCTGAAATTTTTTTATGAATCAAAAATCCCCGTCACGAGGACGAGGATTTTTATTTGAGAAGTCCCTGTATTCCTTCTTCTTTGAATACTTTCTTGTAATGTACAAGTTCTTCCTGTATCAAATCATCTATAACGCTCATTCCGAGCAGTTCAACGGGGGCTTTGTCATCAGTGAAAATATTATTTCCGCCCGTATATTTTACAAGTCCGTCATTTACACGGCTCATTATTGAATATAGGCTTCCGTCTGATATTTCTTCTGATTTTTCACGGAATGTATTTATCATATCAGGATTGTCCGAGGCAAAAAGCTCTCTGTTTGTAGAGCCTGAAACATCGACAGTATAGACATTTTCAAACAGGCTTGCAATAGTATCAGAAAGCCATGTATTTATTCCGTCTGATTTTTCTGAACGCATATTCATATTAACTACCATAACACCGTTTTCATTAAGATGCTCATGAACAAGAGCGAAAAACTCTTTTGATGACATCTGAAACGGAATAGTTATATCCTGATATGCGTCAACCATTATAACATCATATTTTTTATCGCATACATTGAGAAATGCCCGTCCGTCATAGGTTGTTACGGGAATATCTTCGGGCAGTTCAAAATATTCATGTGCAAGGGCTGTGATTTTCTCATCTATTTCAACACCTTCTGCCGTTACATTTTCAAAATATGCCCTGCACTGTTTCGCATAAGTACCTGTTCCCATGCCGAGGACAAGTATATCCGTGCCGTTTCCGTCATATCCTGCCATAAGAGGTGCAGCCATGGCATAATCATAATAAAGCCCTGTAAGCTCTCCTGATTTCATGTATACAGACTGCACTCCGAAAAGTACATTTGTGGAAAGTGCAGTTCTTCTCTCATTATCCGAAACCTGTAAATAATTATATATTGATTCTCCCTCATAGGCTAAATCATTCTGCCAGAACGCAAATCCTACTGACTGCGAAAGCACTCCGAAAACTGCAAACAGAACCGATGCGGCAATTACTTTTATTTTTTTTCTTTTTGCACTGATAAAATATATTACTCCCAGAATAAGAAGTATCCCCGAAAATATCAGAAATGTTGCAGAAGTTCCGACAGCAGGTATTGATATGAATGTAGGCACAAAAGTTCCGATTATACTTCCTATCGTATTGAATGCGCCCAGAGTTCCGACAGTTTTTCCGCTGTCGTTTATATTTTCAACAGTGTACCTTGCAAGAGAAGGTGTTACTGTTCCGAGCAGGAAAAGCGGATACACAAATACAACCATGCACGTTATCAATGCCGCCCATATCAGGAAATTTGTGCTTACCGTCACCACAAGAAGCGCAGATACTCCCAGTATTACAAATTTCCCAGCAAACGGAATAGCTGCCGTCCAGACTGCCGCAACAATTATCCTGAAATAAAGCCTGTCAGGGTCAGGATTCTTGTCAGCACTTTTTCCGCCATATATGTTACCCAGTGCCATAGCTATCATGATAGTACCTATAATTATGGTCCACACTATCTGCGAGGAACTGAAATAAGGGGCTAACAGACGGCTTGCACCGAGTTCAACTGCCATTACCGACATACCCGAAAAAAATTCCGTAAGATACAGATAATATTTATTCTTTAAAATTTTTGGCGTGTTATTATCCAGTTATATCACTCCCTATTTAATAAGTTTTAATCACTGTATAGAGGAAAATGCCTGTCTCAGCGTTGATGCAGGTATTATTTCTATTTCGTATTCATTGGGATTTATTGAAGATGCTGACTGTTTCGGGATTATGCATTTTGTAAAGCCCATTCTTTCAGCCTCACGAATACGCTGAGTTATATGTGATACTGAGCGTATTTCTCCGCCGAGTCCTATTTCTCCGAATGCCACAAGCTGTTCATCAATCTGTTTGTCCATTATTGCCGAATACAATGACATTGCCACGGGTAAATCCCCCGCAGGCTCATCAAGCCTGAATCCGCCTACTATGTTCAGATATACGTCAAGTGAACCGAGAAATATTCCGAGTCTTTTTTCAAGAACGGCAATTATTATATAAAGCCTGTTATAGTCGAAACCTGTCGCCATTCTGCGGGGGGCGGAATAGCTTGTTTTAGCCGCAAGTGCCTGAACTTCCGCAAGAATCGGTCTTGTACCCTCCATTACGCAGGCTACACAAGTTCCCGAAACATTATGCGGTCTGCCCGATAAAAGCATCTGTGAAGGGTTTGCAACTTCCGCAAGACCTTTGTCAATCATCTCGAAAACGCCTATTTCATTAGTTGAACCGAAACGGTTTTTGACTGCTCTCAGTATGCGGTAACTCTGATGCCTTTCACCCTCAAAGTGCAGTACAGCATCAACTATATGCTCCATGACCTTAGGACCTGCGATAGCACCGTCCTTATTTACATGACCGACTATTATTACAGGAATTTCACGGTCTTTTGCGGTATGCATGAATAAATTGGTACATTCCCGTACCTGTGTAATACTTCCGGGACTTGAAGATATACCCTGTATGCACATTGTCTGGATTGAATCTATTATGGCGATATCGGGTGAACTGTCTGAAATAGTCTGTGCAATGGCTTCCGCATCGGTAGCAGTGAGAATATACAGGTTTTCGGTATCAACACCAAGTCTTTTCGCTCTCAGTTTGATTTGTCTTGCGGATTCCTCGCCTGATATATACAGTACAGAATGTTCTTCTCCGAGAAACTGACATATCTGCAAGAGGAGCGTACTTTTTCCGATACCCGGTTCACCGCCGAGAAGTACAAGCGAACCCTTTACAAGTCCTCCTCCGAGTACCCTGTTAAGTTCGCTGAGTCCCGTATCATAGCGCACATCATCTTCAACGCCTATATCTTCGAGTTCAAGGATATTTTCCGACAAATCGGGAGCTGAACGGGCTGTATTGCCTTTTGATGCAGGTTTTTCCGCAATTTCCTCCTCAAAGCTGTTCCATGCACCGCAGGAGGGGCATTTTCCGTTCCATTTTGAACTTTCATAACCGCACTGATTGCAGGTATATATATATTTTGATTTAGCCATATTATTTAAAAGTCTTTACAATATTTTCTTCTGTGAGCAGATATTTTCTTCCGAACTGCATGATATTTCCTGAACTTTTGTAGTCATCAGCCGAAAAATCGGCAGAATCAAGACTCCAGTAGGTATTTCCGCCTGAGGTTGAGACATAGAACACATTCTTTTCTATATCAAACCATATAACTCCTCCGCCCTTGTAATCGCCTTCAAGTTCTTTGAGTTCGTTGTCTGAGAAATAATATATTTTGCAGGCTGAATCTTCGGAAGAACCTTCCGACACGATAAGTTCGGGAGTTTCGTCGTTGTTGAGGTCACACAGTTCAAATGCGGGTTTAAGTTCGTTGTCCTCGGAATTTGTAACTGCTGACGAAAGAAGTTTCTTACAGCTTTCTTTCTGCTGTGAATTGAGAACCGCACCCCAGCTTTCCGAACACTGTATAGCATAGTCGATTGTTTCCGAACCGAAAGTATATTTTCTTCCGAGCATTTCGGTATATTTGTCTTTATATTCTTTGAGTGCCGCATCATATTCGGGGAGCGAAACGTCCTCGTCATTGATTTTATGCGCTATTACAGCACCGTTTGAAGCTGATGCGGTATTGTCGTAATAGGTCATGACTTCTGAAAATTCGGAATTTACAAAACTAAGATATTTTCCTATGACAAAACCGCTGCCCTGAAATTCATCGCATACTATTGCCATATCGGGGATATATCCGACTTTTCCGTTATTGCCGTAAGAGCCGAGACTGTGAACAGAGCCGTTTACGGAGGTATATACTTCACATTTTGTAGTTCTGCCACCGTTGGGAGATATTATAAGTTCGGGAGTACCGTCATTGGTTATATCATAGAGTTCAAACATTGATTCGTTGCCCTCATCAGAGGAATAATCCGAACTTTTCATAAATTCTGTAAGTTTTGAGTTGTAAACATACTGCCAGTCAAAAACAATGCTTCTGGGTGATATTTTCACTGTTTCTTCAACAGCAGACTCCTCCTGCTGCTGTTCCTGACAGCCGAAAGCTGTGCAGGCGCAGAGAAGTGCCGCTGTCAATGATAATATTCTTAATTTTTTCACAATTAAGTCCTCCATTGATTATTTCCGTTCAAATCCGCATAGGCGGGAAATATGGATACGATTCCTGCGGGCAGACAAAATATACTTGCACCGTACAGTCTCCCGTTGTCCGTCATGCCAATAGTAGTATAGCATATCTTTCCGAAATTTGTCAAGTACAATGACAAGTTTTGCATTTTGTAAAAATATAATTGAATTAACTATATTTCCGCTGTTTAAGTTGCCTGTGCATAAATCCTGTATCTTTATTTAAGATATATTTTTATCTTTTTAAATAGATAACATACATATCTTTTGTGTATTTCTACAAATTTTATTTTTTCTCTTTATTACACCGTCAGTTTATGTTATAATTGTATTAGGTATAATTTGTAAAGGGAGGTATGGATATGTCAAATGTAAGCTATGGCGACCTGAAAGATTTTTTAATAGAAATGGAAGCCGTCTATGATACCCTTTTCGGTGATGTTGAAGCCCCTGTATCGGAAATCTGCACTAAACTCCGCATAGGCAGACTCGATGTCCGCTTCTATGACAACCCTGAAAAGGAAAAATCAAACGAGTGCGAAAAAAGAGTATTCTATCAGTCTCCTGACTGCGATATGGAAAACTTCATCTGCGAACGCCGTGTCACAAGTATCTCAAATGTCGTGGTCTATACCGTTTATAAACTCAAAAACAGCCCCGACTGGGACAACGATGAAAAAGAATGCATAAAACTCATCATAACTATGCTTTTCGTATTCAACGGAAGAAGCAGATTAATGGATTTAAGTTACAGATTAAGCTTCTATGACCAGGACCTTGACATATATAACCTAAGAGCCTTTATGCGTAAATCAGGCGAACTGCTCGCATCAGGAAAAATTTTCGGATATACCGCAATATATCTGAACCTTAAAAGTTTTTCCGCCGTAAATCTCCGGATAGGCAGAGAAAACGGCACACGCATGATGAAACGCTATATAGAATATATTTCCTCATTCATGGACAGCGATGACGAAATTGCCGCAAGAATCGGCGGCGATAATTTCGCAGTCCTCGTAAAAAACGAAAACTTAAATTCCGTAGTCGAGGCAATAAACGGTATCTCCCTTGTCTATGACGATTTAACGGGAGACAGAATATTTTTATCAGCTACCGCAGGTATATACGGAATAGACGGAAAAATTCCGCTCCATTCCCCTACCGATATAATGGACAGAATAATTATAGCTTTCAATGCCGCAAAAAACCGCACAAAACATAATACCGCCTATTTTGATGAAGTAATGATGAACAGAAGCCGAAAAGAACTCCATATCAGCTCGGTTTTCAGAAATGCACTCGACAACGAGGAATTTATCGTCCACTATCAGCCGAAAGTATCAATCGACAACTATAAGATATGCGGTGCGGAAGCCCTGTGCCGCTGGGAACATCAGGGAAAAATCATTCCTCCTTCCGACTTTATCCCCATTCTCGAAAGAGGTATGGAAATATGCCGCCTCGATTTCTATATGCTTGACCACGTTTGCAGAGATATAAGAAAATGGCTCGATGCAGGAAAAAAAGTCGTGAAAATATCCGTGAACCTTTCAAGACGACACCTTTCAAATGTCTCCCTGCTCCATGATATCCTCGAAACTATCGACAAAAACAATGTCCCTCATGAATATATTGAACTCGAACTGACCGAAACTACAACAGATGTTGAATTTAACGTCCTCAAAGAACTCATAAACGGTTTGCAGGCAGCGGGAATTTCTACCTCGGTAGACGATTTCGGCGTGGGATATTCTTCACTTACCCTTATTAGAGATATCTCATGGAACGTTCTGAAAATAGACAAAAGCTTTCTCCCGGAAGCAGGCGAACAGTATGACCGTAAAAAGAAAATAATGCTCAGTCACGTTGTCGCTATCGCTCAGGAAATAGGTCTTGAATGTGTCGCAGAAGGCGTTGAAACAAAAGAACAGGTCGAACTTCTCAAATCAGACTGCTGCAATATAGTTCAGGGATTCTATTTCGACAAGCCTTTGCCTGCGGAAGAATTTGAAAAACGTCTTAACAACTATCAGTACTTTGTCATATAATTATAAACTAACAGGAGGTAACTATGTCATCAATCTTAATAAAAAATATCCGTGCAGTCGATACTAAAAACGATATCCTTACAGATGTCCTCATCAATGACGGAATAATAGCCGAAATCGGCAATAATATCAAAAGCGGCGCAGATGAACTCATAGACGGCACCGACCTCGTTCTCATGCCGTCAATATTCGATATGCACGTTCATTTCCGTGACCCCGGTCAGACCGAAAAGGAAGATGTCCTCACAGGCTGCGCCGCCGCCCTCGCAGGAGGTGTCACAGGCGTTCTCGCTATGCCCAATACAAAACCTGTCTGCGACAATCCAGAAATTATAAAATATATCAGGGATAAAGCCGCTGATACAGGCGTTGATGTCTACCCCGTAGGCTGTATCACTCAGGGTATGAAAGGCGAAACTCTCTGCGACTATGATGCACTTAAAAATGCAGGCTGTATCTGCATATCAGATGACGGCAGACCTGTCGAAAATGCCGAAATGATGCGTAAAGCCCTCGAACTCTCCAACAAAAACGGTCTGCTCGTCGCTTCACACTGCGAAGATTTGAATATAATAAACGGCGGTATCATGAATAAGGGCGAAACTTCCGAAAACCTCGGTGTCAAAGGTATGGACAGAGCCTCGGAGGACTATATCACCGCAAGGGAAATTATCCTCGCCTCCTCCGTAAATTCAAGAATACATATCTGCCATGTAAGCACTGAGGGAAGTACAGCTATAATAAGATTCGCAAAGTCAAGAGGTATAAAAGTTACCTGTGAAACTGCTCCCCATTATTTCATGCTCACTGACAAGCTCCTCGAAAAACGTGATGCAGATTACCGCATGAATCCACCCCTCAGAACTCCCGATGACGTAAAGGCTGTTATTGAAGGCATAAAGGACGGCACTATCGACTGTATCATCACTGACCATGCCCCCCATACCGCACAGCAGAAAGCTGATTTTGAAAAAGCTCCCAACGGCGTTGTAGGTCTTGAAACTTCTCTCGCTGCCACACTTACAGCTTTATACCATACGGGTGAAGTTCCGCTGAAAAAAATTATCGAACTCATGTGCGTAAATCCCAGAAGAATACTCGGTCTTGAAATTCCTGCCATTCAGGTCGGAAAAACCGCTGACCTCATTGTTGCGGATATAAACAGAAAATGGACTGTCGAACCCGAAAAGCTCCACTCCAAATCACATAACTCCGTTTTCAAGGGTATGACCCTTACAGGCAAAAACCTTGTAACTATATCAAAAGGTATCATAAGATACGACGAAAGGAAGTAATATTATGTCATTTGACAGACTTATCAAGAGAATTATCGAACTCAAAAACCCCACCGTTGTAGGGCTTGACCCCAGACTTGAATATGTCCCCGAATTTATCCAGAAAAGATATATCGACGAGGACGGCGGTACTATCAAGGCTGCCGCAAAAGCTATTTTCGACTTTAACAAGGCTATTATTGATGAAATCCACGACATAGTTCCTGCTATCAAGCCTCAGGCTGCCTATTATGAAATGTATGGTCATTCGGGTATGAAAGCCCTCGCTAAAACTATCCGCTATGCTCAGGTAAACGGTATGTTCGTTATCACTGACGGCAAAAGAAACGATATAGGCGCAACTATGGAGGCTTATACAAATGCCCACCTCGGAAGCGTTGATATTGTCGGAAATCAGGTTTCCCCCTTCAATGCAGATGCACTCACCGTAAACGGCTACCTCGGTACTGACGGTATTTCTCCCCTCCTCAAAGCCTGCAAGGAACTCGACAAGGGTATATATGTACTCGTCAAAACTTCAAATCCGTCAAGCGGTGAACTTCAGGATATGAAGCTTCAGGACGGCAGGACAATTTATGAGGCTATGGGCGATATGTGCAAAAAATGGGGCGCAGATACAATAGGAGAATACGGCTATTCCGCAGTAGGTGCAGTAGTCGGTGCTACTTACCCCGAAATGCTCACCGAACTCAGAAAAAGACTCCCCCATACCATGTTCCTCGTTCCCGGTTACGGTGCACAGGGCGGCGGTGCTGAGGGTCTTAAAGGCGGTTTCGATGAAAACGGTCTCGGTGCAATTGTAAATTCTTCCCGTGCGGTTATGTGCGCTTACAAGAAAGAAGGCTGTAACGAAAGAGATTTCGCAAAGGCTGCAAGACGTGAGGTTATCCGCATGAGAGATGATATCTGCCAGTATATCAATTTAAAGTAATATCAGGAGACTATTATGTATAATTTCAGACTTGCTACGAAAGATGAGGAAAAAGCCGCATGGAAAACTATGGGCGGCGGCAGGTGTATATACGGTGCAGCGACCGAGGATAAATATGCCCTGTTTCTCGGCAAATGTATCGCTCTTTTCGGTATGCCCGAAAATCTCTCCGAGGACTGGGAAAATATGTATGACTACTTCATCACGGCTGAGGACGAAAACGGTGTTGTACTGACATTCAACATCTATCACGGTCCGGGCGGTCCGTCATATACGGAGTACAAAGGAGATTCAGACCGTTTCGATGAGATTTTCAGAGAATTTATGGCTCTTGTTGATAAAACTGTACCTGCGGACTACGTTCATGAAAGCGTTTACTATGACATTCCCGCAAATGTAAAGTATACCGTAAAAGACGGTAAGGCTTATGTTGAAACCGAAATTGATGAAGATTTAATGTAAAAATATAATACGGGCGGTCGGCATACCGCCTGTAAAAAAGTTAAAACCGAATATCCACAATGGCGTGGATATGCGATGATAATATACAAGTACGCAGAATTTATCTGCAATAACTGAAAGGACTGGTAAAATGTCTTTGTTTAACATTGGCGAAAAAGCTTATCTCATGCTTGAAAACGGTCAGGTTTTTGAGGGAAGAAGCTTCGGTGCAAAGGGTACTGTTATCGGTGAAGTTGTTTTCACCACAGGCGTTACAGGCTATCAGGAAACCCTTACAGACCCAAGCTATTACGGACAGATAGTCACTCAGACTTTTCCGCTTATCGGAAATTACGGCGTGAACTCAGAGGATTCCGAATCAGAAAAAAGCTACGTCAGCGGTTATATCGTCAGAGAATGGTGCAATGCCCCTTCAAATTTCCGCTGTGAGGGGAATGTTGACGATTTCCTGAAAAATAACAATATCATAGGTATACATAATATTGATACCCGTCAGCTTACAAGAATTATCCGTGAAAAAGGCGTTATGAACGGTGTTATCACTACCGAAAATGTCTATGACAAAAAAGATGAACTGCTTGAAAAAATAAAGGCTTTTTCAGTGAAAAATGCCGTTGAATCCGTTACAGGCGATAAAATATACACCTACAAAGGCGATAATGTGAAATACCGTGTGGTTCTTTTCGATTTCGGATATAAAAGAAATATCCGCAGGGAACTGCTTAAAAGAAACTGCGAGGTTATTGTCGTTCCCGCAAATACAAAGGCTTCATTCATAAAGGAAGCAAATCCTGACGGTATCATGTTCTCGAACGGTCCGGGAGACCCTGCCGAAAATACCGAAATTATCGAAAATATAAAGGAAATCCAGAAACTTAATATCCCCATTTTCGGAATATGTCTCGGTCATCAGCTTATGGCTCTCGCAAACGGTGCGAAAACTGAAAAATTAAAGTACGGTCACAGAGGTGCTAATCAGCCCGTTATCGACCTCGAAAGCGGTCTTACCTACGTCACAAGCCAGAATCATGGCTATGCCGTTATCGGTGAAAGTCTTGACGAAAATATAGGTCATGTTTCACATATAAATGCTAACGACAAAACCTGCGAGGGTATACGCTATACCGCTTTCAATGCGAGAACTGTACAGTTCCACCCCGAAGCCCACGGAGGTCCTCTCGATACTTCATATCTTTTTGATGAATTTGTTGAAACTATGAAAAGGGAGCGTGACTGATATGCCACTGAGAAAAGATATTAAAAAAGTCCTCGTTATTGGTTCAGGTCCTATTGTTATAGGTCAGGCTGCCGAATTTGACTACGCAGGTACTCAGGCTTGCCGTGCATTGAAACAGGAGGGTCTTGAAGTCGTACTCATCAACTCAAACCCTGCTACTATTATGACTGACAAGGCTATGGCGGATAAGGTATATATCGAACCGCTTACACTCGATGTCGTAAAGCGTATAATCGAAATGGAAAAACCTGACAGCCTCCTTTCCACACTCGGCGGTCAGACAGGTCTCACTCTCTCCATGCAGCTTGCGGAAGAAGGTTTCCTCGATTCCCATAATGTAAAACTCCTCGGCGCAGACCCGCTTACTATCCATAAGGCTGAGGACAGACAGGCTTTCAAGGATACTATGGAGAAAATCGGTCAGCCCTGTATTCCCTCCAAAGTCGTTGAAAATATTGATGACGCTATGGAATTTGCTGATGTAATCGGCTATCCTGTTATAGTCCGCCCTGCATTCACTCTCGGCGGTACGGGCGGCGGTATCGCAGATACTCCCGAACAGCTCCACGAAATCGCTACAAACGGTCTGAGACTTTCCCCCATTACACAGATACTTGTTGAAAAATGTATAAGCGGCTGGAAAGAAATAGAGTTTGAAGTTATCCGTGATGCAAAAGGTAATGTAATTACTGTATGCTCTATGGAAAATTTTGACCCTGTCGGCGTTCATACAGGCGACAGTATAGTTATTGCCCCTGCCGTAACTCTCTCGGACAGGGAATATCAGATGCTCAGAACTGCCGCTATAAATATTATTAAAGAGTTAAAGGTTGAAGGCGGCTGCAACTGCCAGTTTGCACTCCACCCCACGAGCTTTAAATACGCTGTAATAGAAGTAAATCCCCGTGTTTCACGTTCATCTGCACTCGCTTCAAAGGCTACGGGCTACCCTATCGCAAAAACTGCCGCAAAAATCGCTATCGGATATACTCTTGACGAAATTATCAATCAGGTTACAGGAAAAACTTATGCCTGCTTTGAACCTGCCCTCGACTATGTTGTCATAAAATTCCCGAAATGGGCTTTCGATAAGTTCGTTTACGCAAAACGTACCCTCGGTACTCAGATGAAGGCTACGGGTGAAGTCATGGCTATCGGCACAAGTTTTGAACAGGCTATGATGAAGGCTGTGCGTTCAACTGAACTCGGTGTTGACAGCATGAATATGAAGAAATTCTCAAAACTTACAGATGAAGAACTGAGAAATAAACTCCATGATGTCGATGATGAACGCTCATTCGTTATATTTGAGGCTCTCAAACGTGGCATAACTCCCGAAGAAATCCACGATATTACCATGATTGACAACTGGTTCTTATATAAACTTCTCAACCTCGCCGAACTCGAAAAATGTCTCGCTGACGGTGAACTCACTGAGGAAAAATATAATATCGCTAAACAGTACGGCTACCTCGACAGCACTATCGAAAGAATATCAGGTCAGAAATGCCCCGCAAGAAAAAGAGCTGTTTTCAAAATGGTCGATACCTGTGCAGGCGAATTTAATGCCGAAACTCCTTACTTCTACTCAACTTTCGATGAGGAAAATGAAGCCGCTGAGTTTATTCAGCACCACGACAGCGGTAAGAAAAAAGTTATAGTTTTCGGCTCAGGTCCTATAAGAATCGGTCAGGGTATTGAATTTGACTACTGCTCCGTTCACTGTGTATGGACTCTGAAAGAACTCGGCTATGAAGCTGTTATCTGCAATAATAACCCCGAAACCGTTTCGACAGATTTCGATACGGGCGACAGGCTTTATTTTGACCCACTCACAAAAGAAGATGTTGAGGCTATTATCGAAACTGAAAAGCCTTACGGTGTTGTAGTTCAGTTCGGCGGTCAGACTGCTATAAAATTAACCCGTTACCTCTCGGATATGGGTGTAAATATTCTCGGCACTTCCGCTGATATGATTGATGCCGCTGAGGACAGGGAACGTTTTGATGAAATCCTCGAAAAATGCGGTATCCCACGCCCAGCAGGTCATACTGTAATGACTACCGAAGAAGCTGTTGAAGCTGCCGAAGATTTAGGATATCCCGTGCTTTTAAGACCTTCCTACGTTCTGGGCGGTCAGAATATGATTATCGCCCATTCAAAAGAAGATGTAATCGAATATATGGGCATAATCACAAGCCATATGATTGAAAATCCCGTTCTTATCGACAAGTATATGATGGGTACGGAAGTTGAAGTTGATGCTATCTGTGACGGTGAGGATTTCCTTATTCCGGGTATCATGGAACATATCGAACGTGCAGGCGTTCATTCGGGAGATTCTATTTCTATCTATCCCTCCCAGCACCTCTCTGAAAGAATCAAGAGAATTATTGTTGAATATACAAGAAAACTCTCAAAGGAACTGAATGTTATCGGTCTTGTAAATATTCAGTATGTCGTATATAATCATGAGGTATTCGTCATAGAAGTAAATCCCCGTTCATCAAGAACTGTACCGTATATCAGCAAGGTTACGGGTATTCCTATGGTGGATATAGCCACTAAAATCATGTTCGGTGCTAAACTTAAAGATATGGGCTACGAGAGCGGTCTTTATCCCGCTGGCGATTATGTCGCTGTCAAAGTCCCTGTATTCAGCTTTGAAAAACTTACTGATGTTGATACAATGCTCGGTCCTGAAATGAAATCAACAGGCGAATGTCTCGGTATCGGCAGAAATCTCGAAGATGCTCTCTTAAAAGGTCTTATCGCAGCAGGATTTGACCTCAAACGTGAGGGCGGTGTGCTTATTTCCGTGCGTGACAGCGACAAGAGAGAAGTCCTCCCTATCGCTGACAAGTTTGAACAGATGGGCTTTGACCTCTATGCTACTTCAGGTACTCAGAGCGTTCTCACAAGAAATATGATTGCTTCAAACCTTGTAAGGAAAATTTCCGACGGTGAACCCAATGTCGTAACTCTCCTCGAAAGCGGTAAGATTCACTATGTTATTTCAACTTCCGCAAAGGGCAGACTCCCTGAACGTGACAGCGTTAAAATGAGAAGAAAATCAATAGAACGCTCCATTTGCAGCCTTACAGCAATTGATACCGCCAAATCACTTGTAAAAGTCCTTGAATCAGGCAAGACTATAAATGATGTTGAACTGGTAGATATAACTAAAATCTGATTCAGGGAGACTATATGGAAACTACTGCGATAACTCAGGAAACTACCGAAGTCACATATGCCGCTGTTGAGGCTATTCAGGAACAGGTTGACAAGGCTTCGGGATTTGTCGATAAAATGAGCGATTATTTAAGCCGTGCATTACCTCTCATAATAATCGCTGTTATAATGCTTGTACTGGGAATATTCCTGTCAAAACTCATATCAAAAATTTTCGCAAGAACTCTCAGAAATGCAAATATTGACGGTACAGCTAAAAATTTCCTTGTATCACTTGTAAGAATATCCCTTTATGTGATAGTTATAATCATGGCACTGTCTGTTATAAATGTCCCCATGTCATCAATCATTACAATATTCGGTGCGGCTGGTCTTGCGGTCAGCCTCGCACTGCAAAATTGTCTTTCAAATATCTGCGGAGGATTCATTCTTCTATTTTCAAAACTTTTCTCCGCAGGTGATATGATTGAATTTGACGGCACTGTCGGCAAAGTCGAATCTATCGGCATACTTTATACAAAAATTTCCACTCTTGACAATAAAACTGTTTTCGTTCCCAACGGTAAAGTTTCAGACGCTAAAATAATTAACTACACCGAAAGTCCAACAAGAAGAATTGACCTCTGTTTCGATATCTCATACAGCGCAGACTATCAGAGGGCAAGAGATATTATTCTTGAACTGATTGACAAAAATAATAAAATACTTAAAAATCCCGCTCCCGTTGTGAGAATGTCCGCCCACAAGGAAAGTTCTGTCTCAATAGATGTCCTCGTATGGGTAAACAACAATGACTTCTATAACGTGAGATATGATGTGATTGAAGCCGTAAAATCAGAATTTGACGGGAATAATATAGAAATTCCCTTCAATCAGCTCGATGTACACCTGAAATAATTCATGATTCAACAAGGGGGTGCTTTTTTGAATACCGATATAGCTGTTGTCGGAGGCGGTGCATCAGGTCTTTGTGCCGCAATTGAAGCTAAAAAATTCTGTCCCGCCGCTGACGTTTCCATAATCGAAAAACTGCCGAAATGCGGAAAGAAAATTATCGCAACAGGAAACGGAAAATGTAACCTTAGCAATGTCAACCTCTCATCAGAAAAATATCACGGCTCTGTAAATGCTATGAATATAATCAATAACGCTCCCGATTGTTATGAGTTCTTTACAAAAAATCTGGGCATTCTGTGCGTTGAGGGCAGCGAGGGCAGACAGGGCGGTCTGTATCCGTCAAGCAACAGTTCTTCTACCGTTTTAAACGCTCTGAGACTTAAAATTCAGGAACTCGGAATAAACGAAATCTGCGGATTTGATGTAAATTCATTCAGACAGATTAAAAACGGTTTCGCTTTATATTCCTTAAATGACCAAATCTGTTGCAGAAAATTAATCATTGCCGCAGGCGGCTATGCAGGTACTTCTTTCGGTACGGACGGCTCTGTACTTCGTATACTGAAAGATATGGGCTATAAAATAAGCAGAATCTCTCCTGCGGTAGCTCCGCTCAGAGTAAGTCAGAATCAGCTTAAAGGTCTTAAAGGCGTAAGGGCAAAGGGCAGCATTTCCGCTGTACATAAAGGCAGAATCCTGCGTACAGAAAAAGGAGAAATCCAGTTCAACGAAAATAATATCTCAGGTGTGTGCGTTTTCAACCTCGCATACCTTTTCCGTGACTATGAAAATCTCGTTCTGAGAGCCGATATCATGCCCCATATGACCGAAAATGAACTTGCTGACTACCTTTTCTGCATACGCAGAATAAGAAGAAATTATCCGCTTGAAGAATTTCTCACGGGGCTTTTCGTAAAAAATATGTCGGTTTACATTGTGAAAAATGTCCTCGGAAAATCTCCCGAAAGTAAAATTTCTTCACTGTCCGACAACGATATAAAAATTCTTTCTTACAGAATAAAAGAACTTGAATTTAATGTCACAGGTTGTTCGTCATGGCAGAACGCTCAGGCTACATACGGAGGTATCCATGCGGACTGCATAAACAGCAAACTTGAATCGGTACTGCATAAGGGTCTGTATTTCTGCGGTGAAATCCTCGATACCGTTGGAGACTGCGGAGGATATAACCTCCAGTTTGCATGGTCATCAGGTATAACCGCAGGCAGAAACTGCGGAATTTCCCTGAAAGGCGATTATTATGATAAGAATAAATAATATAAGAGTTCCGCTTGACTTCGATTTTGATAACCTTAAAAATTTTATATCAAAAAAATTCGCAGTAAATAAAATAAATTCCGTAAAACTCTCAAAAAAATCAGTCGATGCAAGAAAAAAATCAGATGTGCATTTTATTATATCTGTCGATATCTCAGCCGAAAATGAAAATAAACTGCTTAAAAAAATCAAAAACTCCGCCCCCGTCGGAAAATATGAGTACAAAATAAAATATGTCCCCATAAACTGCGAAAAACCCGTCATTGTCGGTTTCGGTCCTGCGGGTATGTTCGCAGGTCTTGTTCTCGCTCTGTCAGGCGCAAGACCTGTCATTCTCGAAAGAGGAAGCGATGTTGACAGCAGAACGAAAGCTGTCGAAAATTTCCGCAAAACAGGCGTTCTCGATACCGAAAACAATGTCCAGTTCGGTGAGGGCGGTGCAGGTACTTTCTCAGACGGAAAACTTACAACAGGTATAAAAGATAAACGCATACAGTGGATTTTTCAGAAATTCGTTGAGTTCGGTGCGCCCGATGAAATACTTTACCTCGCTAAACCCCATATCGGCACGGATAAACTCCGTAAGGCTGTAAAAAATTTAAGGGAAAAAATTATATCCCTCGGCGGTCAGATTGTCTTTAATGCAAAATTCTGCGGATTTGATACCGACAACGGCTGTATATCATCTGTTTCATACCGGAAAAATAACGAAATACATAATATAAATACACATAATCTCATTCTCGCAACAGGTCACAGTGCAAGAGATGTATTTGAAATGCTCTATGATAAAAATATAAGCCTCTGTCAGAAAAATTTCGCTGTGGGTGTGAGAATCGAACACAAAAGAAAAGATATCAACAAGGCTATGTACGGTGCTTTCGCAGACAATCCAGCCCTTAAAGCCGCTGACTATAAACTCGCTGTACACCTCCCAAACGGCAGAACTTTATATACTTTCTGTATGTGTCCGGGCGGTGAGGTCATGGCGGCTTCCTCCGAAAATAACAGGCTCGCTGTGAACGGTATGAGCTGTTTTGCCCGTGATGCCGAAAATTCAAACAGCGCACTGCTCGTAAATATTGATACTTCCGATTTCGGCAGCTCTCACCCCCTCGCAGGTATGTACTTCCAGAGAGAAATTGAGGAAAAAGCTTTCACCGCAGGCGGTGGAAATTATTCCGCTCCCGTTTGCACTGTCGGAGATTTGCTCGGAACAGAATCAAAAAATAAACCTGTCATACCGTCCTATAAGCCTTCATGCAGTTTCGCTCTCCCTGATGAATACCTCCCCGATTTCGTTTGCGAAAGCCTTAAACTCGGTATCCCCGAAATGGGCAGGAAAATCAGCGGTTTCGATAATCCGTGTGCAGTCCTTACAGGTGTCGAAAGCAGAAGCAGTTCCCCTGTGAGAATATCAAGAAATGAAAATTTACAGTCTGTTTCAGTAAAAGGTCTTTTCCCGTGCGGTGAGGGCGCAGGCTATGCAGGCGGTATAGTCTCCGCTGCCGTTGACGGTATGAAATGCGCTGAGGCAGTTATTGATTTACAAGGAGGTCAGTATGAAAATTAATGTTATTGGCGGAAATATCAGCCAGCAGGAAATTGATGAGTACATTGAGTACGGCAGAAAAAAATATGTCGGCAGACAAATAAGCGGTATTGATATTATCATTGACGGCGAATTTGCTGACCTTAAATTCTATTTCAGCGATACCGACTTTCAGCGTTCATACCGCAGTGCCGACTATCTCGTCAATGATATGAATAAAATCAACGACGCTAAACAAAGCGAATTTAAAGAAAAAGAAAAACATAAGGTATAATCTATGAATTTAACCAATATCAGCGTCATAAAGGACGTTATGTCAAGAAACGGCTTCAATTTCTCTAAAAGTCTCGGTCAGAACTTTATCATAAATCCCGATATATGCCCCAAAATCGCAGAATACGGCAATGCCCGCAAAGGCTTCGGAATACTCGAAATAGGTACGGGCGTGGGCGTCCTCACTAAGGAACTCGCTCTGCGTGCGGATAAGGTAGTCGCTGTCGAAATCGACAAAAGACTTATCCCCGTATTAGATGAAACTCTTGCTGAATTTGACAATATAAAAATTATTAATGATGATGTCATGAAATGTGACCTGCATAAAATAATAAGTGAGGAATTTAAGGGGCTGAATGTCGCTGTATGTGCAAATCTCCCCTACTATATAACTTCTCCCATTATTATGATGCTACTCGAAAATAATCTCCCGATTGAATCAATTACCGTCATGGTTCAGAAAGAAGCCGCTGACAGACTTTGTGCCGAAATCGGTACAAGAAATTCAGGGGCTATCACTGTGGGCGTTAATTACTACGGTAATGCCGAAAAATTATTCAGCGTTTCAAGAGGTAATTTCATGCCCTCCCCAAATGTCGATTCCGCTGTCATAAGAATTAATATTGACCATGAAAGAAAACTCGACGAAATTCAGGAAAAATTTTTCTTCTCAATGGTAAAGGCAGGATTCTCTCAGAGAAGAAAAACTATCGCAAATGCCCTGTCCCAAATCGATATTGACAAGCAGAATGTATACTCAGCTCTCGAAAATATGGGGCTTTCAAAATCTTCACGCATTGAACAGCTTGACATGAATCAGTTAATTGATTTGTCTGTGAGGCTCGGAAATTAATGGGTATTTTTTACGGTGTCAGCGTGGGTTCGGGCGACCCCGAACTGATTACTTTAAAGGCTGTCAGAATTATTGAAAAATGTCCCGTCATCATCGCACCATGCACTAAAAATTCCCTTGCCCTGTCAGTTGCTCAGAATATAATTGATTTTTCAGATAAAAAAATAATATTTGCTGATTTCCCAATGTCAAAAGATGAAAATATCCTCAGCATGAATTATTCACGCATAGCTGATATTGTCTGCGGTGAATTAGCTGAAAATGATGTTGCTATGCTGAATTTAGGCGATATATCCATATATTCAACCTTTTCATATATCGCTGACATTGTGCAGGAAAAAGGCTTTGATGTCATAAGATGTGCAGGTGTGACAAGTTTCTGTGCATCTGCCTGTGAGTGCGGTATAAATCTCTCGGACAGGGACAAGCCTTTAATTATTATCCCTTTCGGCTGCGATAATATGACTGATTTGCTTAAATCCTGCGGCACGAAAATTATTATGAAATGCGGCAAAAATACAGGTAAATTAATTGATATACTGAGAGAATTAAACCTCCTCGAAAATGCTTATGCTGTCGAAAACTGCGGACTTGAAAATCAGAAAATTCTGAAAGGATATGAAATAACCGATAATCTCGGCTATTTTACGGTATTTATAGTCGATGCTTGAAAAATATGTATTTGTCGGAAATAAAAAATTAAGATGCGGCTACACTACGGGTTCATGCGCTGCTGCCGCCGCTAAAGCTTCCGCTTATATGCTCCTTACAGGCAATTTAACTCATTTTTCCGATATAATTACCCCTGATAATACCCCTCTGGACCTCGATATTATAAATCAGGATATAAATGAAAACTATGCCTCCTGTGCAGTTGTCAAAGACGGCGGTGATGACCCTGATATTACTTCGGGTATCGAAATTTATGCCCGTGTATCGCTGATTTCATGCGGAATTACCATTACGGGCGGTAAGGGTATAGGTATAGTCACAAAAGCAGGTCTTGATCAGCCTGTCGGTGAATATGCCATAAATTCAACACCCAGAAAAATGATAGCTGTTGCAGTTTCGGAAATTGCTGAGGAACTCGGCTATTCAGGCGGATTCCATGTCGAAATATTCGCTCCGCAAGGTGAATCTGTCGCTAAAAAAACTTATAACCCCAGAATGGGTATTATGGGCGGTATCTCAATAATCGGTACTTCGGGAATTGTCGAACCTATGAGCAATTCCGCACTCGTCCGGACTATACGCACTGAGGCGAAAATGCTTAAAGCTCAGGGAATTAAAAATATCCTGCTTACCCTCGGAAATTACAGCGAATCATTTATCAGCGAAAATATGCCCTTTCCCCTCGAAAACAGCATAAAATGCAGTAATTTCATAGGCGATGCTATCGAAATTTCAAAGGAATTTGAATTTGATTCCGCCCTTATTGTCGGGCATATCGGGAAACTCGTCAAGCTCGGTGCAGGTATCATGAATACTCATTCCGCCTTCGCTGACGGACGCATGGAAGTCCTGACCTCTTGCGGAGTTATTGCCGGTGTCAGTTCTGATATTCTTAAAAATATCCAGAACTGCGCTACTGTCGATGCGGCTCTCGATATTATCGCTGATACGGGGCTTTTGAATGATGTTTTATCTGAACTGGTTAAAAAAATTGAATATCATCTGAATATAAAATCTGCGGATTTAATTAAAATCGGTGCGGTTGTGTTCTCTTTCAAGCACGATTTTATCCTTAAAACCCATAATGCAGACGAAATTATATCTTGTCTCGGAGGTAAAAATGGTTGACTTTGTAGGCGCAGGCTGCGGTGCGGCTGACCTCATAACTTTAAGAGGTAAAAATTTAATCGAAAATGCTGACGTGATTATCTATGCAGGCTCTCTCGTCAACCCCGAACTTTTACAGTATGCAAAGCCTGAATGTCAGATTTATGACAGCTCGAAAATGACACTCGATGAAGTCATAGATACTATCAGAATTGCCGAAAAATCGGAAAAAAATACAGTCCGCCTACATACGGGTGACCCCTCGTTATACGGTGCGGTAAGAGAACAAATGGACAGGCTGAACGCCCTCGGAATCGAATACAAGGTCTGTGCAGGTGTGAGTTCGTTCTGCGGTGCAGCAGCGGCTTTGAAGGCTGAATACACACTTCCCGATGTTTCGCAAACCGTCATCATTACAAGAATGGCCGGACGGACTTCCGTTCCCGAACGTGAAAGCATCAGAAGTCTTGCCGCCCACGGCTCAACTATGGTAATTTTTTTAAGTGCTTCCATGCTTGAAAAATTATCCGATGAACTCATAAATGGCGGATATTCCCCTGATACCCCAGCCGCTATCGTCTATAAGGCAAGCTGGAAAGATGAAAAAATTTTGCGGTGTAAAGTTTCTGAACTCGCTGAGACTGCTAAAAAATTTAATATTTACAAAACTGCACTTATTACTGTCGGGAATTTTTTAGGAGATAATTACTCTTTGTCTAAATTATATGACCCAACCTTTGAAACGGAGTTCAGAAAATTATGAATATCTGTATCATCTCCGTCACAAATAATGGTAGAATTTTGTCATTGAAGTTAAAAGATTTCCTCTCGGATAACCATAAAGTTCAGAGATACTGTTTCAAGCGATATACCGACGATTCCGCAATATCATTCAACAGTGTTTATACCATTGTTTCAGGAATATTTTCAGAATATGATGCGATTATTTTTATATCTGCCTGCGGAATTGCCGTCAGAGCAATCGCTCCGCATATCAAATCAAAATTAACCGACCCCGCTGTTGTCGTCCTCAATGAAGGCGGAAAGTTTGCAATATCCCTTCTTTCAGGACATATGGGCGGCGCAAATGGCTTAACATCGCTGATTTCCGAGCATATCGGAGCTGTTCCCGTCATAACGACTGCAACCGATACAGGCGGAAAATTTTCACCCGACAGCTTCGCTAAGGCAAATAATTTAATCATAACCGATATGCACAAGGCTAAACTCATCGCCGCAGCCGTCCTCAATGGCGAAAAAATCGGATTTTTATGCAATTATCCATTTAAAAATCCTCCTGCCGAAATTTCAGAAAATATCAGCAAATATGGTATATATATCGGTACAAATGCCGATTTCAAGCCTTTTGAATTGACTTTGCAACTTGTACCGAAAAATATCTCCATTGGTATAGGCTGTAAGAAAAGTTCATCATTTTCAGCTATATACAGCTTATTTTTGAACATTATGAATAAATATTCAATTATGCCCGAAAGAGTATGTGCAGTTTCTTCCGTAGACCTTAAAGCCAACGAAAGCGGTATACTTGAATTTTGCCGAAAAATAGCCGTAAATCCCACTTTTTACACTCCTGAAACACTCGCCTGCGTTAAAGGAGAGTTTTCGGGTTCTGAATTTGTCAAAAAAATAACAGGTGTTGACAACGTTTGCGAAAGAAGTGCCGTTTGTGGCGGGGGAAGGCTTATTATAGCCAAAAATTCCGCCAACGGCGTTACAATTGCCGTTGCCGAAAGAGAGATAATTATTGACTTTGAAAGGAAAATTTTATGAAATTATACATAGTCGGATTCGGCTGCGGAAGCCGTGACGGAATGACTTTGGAGGCTGAAAAAGCTATAAAATTAAGCGATTTAATTATAGGATATACAACTTATACAGATATTTTAAAAAAATATTTTCCTGAAAAAACTTTCCTTTCAACGGGAATGAGAATGGAAAAAGACCGTGTAAAAATGGCTTTAAAGTCCGCAGAATCGGGAAAAACCACCGCTCTCGTGTGCAGTGGCGACAGCGTTGTTTATGGAATGGCGGGGCTTGCTTTTGAAATGTCAAAAGATTTTACTGATGTAGAAATTGAGGTGGTCGCAGGAGTAACAGCCGCCCTCAGCGGAAGCGCAGTCCTCGGCGCACCCCTGACACACGATTTCGCCGTGATAAGCCTTTCTGACCTTCTGACACCTCCCAAAAAAATCGAAAAAAGGCTTAAATTAGCCGCTCAAGCCGATTTCACAATAGTAATTTATAATCCCTCATCACGCAAAAGATTTGACTATCTCGCCAAAGCCTGCAAAATTATGATGAATTTCAAGTCACCCGAAACCGTCTGCGGATATGTCAGGAATATTGGTAGAGAAGGGCAAAATAGTAAAATATTGACATTAGCTGAACTTGCAGAAGAAAACGTTGATATGTTCACAACTATTTTTGTGGGAAATTCGGAAACGGCTGTAATTCGTGGAAAAATGGTAACGCCAAGGGGGTATTTCAATGTCTGAAATACTAATATTCGGTGGAACGACAGAAGGGAGACTGCTTGCGGAATTTTGTGCAGAAAATGAAATTTTTGCCGATATTTCGGTAACTACGGACTACGGCGCAGAAATTCTTCCAAAAAGCAAATATATCAATATTATGACAGGTAGAAGAAACAAAGAGGAAATCACAAAAATTCTTAAAAAACACCAATATACAGCCGTTATTGATGCAACTCACCCATACGCTCAGGAAATCAGCAAAAATGTAAAATCCGCCTGCACAAATATTAAATATATTCGCCTTATACGTCAAAGTTCTGAATTATCAGGCTTAATTTTTGATAATTTAAGTGAAATAATTGAGTTATGTAATAAGTCAAGCGGAAATATTTTAAGTACATTAGGCTCAAAAGAATGTCATGAAATTACTAAAATCAATGATTTTCAAGAAAGGGTATGGCTCAGGATTTTGCCTTTTAATTCCGAAATTCAGCGATGTACAGAAGTTGGTTTTCCACTTAGTCACATAATAACAAGCGGTAAGCCTCCATATTCAACAGAATGGAATATAAACCACATCAGGCTATGCAATGCAAAATTTCTCATCACTAAGGAAAGCGGTGCAACAGGGGGATATCCCGAAAAAGTAAAAGCTGCCGAAATTTGCAAAATTCAACTTATAACCTTAAAACGTCCACAAGATAACGACGGACTGCCAATTGATGAAGTCAAAAAATTACTATTAAATGAAAGGATAGTTTAAGTGAAAGTTTACATTATCGGAACAGGCATGGACGGAATTTCAACTCTCACTGTTCAGGCACAACAATTAATTAAAAATTCAGACATAATTATCGGTGCAGAAAGAATAGTCCGTCCGTTTATGAGCACAGAAAAAAAGGTGATAATCACATATGACACAGCCGAAATTTGCGGATATATCGAAGAATTTCAAGGTTTACAAATTGTAATACTTATGTCTGGCGACTGCGGATTTTTCAGTGGTGCAAAGAAATTAGCCAGTCATTTAGACGACTATGAAATTATTTGCGGAATCCCGTCACCCGTATATCTATGCTCAAAATTTGGCTTAACATGGGAAAATATGCGATTTATAAGTCTTCATGGAACTGAAAATAATATAGCAATAAACGTAAAAACAAATCACTATTGTTTTTTTCTTCTTGGCGGAAAAATAAATATTTCTACTCTTTGTAAAATTTTGTGTGATTATAATTTAAGTAACGTTAAAGTTTATATTGGCGAAAATTTAGGCTATAAAAACGAAAAAATTAAGTATGATTTCGCCTGTAATTTAATTAATTTTAAATCCGATAATTTAAGTTGTGCAGTAGTTGTAAATGATAATTTCATTGAATACCTTCCTTGTGGAATAAATGACAACGACTTTATCAGAGGCAAAATTCCCATGACAAAATCCGAAATAAGATGTATCGCTGTTTCAAAAATGAATGTAAAAAAAGGCGATATTTGTTGGGATATCGGCTGTGGTACAGGTTCAGTTTCAATTGAAATGGCTTTAAGATGCACTGACGGAAAAGTATTTTCTTTTGACAAAAGCGAAGAAGCTTTGCATCTCACACAAGCAAATGCATATAAGTTTAGTTGTGATAATTTAAGTAAATTTAAATGCTGCCTGCCTGACTTTCCAAACAATATTCCCGCACCTGATAAGGTCTTTATAGGTGGAAGCAGTGGAAAAATTAAGGAAATATTTAATCTTGTTTTAGCTAAAAATTCTGATGCTTTAATTTTGGTTACAGCAATTTCGCTTGAAACACTTTTCTCAGCCAAAACAGCGTTTGAAGAATTTGGTATAAATGCAGAAATCACTCAAATATTTTCCGCAAGAAACTCCAACATCGGAAAAAGCTCTCTCTTATTAGCAAATAATCCAGTTTTTATATTATCAGGAGGTAAAAATTGTACAAAATAGCCATTACAGGTACAAACAGCGGTTGTGGAAAAACTACCATAACCTGTGCTTTACTTAAATCATTACAGCAAAAAAAGCTTAAATTATCGTCATTTAAGTGTGGTCCTGATTATATAGACCCAATGTTCCATAAAAAAGTAATTTCTTTACCTTCTTATAATCTTGACAGTTTTTTTTGCGATGATAATACAATAAAATATCTCTTTGATAAAAACTCTAAAAACAGCGATATTTCAATAATTGAAGGGGTTATGGGATTTTATGACGGGGGACGTGGTTCTTTATTTTCTCTTTCTGAAATAATTGATGCTCATGTAATTATGGTAATAAATTGCAGAGGAATGAGTGATTCAATAGGCGCAGTAATGAAAGGATTTTTAACTTATAAATTCCCTAATAAAATCATCGGTTTTATCTTTAACAGACTCCCGAAAAAGCTCGAAAAACAGGCAATTTCTTTATGCAAAGAACTAAAAACAGAATACTTCGGATTTTTTCCCGAAAATGATTTTAATTTCGACAGTCGTCACCTCGGACTTGTCACGGCAGATGAAATTATTGACTTAAATTATAAACTCGATGGCCTTGCTGACTTATGTGATAAGTATATTTTAATAGATAAAATACTTAAATTTTCTGAATCAGACAACTTAAATTATAAAGAAATCAACTTAAATTCTCCAATAAATTCTTATATTCCAACTGTCGCAATAAGTGATGACAATGCTTTCTGTTTCAATTATTCGGACAATATTGCTTTGCTTAAAGAAATGGGCTGCAATATAAAATTTTTCTCTCCGCTTAATGATAAATTCATTCCACAAGATGCAGACGGATTGATTCTTTCAGGCGGTTACCCCGAACTTTATGCAGAAAAGCTCAGCAACAACACCTCAATGATTAATTCTATAAAATTGGCTATAAATTCAGAAATTCCGACCATTGCGGAATGTGGAGGATTTATGTATCTGCATGATTTTTTGGAAGATAATAAGGGAAATATTTATCCAATGGCAGGCATTATAAATGGTAAAACATACAAAACCGACAAACTTAATCACTTTGGATACGTTACGTTAAAACCCGAAAACGATAGTCTTTTATTCAGGAAATCGGATAATATTGCCGCTCACGAATTTCATTACTGGGAAAGCACAGCAAAGGCTGAGGATTTGTTGATTTCAAAGCAAAACGGCACTTCATGGAAAGGCGGAATATGCAGTAAATCTCTGTATGCAGGCTTTCCGCACTTATATTTTTATTCTGACTTAAATATCGCAAGGCGATTTATTAAATCATGTATTAAATTTGGTGAAAGAAATGAAAAGAATTAAGTTAATTTATCCCACTGACAAAAATTATTTAAGTATTTCAAGAGAAAAATGGAATAATGTCGCTAAACCTCTTGGAAGTTTCGGGGAACTTGAAAAAATAATTGAAAGGATTTCAGCCGTTCGGGAGTCCGCAAATGTCGATATATCGCAGAGAACAGCCGTTGTCATGTGTGCGGATAACGGCGTTGTTGAACAAAAAATCTCACAATCAGGGGCAGATGTCACCGCTCTTTGTGCGGCTGCAATCGCTGAAGGAACATCAAATATCAATGCCCTTGCAAGGCAGTTCAACGCTGATGTTCTCGCTGTTGACATCGGAATCAAGAATAATATTTCCTGCAAAAATCTGCTAAATAAAAATATAATGCATGGCACAAATGATATTTTTTATGGTGCGGCTATGTCTGAAATTCAGGCAAAAAATGCTGTTTCTGTTGGAATTGATATTGTTGAACAGCTTAAAGAAAAAGGTAAAAATATTATTATTACCGGTGAAATGGGTATCGGAAATACTACCACTTCCGCTGCTGTTTCATCGGTCATTCTCGGTGTCGGTGCAGAACTCATCACGGGCAGGGGCGCAGGGCTTACAGATGACGGTTTGAAGCGAAAAATCGAGGTCATCAATACGGCTTTGAAAGTAAACCGCCCTGATAAAAATAATCCGCTTGACATTCTCGCAAAAGTTGGCGGTCTGGATATTGCAGGCATGACAGGGCTTTTCCTCGGAGGGGCAATATATCATGTGCCGGTTGTGATAGACGGCGTAATTTCGGCAGTTTCAGCGGCTCTCGCCTATATGATTTCGCCTGCGTGTGCGGATTATATGCTCGCCTCCCATGTCTCGGACGAACCTGCGGGCAAAATGCTTCTCGACTTTATCGGACTGAAACCCGTGATAAATGCAGGTCTGAGGCTTGGCGAAGGGACAGGCGGAATTTTGCTTCTTCCTCTGCTTGACGGTGCGCTTGCAATATACAATAATTCCCACAGCTTTGAGAAACTTGGAATAGAAAGGTACAAAAAATTATCATGACTATACTTATTACAGGTGGTTCAAAATGCGGTAAATCGAGTTTTGCAGAAAATTGTCTTAAAGATTTCAGTGATAAAAAATACTATATTGCAACTATGCAGCCATATGGTGATGAGGCTCTGAAAGCTATTGAAAGGCACAGGCTTATGAGGGCTGAGAAAAATTTTTTAACCATAGAAAAATATACAAATATTCATGAACTTGAATTTCCCGAAAATTCTGCGGTACTTCTTGAATGTATGGGAAATCTTCTTGCGAATGAGATGTTTTCAGAAGGGAAAATTATTAATCCTGTCGGTAAAATATTAAAGGGCTTGAAAAAAATAAGTACAAGCGTTTCAGAATTTGTCATAGTCTCCAACGAAGTATCATCTGACGGAATTTTATATTCCTCCGAAACTATGCAGTATATGGAGTATTTAAGCCTGATAAACAGGAAAATTTCCGAATATGCAGACTGTGTAGCTGAATGTGTTTTCGGAATACCCGTTGCAAGAAAGGATGATTTACCGTTTTGAATATTCTAAAATCAATACTTTCGGCTTTTCTCATGTACTCGAAAATCCCCGTCCCGCAGGTCGAATGGAAAGAGGAAAACAGACGCTATGCACTGAGTTTTTTCCCTCTGGTCGGAGTGGTTCAGGGGATAGTATTTGTATTGTGGCGGATATTATGCAGTTATTTCGGATTCGGTGATATATTGTTTTCATGCGTGGGGGCGGTGATTCCTGTCATGGTAAACGGTGGAATACACCTTGACGGATTCTGTGATACTTCCGATATGCTTGCATCTTACGGAGACAGGGACAAAAAATTAAAAATCATGAGCGATTCCCATATAGGGGCATTCGCAGTTATAAAACTCGCAGTATATTTTATTTTACAGATTGGAATATATTCCGAAATCAAAAATATAAGGTCTGCGGTAATTATTGCAATTACATTTGTTTTGTCAAGGACTTTGAGCGGACTGGGTGCAATTACTTTTAAATCCGCAAAAAAAGAAGGTTCATTACAGGATTTTGTAAAGCCCTCACATAAAAAAATCAGCATTTCCATTTTAATTACATGGCTTTTTTTATGCACTTTATCATTGATTTTCATAAATCTGAAAAGCGGAGTATTCGCCTTGATTTCGGCATTTTTGGTATTCACATATTACAGGTTTAAATTCTATAAGGAACTCAATGGCATAACAGGTGATACGGCCGGCTGGTTTTTACAGGTCTGCGAACTTGTTACGGCATTTTCAATATTAATACAGGGAGGTATTTAATTTTGAACATGATAATCGGCGGAGCATTTCAGGGGAAAAGAAAATTTGCAGAATCATATTTTAATGTGAAAAATATGACTGACGGTGAAATTTGTGATTTCGATGAGGTTTTCAGTGCGGAATGTATTTTCAATTTCCATATGCTGATAAAAAGACTTACAGACGAAAATATTGACTGTATTGAATTTACAGGGAAAATAATCCGTGAAAACAATAATCTGCTTGTGATAACAAATGAAATAGGCTGCGGAATTGTACCGCTTGAAAAATCTGAAAGAATATGGCGTGAAAATGTCGGAAAATGCGGCTGTATGATTGCGGCTGAATCGGAAAAGGTTATCCGTGTTTTCTGCGGCATACCGACTGTAATAAAATGAGGTTGCTATGAAGATTAATTTTATCCGTCACGGTATGACGGCAGGAAATGAAATGAAAAAATATATCGGCACTACTGATGAGGAACTCTCCGAAAAGGGTATCAGTATAATCAAAAGTATTCAATATCCCGACTGTGATACCCTGATTGTAAGCCCCATGAAAAGATGTATACAGACTGCGGAAATAATCTATCCCGATAAAAATTATATAATCTGTGAGGATTTCAGGGAATGTGATTTCGGAGATTTTGAGGGGAAAAATTATATCGAACTCAAAGATAATCCCGACTATCAGAAATGGATTGACAGCAATGGAAAAAATACTTTCCCGAACGGTGAAAACCCTGAAAATTTTAAAAAAAGATGTGTATGTGCCTTTAAAAATATAATTTCTGATATTCATGATGATGTATCAGTTATCGCTCACGGTGGAACTTTAATGGCTGTGCTTGAAAGTCTCTGTGATGAAAAGAAAAATTTCTATGACCGGCATATTGGAAATGCTCACGGATATATTACAGAATACAATGGGGAGAATATACATATATGGAAAAAATTTTAATATCAGTCTTACCGCTTGCAACAGGTTTTATTCTCGATACGATAATAGGCGACCCTTACAGTCTTCCGCACCCCATAAGGCTTATAGGGAATCTTATTTCAGGGCTTGAAAAATTAATAAGGAAAAATTTCGGAAACCTTAAAGCAGGCGGATTTTTCCTTGTCATCACTGTATTGGTATTATCCTGCGGAATACCTTTAATTATTCTGGTTCTTGCATACAGAATATCCGCAGTCCTCGGAATAATCGCTGAAAGTATAATGTGTTTCTATCTCATAGCTGCAAAATGCCTTAAAGATGAAAGTATGAAGGTATATAAAAATCTCGCAAACAATGATACTGAGGGCGCAAGAAAAGCTGTTTCAATGATAGTCGGCAGAGATACTGATAAACTCGATAAATACGGCATTATCCGTGCGGCAGTCGAAACTGTTGCGGAAAATACTTCTGACGGAGTGACTGCACCGATAATTTATATGTCATTGGGCGGTGCAGGACTTGGATTTTTCTATAAGGCTGTAAATACTATGGATTCAATGATAGGATATAAAAACGAAAAATATAAGGACTTGGGGTATTTTGCGGCAAGGCTTGACGATTTCATGAACTATATCCCGTCAAGATTTACGGCAGTTCTGATGATAGTATCTTCACTTATCCTCGGATATGACTGTAAAAATGCTTACAGAATATGGAAACGTGACAGGCGTAAGCACGCAAGCCCTAATTCCGCACAGACTGAGGCGGTATGTGCAGGGGCTTTGAATATCCGTCTTGCCGGTGATGCTTACTATTTCGGACAGCTCTGTAAAAAAGACTACATAGGCGATAATATCAGGGAAATTGAAAATGATGATATAAAATCTGCAAATAAATTAATGTACATGACTGCAATTTTAACTCTCGGAATATCACTCGCAGTAAGGGGGATTCTATGCGGAATAATACTGTAATTCACGGCGGTGATGTTTTCGGCAGGGATATACTATACGATTTTTCATCAAATATAAATCCCCTCGGTATGCCCGAAAGTGTTAAAAATATTTTAATATCATCAGTAAGTCAGTGGGAAAAATATCCCGACAGCAAGTGCAGGGATTTAATAAAAAAATTATCAATTCATGAAAATATATCCGAGGAAAATATCGTATGCGGTAACGGTGCGGACGATATAATATTCAGGCTCTCATATACTCTGAATCCAAAAAAAATATTAGTCTGCGCTCCGACTTTCAGCGAATATGAAAGGGCTTTTTCGTATGCCGAAATCAAAAAATATACGCTCCTTGAAAAATATAATTTCCGTGTACGGAGTGATATTCAGGATTATATTGATGATGTTGAAATGATTGTATTATGTTCCCCGAATAACCCGACAGGCTTGATTACAGATAAAAATATCCTGCATGAAATATCTGAAAGGTGCAGGAGGAAAAATATTATTCTTGTATGTGATGAATGTTTTCTTGACTTTGCTGAAAAAAATTTCAGTATCAGAAATTATTTCCATGAAAACACAATAATATTAAAGGCTTTCACAAAAATATATGCCATGGCTGGTTTAAGGCTTGGCTACGGTATTTTCGGGGATATATCACTCGCAGAAAAAATAAGGAATACAGGTCAGTACTGGTCTGTATCGTATCCTGCACAGCTTGCGGGGATATATGCTCTTGATGAGAAAAATTATATAAAAGATACTGTAAAATATATAAGTCAGGAAAGAGAATATCTTTCGCAGAATCTTAAAAAACTTAATATAAAAGTATTTGATTCAGATGTAAATTATCTCCTCTTAAAGACCGATATTCCGCTTTATGATATGCTTCTGAAAGAAAAAATCCTGATAAGAAAATGCGGAAATTACTGCGGTCTTGATGATAATTTCTACCGCATAGCCGTGAGAACTCATGGAGAAAATCAATATCTTTTAAATAAACTGAAAGGAGGTCTTTCATGCATAAGTCAATAATGATACAGGGTACTATGTCAAATTCAGGAAAGAGCTTTCTGACTGCGGCTCTTTGCAGAATATTCATGCAGGACGGTTATTCCTCAGCACCCTTTAAATCCCAGAACATGGCTTTAAATTCATATATAACATATGACGGGCTTGAAATGGGCAGGGCGCAGGCTATGCAGGCTCAAGCGGCTGAAACTGAACCCTCTGTGCTTATGAATCCAATTCTTCTCAAACCTACTACCGATACAGGCTCGCAGATAATATTAAATGGCAAGCCCCTCGGAAATATGAATGCTGTTGAGTATTTCAGACGGAAAAAAGATTTTATCCCGTATATCAGAAATGCCTATGAAAGGCTTTCGTCCATGTACGATATAACAGTTATTGAGGGTGCGGGAAGTCCTGTGGAAATGAATCTGAAAACTGATGACATAGTAAATATGGGTATGGCTGAAATAGCTGATTCCCCTGTAATACTCGTGGGGGATATCGACAGGGGCGGAGTATTTGCACAGCTTTATGGTACAGTTTCGCTTCTCACTCCTGATGAGAGAAAAAAAGTAAAAGGTCTGATAGTGAATAAGTTCAGGGGTGATAAGTCTCTTTTTGATGACGGAATTAAAATCCTTGAAAATCTCTGCGGAATACCTGTACTCGGAGTGATTCCGTATATAAAATGTGATATTGAGGACGAGGACAGTCTTTCCGACAAAATAGTAAAGCTTTCGGATTTGGGTGATGATATTAAAATCAGAATTGCAGTTCCTAAACTTCCAAAGATGTCAAACTTCACGGATTTTGATGTATTCCTGCAATACAGCGGCGTAGGGGTTTACTATGCGGAAAAACCACAGGAATTGTCTCAGGCAGATATGATAATTATTTCAGGGACTAAAAGTACAGTTTCAGATATGAAATACCTGCGTGAATCAGGCTTTGAAGATGCAATAAAAAAATATGCATCGGAAAATATTCCTGTTTTCGGGATATGCGGAGGATATCAGATTTTAGGAAAAAAAATATCCGACCCATATAATATGGAGTGCGGAGGAATTATAGACGGTATGAATCTGCTTGACTGCGAAACTGTATTTTCTCATGAAAAGAAAACAGTAAGGACAAAGGGATTTTTCGGCAATATTTCAGGATATTTCAGCTTTCTCTCAGGAAAACCGTTCAGCGGTTATGAAATACATATGGGGCGAACAGACAATAATGAAAATCTCCTGACTGACTGCGGAGGTGCATACAGAAACAATGTTGCAGGCTGTTATGTTCATGGGATTTTTGACGAAACCGCAGAATATATAGTTAAAAATCTATATGATAAAAAATGTCTTGAATACATGGGCGGTAATCCTGACAGGGAAAATTATAAACATCAGCAGTTTGATATTCTTGCCGAAAATGTCAGGGAAAATCTTGATATGGATAAAATTTACGAAATTATAAAGGGCTGATAACATGGAACTTGAATACATACTCCCACAGGATATCGAAAAACGGAGCTTTGAAATAATATCCTCCGAACTTGAAAAAAATATCCCCGAAAATATACTCCCTGTTGTGATGAGAGTAATTCATACAACGGCTGATTTTGATTATGCGGAAAATTTATGCTTTTCTGAAAATGTAATTCAAAAAGCTGTTTCTGTCCTGAAAAAAGGCTGTACAATCGTAACTGATACAAATATGGCTCTTTCAGGAATAAATAAAAACGCACTGAATACTCTCGGCTGTAAGGCTGTATGTTTCATGGCCGACGGAGATGTTGCGGAAACTGCAAAAATAAAAGGTCTTACCCGTGCGGCAGTATCGGTTGACAAGGCGGCTGAAATACGAGAACCTGTAATATTTGCCGCAGGAAATGCTCCTACTGCCCTCATAAGGCTGAATGAACACATTAAAAATAATTCTTTTATTCCTGAACTTGTAATAGGCTGTCCTGTGGGGTTTGTGAACGTTATACAGTCAAAAGAAATCATAATGCAGTCAGGAGTTCCATACATAGTCGCAAAAGGCAGAAAAGGCGGAAGTAATGTCGCTGCTGCAATATGTAATGCTTTAATGTACATGATAACAAGAAAATAATTAGATTTAAACTAACTTTTCATATATAAATTGTATAAATCAATGATTTTGACGGAAACACTTGTATTTTCTGCGGTTTGTGGTATAATATTATTATCATAGCTATGAATAATTATTGCAGTCGGTGCTTTTTATTCGTATAAAAAGGTAAAAGGGAAGCGTGTGGGAATCATGCACGAACTCGTCACTGTAACTGCGAAGTTCAGAGCTTTTCATGTCACTGAGAAATCGGGAAGGCTTGCTCTGAATGATGATGCATAAGTCAGGAAACCTGCCGCCTGTTGTACAGAAACAAAAGTTTCAGGTCACGAGGTATTGACCGTACATTTTTACGGGTCATACCTTTCTTTTTGGAAAGGATTGATTTACTAATGAAAAAATTAAGTATATTTTTAACCTGTCTCGCACTTGCCGCCGCAGTGACTTCATGCGGAAACTCCGAGACATCTTCATCAGTTGCAGAAAGTTCCGCAGATGAATCCTCCGTTGCTGAGGAATCAAAACCCGATGAAGAAGAAGTTACTGAGGAAGTGACAGAGGAAATTTCAGAAGAAGTTACCGAGGAAATTATCGAAGAATCCTCCGAAATTGAAGAATCTGAGGAAGATGATGAGGAAAATTATGATACCGGTGATGCAAGTCTCGACAATGTGAGAAATCAGGACGAAATCGGCGAAAATGAACTCCTTGTCATAAGTTTCGGAACAAGTTTCAATGACAGCCGCCGCCTTACTATCGGTGCAATTGAGGACGCTCTTGAAAAGGCTCTGCCTGATTATTCCGTAAGACGTGGCTTTACTTCAAATATAATTATTGACCATGTAAACAAGCGTGACGGAATACTCATTGATGATGTCGATGCTGCACTTAAAAGAGCTGTTGACAACGGTGTAAAGAATCTCGTTGTACAGCCCACACATCTCATGAACGGTCTTGAATACAATGATATTCTCGATGAAGTTGCACAGTATTCAGATGCTTTTGAAAATGTCGTATTCGGTGAACCTCTCCTTACAAGCGATGACGATTTCAAAAAGGTTGAACAGGCAATAGTTGACTGGACTAAGGAATATGATGACGGTGAAACTGCTATATGCTTCATGGGTCACGGCACTGAGGCTGATTCAAACGGAGTATACCAGAAAATGCAGGATATGCTTACGGCTGACGGATATGAAAATTATTTCATAGGAACTGTTGAGGCTACTCCGACTCTTGATGATGTTCTTGCAAAAGTTCAGGCTGGCGAATATAAAAAGGTTATCCTTGAACCGCTTATGGTAGTCGCAGGCGACCATGCAAATAATGATATGGCTGGCGATGAGGAGGATTCATGGAAGTCAGTATTCGAGGGCGCAGGATATGAAGTTGAATGCCTGCTCCGTGGACTTGGCGAAAATGAAGATATAAGACAGATATATGTTGAACACGCTCAGGCAGCAATTGATTCAATAGGACAATAAATATAACCAGCGGAGGAATATAAATTCTTCCGCTGTTTTAACAGGAGGATATTATGAAAAAATTTTCAGCTTTTATATCTGCACTGATACTTGCATCAGCACTTGTATCGTGTTCATCATCGGACAGTTCATCATCTGAAAGTTCCGCTCCGCAGGTTTCACAGGAAAATTCAATTGAAGAATCAACGGAAGAACTTACAGAAGAACAGACTGAGAAAGTGACAGAAGAAGTTCAGGAGGAAACAGTTCAGGAAACATCAGAAGATTCTCAGGAAAAATCAGAACCTCAGACCGTCCCGCCCGAAGAAGTCGGCTATGAGGGTATGACTGCCGTATATGCCGACAGTCTTGCTGACGGAGAATATGATATTTCAGTCGATTCAAGTTCTTCAATGTTCAAGATTAAAAAGTGCAAACTCACTGTCGCTGACGGACAGATGACCGCTTCAATGGTTATGGGCGGTACGGGTTATCAGTGGTTATTCCTCGGAACGGCTGATGATGCCGCAAATGCTGATGAATCCGCATACATTCCCTATACAGAGGAAAATGATACTTATATATTTACTGTACCTGTAAATGCTCTTGATGAAATTATTGACTGTGCCGCATACAGCAAGAAAAAAGAAACTTGGTACGACAGACAGCTTGTATTCCGTGCAGATTCCCTTTCGGATATTGCTTTTAAGGAAGTGAAAGGAAATACTGTCGAAACCCTCGGACTTGCTGACGGAGTATACAATATGGAGGCAAGTCTTTCAGGCGGTTCAGGCAAGGCAAGTATTTCCTCCCCTGCAAAAGTTACCGTGACGGACGGAAAGGCAACCGCTGAAATTATCTGGAGCAGTAACAAATATGACTACATGATTGTAAATGATGAAAAATATCTCCCTGTATCAACTGAGGAAAATTCAGTCTTTGAGGTACCTGTTGAAGTATTCGACAGCGAATTTACAGTTCTTGCGGATACTACCGCCATGAGTACCCCACATGAGATTGAATATAAAATAATATTCAGTTCGGAAAACGCTCAGGCAGAATGAAAAAATATCTCTTACTGATTCCGCTGATAGTTTTATCTTCATGCGGTGAAAAAAATAACAGTATAAGCGTTGATAATTCAGAAAAATTAAACCTTGAATATGCACAGCAGTTCACTGTTGAAAAAAATGGTGATATATCCCATGTGAAAATAAATAACGGTGATGAATTTATACTTGCCCCGAAAGATTCCGATATTCCCGATGAATACAAAAATATAAAAACTATCCGTACTCCCGTTGAAAATATCTATCTTGCATCATCATCTGTAATGGATTTGTTCAGCGGAATAAATTCACTTGACCTCGTTAAATTCACTTCAACAAAGGACTGGTCTATGGACTATGTAAATGATGCATTGAATAACGGTGATATATCCTATGCAGGAAAATACAGAACTCCCGATTTTGAATTATTATTATCCGAAAACTGCGGTCTTGCGATAGAGAATACCATGATATATCATACTCCCGAAATCAAGGAACAGCTTGAAAATCTCGGTATCCCCGTGATAGTTGAGTATTCAAGCTATGAACCCCACCCTCTCGGAAGAATGGAATGGATTAAACTTTACGGACTGCTTACAGGTCATGAACAGGAGGCTGAAAAATTATTCAGCGAAAAAGCCGCTCAGGTTGAAAATTTAAAAATTGACGATATAAACCCTGATGAAAAAAAATCAGTCGCATTTTTCTACATAACCTCCAACGGCTATGCAAGCGTAAGAAAACCAAATGACTACGTTTCAAAAATGATTGAACTCGCAGGCGGTGAATATATCTTCACGGCTGATGACCTCAATGTTGATGAAAATGCACTCTCCACCATGAATATGCAGATAGAATCCTTCTACGAAAAAGCCAAAGATGCGGATATTATCATATATAACAGTACCATTGACGGGGAAATTCAAAATATTCAACAGCTTGTTGAAAAATGCAGTGTGCTTTCGGATTTCAAAGCAGTAAAAAATAATAATGCGTGGTGCAGTGAAAAGGATATGTTCCAGCAGACAGGCGCAGCCGCAGATATTATAATCGAAATGAATAAGATAATAACCGATACTGCGGAGGACGATACGGAATTTTTCCATCGTATTGAAAATGACTAAAAATAAAAGATATATAATTTGTTTCTCCGCACTCATAATATTGTATTTACTTCTGATATTACTCAACCTCACAAACGGCAGTACCAACAGCGGTATAGAATATTTATTCACAAAAACCGGTAATGCGGAGGATTCAGTTGCAAGAAATATAATAATGAATATAAGACTCCCACGGACTTTAGCGGCTGCAATACTTGGCGGCGCACTGGCAATATCAGGATTTTTATTGCAGAATTTCTTCTCAAACCCCATAGCAGGACCTTTTGTTTTAGGCATATCATCGGGCGCAAAACTCATAGTAGCACTTACTATGATATTCACGCTCACCCACGGTATAGCTTCAAACTCTTTCATAACAGTCACAGCCTCAGTTGCAGGCTCAATGATGTCAATGGGATTCATACTTCTGCTTTCGGGAAAAATAAAAAATATATCCATGCTGATAATCGCAGGAGTTATGACAGGATATATATGCAATGCAGTAACAGAACTTGCCGTAACTTTTGCGGACGATTCAAACATAGTGAATCTTCATAACTGGTCAGTGGGAACATTTTCGGGTACTGACATGGAAGAAGTATATTTCATGTCAGCAGTAGTAATTCCATGCGTGTTTTTTACATTCATGCTCTCGAAACCTCTTTCAGCCTTTCAGCTCGGTGAAGGCTATGCGGAAAGTATGGGTGTAAACATAAAGCTTTTCCGTTTTGAAATGATATTATTATCGAGTATACTTTCCGCCTGCGTGACAGCATTTGCAGGACCTGTATCATTTTTAGGGGTAGCCGTACCGCACATAATAAAGGGAGTATTCAAAACCGCAAAGCCTGTAATAATTATCCCTGCGGTATTTATCGGGGGCGGTGCGATGTGTCTTTTCTGCGATTTGACTGCAAGAACAGTATTTGCACCCACAGAACTGAGTATCAGCACCGTAACAGCCATTTTCGGCGCACCTGTCGTTATATTCATCATGATTAAGCGAAAGAGAGGTTAATATGCTCGAAACAAAATCTCTCAGTGCAGGATACGGGAAAAGAATAATAGTCGGAAATGTCAATATAAACGTGAACAGGGGCGAAATAATAACACTTATCGGTTCTAACGGCTCAGGGAAATCAACTCTGCTGAAAACTATATCCTCACAGCTTGAAAAAATTTCAGGGAATATATATATACAGAATAAAAATATATCCGATTACGGTAGAAATGAACTCGCTAAAAAAGTTTCACTTATGCTTACGGGAAAAACTGAACCTGAACTGATGACCTGCCTTGAACTTGTCGAAAGCGGAAGATATCCATATACGGGAACTTTCGGCATATTATCCACCGAGGATAAAAGAAAAGCCTGTGATGCCCTTAAACTTGTGGGCGGTGAAGATATTGCAGATGTCGAAATCACTAAGACAAGTGACGGGCAGAGACAGAAAATAATGCTTGCAAGGGCTATATGTCAGGATACTGATATAATGATTCTCGATGAACCTACTTCATACCTCGATATAAAACATAAGCTTGAACTTTTAAGCATACTTAAAAAACTTGTCCGTGAGAAAAATACAACCGTTATAATGTCCCTGCATGAACTCGACCTCGCTCAGAAAATATCAGATAAAATTATATGTGTGAAAAATAATAAAATCGACCGCACAGGCACTCCTGATGAGATATTTTCAGGGGACTATATAAATTATCTCTATGATATAAAATGCGGAAGCTATAACGATATATACGGCTTTTCGGAACTCGAAAAAATATCAGGGAATCCACAAATATTCGTAATATGCGGAGGCGGTGCGGAAATCTACCGAAAACTTCAAAGACAGGGCATACCTTTCGCAGCAGGAATTATTCATGAAAATGATATTGAATACCCTGTTGTTTCAGCCCTTGCATCTGTCATGATAAGCGAAAAAGCCTATGAACCCATAAGCCCCGAAAAAATAAAGCTTGCAAAAAATATAATTGCGGAATGCCGTGAAGTCATTTGCTTATGCAATAATTTCGGCACTATGAACAGGGGAAACCTTGAACTCCTTGAATTTGCAGGACAACAAAAAAAATTAAGCAGTCCATAAAGGACTGCTTTTATTTTACTTTTCGGAATTTATAAACATATCATATATTCTGCGGATAGCTTCGGGGAGGTCATTTTCGCTTACGCCTATGATTACATTCAATTCGCTTGAACCCTGATCAATCATCTTGACATTGATTCTTGCATGAGCCATAGATGCGAAAATTCTTGCAACAGTACCTCTTGTATTTTTCATTCTGCGTCCCACAACCGCAAGGAGAGCGATATTGTCCTCAATTTCGATATGGTCGGGATTAACCTCTTTGCATATGCCTGCGATAACCTTTTCACGGACTGATTCAAGCTCTGAACTGTCAACAGTTATACTCATTGTATCTATACCCGAAGGCATATGCTCAAATGATACACCGTTTTCAAACAATACTTTGAGTACCTTCATACCGAAACCTTTTTCGCTGTTCATCATAGCTTTTTCGATATTTATTGTACTGAAACCCTTTCTGCCAGCGATACCTGTAATAGTATGCTTCATGCTTTCACGGCTGAAATCGTAGTCATTTGAAACAATCATAGTGCCGTCATCTTCGGGGCGGTTTGTATTTCTTATATTAATCGGTATGCCTGCGGAGCGTACAGGGAAAATAGCATCTTCATGGAGTACGGACGCACCCATATATGCAAGCTCACGGAGTTCCCTATAAGTTATAACACTTATTACATCGGGATTCTGTACTATACGGGGGTCAGCCACGAGGAAACCTGAAACGTCAGTCCAGTTTTCATATATTTCGGCTCTCACGGCATTTGCAACGATAGAACCCGTAACATCTGAACCGCCTCTTGAAAAAGTCTTTACGATTCCCTCGGTAGTTCTTCCGTAGAATCCGGGGATAACGGCATTGTCAAGACCTTTGACTCTTGCTCTTATAGCCTTTACGGTATCATCGAGGAGGAGTGAACCTTTTGTATCGAAAATAATCACTTCGGCAGCGTCAATGAAATTGAAACCGAGATATTTTGCGAGAACTTTACCATTGAGATATTCGCCACGGCTTGCGGCATAATCCTTGGCAGGACGGGCTTTGAGTTCATTTACTATTTTTTCAAACTCATCATCAAGGCTCATATCAATACTGAGCTGAGAAATTATATCATTATATCTGTCCTTGATAAGCCGGAAATCCTCAGTGAAGTCTATACCGCTTCCTGCTTTTTCACAGCACTTGTAAAGCATATCAGTGACTTTTATATCATCTGAGAATCTTTTTCCCGGGGCGGAGGGAACAACGAATCTTCTTTTTTCATCGCTTTTTATGATAGCGGCAACCTTTTCAAACTGTTTAGCGTCAGCGAGACTGCTTCCGCCGAATTTAACTACTTTACTGCTCATTATATATCATTCCTTTTATTGTTATTATTATGACAATATCTATTATATTCCAATTTTTGGGAAAAATCAATTGATATAAAGTCCAAATCTTAACTTTTTAAAAAATGTATTTTTGGTAAATACGCTTGTACACCACTGGCGGACAAAAATTCCATAAAAAAGCGGTGCAGTTTTTTCGACTGCACCATAAATAAAACATATGTCAGAGAGTATCGGAACTTTCTTTTATAATTATATGCATGAAAATGAAGATATATTCATTCTCCGATAAATTTTTTCAGTTTTTATCAATTCGCTGAAAAGACTATTGTCAGATATGAGTAATATTTTCTGTTTTCTTGTAAGTTTTTTAATTTTATATTCGAGGGAGGAGGCAAGGCTTTTGTTTTCAGCCGTCCATACAGCCTCGATATTCTTATAGCCGTGGGAGCGTGTATATTTCGCCCCCTTTTTATTTTCATGCTGTTTCATGCGTCTGGGAATATCCGTAGTTATGCCCGTATAGAGGGAATCGTCCTCACAGCGTATAATATATATATAATATATCACTTCTGTTTAATGCGGAAACTGCTGTTATGGATTCTGTTGGGGTCGAAACCTTTCTTTTCTCTTTTATCCTTTTTCTTTCTTGGATTTGATTTTTTCTCGGCATTGTCATCAAGGCGCATTGTGAGTGATATTCTGCCACGTTTCACATCAACGTCAAGGACTTTTACCTTGACTACCTGTCCGACTTTGACAGCATCAAGAGGGTGACTGATAAACTTATCGGTTATCTGGGAGATATGGACAAGACCGTCCTCATGTACACCGATATCGACAAATGCACCGAAATCTATAATATTTCTTACAGTGCCGACAAGTTCCATACCGGGCTGTAAATCCTGTATTTCCATGACATCACCGCTTCTCATAAGAGGCGGAGGGAGTTCATCACGGAGGTCACGTCCGGGCTTTTTAAGTTCGCTGATGATATCTGTTAAAGTGGGTACGCCTATTCCGACAGTATCGCTTATTTTTTGTATGCCTATTTTTTCGGCTTTTTCTGATATATCAGATGCACCGCCCGATGAAATATCCGCAAGAGTAAATCCACATTCATTCAGGAGAGAAGATGCAGCCGCATAGCTTTCGGGGTGAACAGCAGTATTGTCAAGGGGGTTATCTCCGTCACGGACTCTTAAAAATCCTGCACACTGTTCAAAGGCTTTTTTTCCGAGTTTGGGGACTTTCATGAGTTGTTTCCTGTTGGTAAACCTGCCGTTTTCCTCACGGTAAGCAACGATATTTTTTGCAACAGTGGAATTTATTCCCGAAATATATGACAAAAGTGAATAAGATGCGGTATTCAGGTCAACACCTACTGAGTTTACACAGTCCTCAACAACTCCTGAAAGTGCATCATTCATTCTTGCCTGCGGCATATCATGCTGATACTGTCCCACACCGATAGCCTTTGGTTCTATTTTGACAAGTTCAGCGAGGGGGTCCTGCAATCTTCTTGCGATTGAAATAGCACCTCTTATGGATACGTCATATTCGGGAAATTCCTCTGCGGCAAGCTTTGATGCGGAATATACCGATGCACCCGCCTCGCTTACGACAACATAGCCGACTTTACGGGAAACTTCCTTGATGAGTTCAGCGGCAAAAGTTTCAGTTTCTCTTGATGCCGTACCGTTTCCGATAGAAATAACATCGACATTATATTTTTCGATGAAGTTTTTCATTTTATTTTTAGCGGCTTCATAAGCACCTTTTGACTGAGTGATATAGATTATATCGTGGTCAAGAACTTTTCCCGTTGCGTCAATTACGGCAGTTTTGCAGCCGTGAGCATATCCGGGGTCAAGACCGAGTACAACGCTGTTCTTTATAGGTGCTTGCAGTAAAAGCTGACGGAGATTTGAAGCGAATACTTTTATTGAATCCTCTGCGGCTTTTGCGGACATTTCGGAACGTATCTCCCTTTCGATTGAGGGGAAAACAAGTCTCTTGTAGCTGTCCTCTGCGGCAGTGCGGACGAGTTCTCCGCAGGCATTGTTAGCCTTTATATATTTTCCGTAGATTATATCGGTTGCAATGGATTCATCGAGGGAAACGGCTATTTTAAGGAATCCTTCCTTTTCGCCTCTGTCCATAGCGAGTACACGGTGATTTGCAACTTTTGAAACGGGTTCGGAATAATCATAATATGTCTGATAAACGCTTTCGGCATCGGGGTCTGAAGCTTTTGAAACAATTTCGCCCTTTTCGCCTGTAACTGCACGGAGTTTCTTTCTTATATCGGCATCATCTGAGATATCCTCTGCGATGATATCCATAGCACCCTGCAAAGCGGTTTTTACATCGGGGATTTTCTTTTCTTCATTGATGAAATTTTCTGCAATTTCTTCGGGATTGGTATTATTATCCTGCTCCATGATTGCAGCGGCGAGTGGTTCAAGACCGTTTTCTCTTGCAACGCTTGCCCTTGTTTTTCTTTTGGGTTTAAAGGGGCGGTAAATATCCTCTACTTCAACGAGAGTAACAGCGGCAGCGATAGCATTTTCGATTTCGGGAGTCATTTTCTCCTGTTCGGTAATTGCGTTTGTAACTTCTTCCTTACGTTTTTCGAGGTTTCGCAGATATGTCAGTCTGTCGCTGAGTTCACGGAGAGTCTGGTCATCGAGAGAACCTGTTACTTCCTTGCGGTAACGGGCTATGAAGGGAATAGTCATATCCTCATCAATAAGCTGTACAGTATTGTCAACCTGTTCTTTTTTCAGACCAAATTCATCTGCGAGAATCTTATTAATTTCCATAATTTTTATCCTTTCCGTTATTTTTCCAAGATATTAATTTTTCGGCTGTATCGTGCCATACGACAGCCTTATTTCTTTCATTAAGCACTTCATGGCGCATATCCTTGTATAATTTATGTGATACATTGGGGAATCCCTGATTTTCGAGGAAACGCACAGCCTCAAAGAATTTGTTTTCAGAAAACATACATGGGTCGTCCTTGCCTGAAATAAAATGTATCGGCAGTTCCTTATTTTTTATATGTCCCTTTTTCCATTCTTCCTCCGAATAAGTTCTTTTCATGAGTTTCAGGAGGGCTTCGTAACCGCTTAAAGCGTAGTCGAAATTACAAAGCGGGTCATTCTTGAAACGCATTACGACCATAGGGTCACTGCATATCCATGAATGTGGTGATTCCCTGAATTTCACATTCAGAAAACTGTCTGAAAGACTGCAAATTCCCTTGCTTCTGAAATCATGTCCGAGGGTGCTTTCCAGACCGCTTTCAACCATTCTTACAAATGATGAAAATTTGCTGTAACAGGGACAGCCTGAAAGAATTACGCCGTCAACAAGTTCATTTCCGTTCTGCAAAAAACATCTCGCTGAAAGAGAACCCATACTGTGTGCGAAAAGAAAATGCGGTATATCGGGATATTTTTCACGGATATATGAATTTATCCTGTAAATATCACTGACAGCTCTTTCATCGGGCAAATCGTACATATCACCGAGGTCATCAGGGGAAATAACACTTTTTCCGTGACCTCTTACATCATTTATAATGCAGGCGAAACCTTTTTCCGCAAGATATTCCATAAAAGGGTAATATCTCTCCTTATGCTCGCTCATACCGTGAACTATTTGCAGGCAGGCAGACGGCTGACAGTCTTTCGGAGCAATAATGGCAGTATGCAGGCGAAGCGGAGCAGGTTCGGAACATATATAAAATTCTTCTCTTGAAATATCCATAATCAATCCCTCCACATTAGACCTGTTCGGAAACTTTAAAGTGAATGCTGAAAATTATAGATGGCACAAATCAATGTAGCACGAAGAGTAAATCTTTTTCTTTTATTTCTGTAGCGTGAAGAAAGAATACGGAA